>Ga0209101_1000276_pt1 | contig 43318 bp, 40 predicted proteins | sample ConPoolayeCmetaG_FD_185481 | JGI IMG/M metagenome (GOLD analysis project Ga0209101, IMG submission 185481) | Hot spring microbial mat communities from California, USA to study Microbial Dark Matter (Phase II) - Cone Pool mat layer C metaG... ...
TCAATGAGCAGGGCTGGTAGACCGACAGACAATGGTTTCGCAGAACGTTTTGTAGGCACGTTTAAACTGGCAGTAGTAGAACGTTACAGTTATGAGAATATTGGGCAATTTGTAGAGTTTGCAACAAAATGGCTGAACTTTTACAATAACAGGAGACCGCATGAATCGTTAGTGCAGGAATCACCGAATGATTATGCTAGAGAAAATGGGTACCAAATTGTCCCTTATTTGTCCTTAAATTTTGTCTGAATTTTCGGGGACTTGACATCCGAACCACCGCTGTCTTTCTTTTCGGGAGTAAATCCTTTTTCGATATAACTAACTAATTCAGGATCGGCTCCCTGCGGTTTTTCTTGGGGTTTAGGATTTTCTACTTTTGGCAAATTGTTTTTGTTATCGTTTCCCATATTAAGATTATATTACCTTTTGATAAAAATATAAAGATTAACAGCAAACCAGCGGACGAAAATATTATTGAATAAGCAAAATATTTATTGATTTTATGTAGTTTTTTTGTGTTAAAGTCAAATGACTCAATATAGTTTTGAATTAGCGTTTCTTTGGTTTTATCCTCTTCTGAATCTTTATACTTTTCAAAAAGTTTTTTAGGGTTAGGGTCTCTTCTGTACTTTTGAAGTAATAAACCCCTTAGATCACAAAAAACAGATAACAATAAGAGAAATATGGAAAATAAGATTAAAAAGTTCAAGGATTTTTGGGTTTCTACATTAAAAAATCCTTGGAGTATGGAAGCTATGATTATACTATTGAAAGCGAGAAGAAAATTAAATTTCGTAGCGACTTGATCAATTGAGAGTAATTGTTCCTTCAACCTATCTTTTACCTCTTGAAATATTAAATCTAAATTTCTATTCATAAAATTAGCTTTCAATAATTTTGATTTCTTCGGCTGTAAGTTCATAAAGTTTATAAATTGCTTCGTCAATTTCTCGGTCAAGTTTTTCAATCTCGGTTTTTAACAAATGCCACTTATCTGTGTTTTGTGAAATTTTAATAAATTCAGCCGTTTTTGCCATGATTTTATCAACCGCCAAAGCAATTTTCTCTTGTTCTTTTTCCTCAGCTTTGAATAAAGGAATTTCCATTAACGGCTCTTTGTCAATTTGTAATTGCTCTCCTTGTTTCTTTCCTTTGTTTTTGAGCCAAAAATAAATAAGTTTTGAATTTAACAAAGCGGTCAAATATTTTAGATTGATTTTTTCTGGTTTTAGAATAAGGAACGCACGAGTAACATAACAAGGAAATTCAACATAAGTAAAAGCTGGATACATAGTTTTTCGTAACAAGAAAATCGCTTGTCCTTTGAAAAACTTTTCCTCTCTCGGACGATGTAGGCCATAAGGCGCAAACGCTGAAGTCAGGATTTTCTTGAAACGATCAAGGTGGTTTTTGAGATTTGGAAATTCGTTAATATGTTCCCTGAAATACTTGTCGGCGTAGATGATTTTGTAGCCATTTTCTTTGTCGCTCAAATACCTGTTAATTTGTGAAGTGCTATAGTAGGGCTTTAGGTATTCGCGCTCCTTTTCGTTGAGTTTCATTTTCGCAACAATCGAGTTTTTTAAGACAAACACGCCATCGCCCTTTTTGATTGTTTCGTCTTTCAACCTCGGCAAATGCCGTTCAGAAACAAAATCTTGCAATACATCTATGCCGTTTCCGATGTCGTCTTTGGAAAGTTTGAAATTACCAACTTTAACGATTTTATCCAAAATTTCGGAAACCGTATCGTCTGAAAAACTGATAGGTTTTCCGGCGGCATTTGCAGATTTTATCGTTGCTTGATACACGACTGAATTTTCAATCTGTTTGTGTAAACCGGAGGATAGGAGCGTAGCGACTTCTTCGCTTGTGGCATTTTTGCTCGTAATTTTTGCATACTGGACTTTATACGATTTTCGCGGCTTCCTTTTTTGGAAAACAAAGATCATCGTTTGAATACTAGCATCTCTAAAAACCCGAAAGTCATTGAAGTCAACAAATTTGATGATTTCACCGCTACTTAAAATCTTTTCCCGAAAAATACTTGCTCCTGCGCTGCCAAGCCAACTTGAAGGAGCAATAAAACTGAAATATCCACCATCTTTGAGTAAATTAATTGAGCGACAGGCAAAAAGTGTCCAAATGTCCATTTTCCCTTGATAATAAGGACTATTATGCAATCCATTAAACGCAAGACGATTTGTATCTTCTTTAATGTATGGCGGATTGCCAATAACCACATCAAAACCGCCTTGTTCAATAACTTCCTTAAATTCATTGTTAAAATTAAATGGTTTAAGATTTTCGTCTCCTTTTTCAATCAACGAATTTCCGACTCGTAAATTATGTTGAAGTGTTGGCAGTTTCGTTTTTTGAGACAAAACTTTTAACAAAAGGTTTAATTGAGCGATTTCAACCGCTTGCGCGTCAAGATCAACGCCATAAATATTTTCTTTTAAAATATCAAATTTAGCGAAAAGTGAAGTTTGCGGATTTTGTTTTGTCAAAGTTTCCAAAATTTTATCGTAGGCGGCGTTTAGAAAAGAACCCGACCCGCAAGCGGGATCAAGGATTTTTATTTTCGCCAATTCTTTCGGCTTCATCTTTTTAAGAACTTCGCCTAGGGTTTCTTTTACGATAAACTCAACGATATATTTCGGAGTGTAATAGATTCCCTGCGATTTTCTTTTTGATTTCTGTTTTTCCTCAGCTTTACGCCCTTGAACATAACTTAAATATTGCTCATACATCCCACCCAAAACATCAGCAGAAATTACGGAAAAATCGTAGCGGTAGCCGTCTTTTGTTTCGTAAAGCCCCTTTATTACTTCGCTGATAACTTTGTCGCTTGCTTTCCATTCTTCGCAATAATGCGGAGCGAAAAGTTTTGAATTAAATCCATCGTCAAAGTCGCGAAAAACTTTTATTAACTGCTTATATTGATTGGCTTTACCACCCCGCAAAATTCCAATTAAAACATTCGGCTCAATTTTTCTATCTTCGGCGGTGCGAATAAAGATAAGGCGATCAAGAATTCTCTGCACACCCTCGTCTAATTCTTCGTCCGTTAAATTATTTTGTTTTTTGAAATCTTTGGTAAGCAAAATGCGCCAAGACATCAAATCTTCAAAAAGTTTTTCGCCGACTTGTTTCCTTAAAGTGAGCTTGCCCCATTTTTGGGCTTCCTTGTCAAGTAGTTTTTGCTCAAAACTTTCTTTTGACAAAAGCCAGAGTTGATCAAAGCGATTTATAAAATCTTGGGCTCTAAGCTCAATAAAGAGATTTTGTGAAATACTTTTTGGCGGAATTTCAGCGTTAAAAATCTTTATGCTTTCAAAATCGGTCAAAATCGCCCATGTTACGCTTTTATTCCAGCTATAATTGATTGCCTGCTCCGCCCATTTCCATTCGTCCAAGTCAACTTTCATCGCTTTGGCTTCCAAAAAGAAAACCGGAATGTTGCCAAAACGAAAAGCCAAATCAACTCTACCGCCAGAAACATTTTCTTCGGTCGTTACTTCATTATCAGTCGCCAGGTTTCTCATGTCCCAGCCAAGAAATTCAAAAAGCGGCTCGATAAATTCGTTTCTTGTTTGAGCTTCGTTGTAGGACTTTATCTTTCCGGCTTTCGCTAAACGCTCGTATTTCTCAACGAGTTTTTGGACTTGTTGTTTGGCTTCTCCTTTAGTCATAAAAATTACTTTATTAAATCGTCAACGCTAACATTTAATCCTTGAGCGATTTTCTTTAGTGTTTCAATGCGGGGATCGGGCGTTGCGCCGGTTTCAATTTTAGTCAAAGTATGCAAAGTAACGCCGGCAAGTTTGGACAACTTATCTTGCGAAACACCGAGCTTATCTCGGTATTTTTTTATGTTCTTGGCTATGATTGATAAATCTTTTGATATTGTAGTAAAACTTTACTATACTTTAATTACATTACTTTTTCCCACCTGTTAATATTAGTATATGAAATATTTGCCGTTTAGTCAAACAAAATCAGGGAGCAACGATCTGTTGTGTGCGTACGGGTGGGCGGGGCGAGCGAGCAAACAAACTGCCCGCAAAATTCGCAATGTTTAGATTGGTCGGAGCGGCGGGACTTGAACCCACGACCTCACGGTCCCAAACCGTGCGTTCTAGCCAACTGAACTACGCTCCGGATGACTAATATATATTTTAACATATAATTATTAGAAATTTAAATTGAGTAAAGAGCTTATAGCTTATCTCAATAAGAAGAATTTTTAACTATTCCAGACATTGACAAAGCTGGTATATTCTTTTAATATTTGAACATATGAGCTGATATCATTAAGTAATTTATAAATTTATTAAAATGATTATGCAGATAGCTGAAAGAATTAAACCCAATGATTTAGAAGTTCTACAAGAGCATCAAGTATACCAGAAGCCTAAAGTGAAGAAAAATGTCAATGGCATGCTTGAACCTGACCTTGCTATACTTTCTTTACTCAACGACCCAACGAGATACAAAATTCTTGCTTTGCTTATATCTACTTCAGTAAATCTTTGCGTAAATGATATTTCGGGAATCATAGGAATTTCTCAATCAGCCACGTCTCATCAGTTGAATCGACTAGAAGATATTGGTGTTGTCCGTTCAGTGCGATACGGAAGAAAAATATGTTATATTATTGAGAATAATGAAATGGTAGGAAAAATTAAAAAGATAATGGATGTTATTAAATAATAGTTTTTGGTTGTTAGTAATGAGATATTAGCTTTTAGTAGGATTCAAATTATGAAATTTAAATGGAATAGTTGGGCAGGAACAATAATTATTTCTTTTATTGTGCTTGTTTTATTAATTATATTTCCTTCTAATAATACTCAGAATGTAAGTGAAGATTTGATAACTAAAATAGACACAATTAAATCTAACAATAATTTTGTCACAAAAGATACAGAGGATGGTTATCAGATTACCAATGGAGTTAAACATTCTGTAGACATTCAAAAAATAATTAACGGTGGGCCAACAAAGGATGGCATTCCGTCTATAGATTATCCAACTTTTGCATCTATCAAAGAAGCCAATGAATATCTTACTAATGACTCTTTGGGTATATCTATCACAATTGCTGGGGAAACAAGATTTTATCCATATAAGATTTTAGCTTGGCATGAACTAGTCAATGATAATTTTGGCTCACAGGCAATTTTAGTTTCGTATTGTCCATTATCTGGGGCTGGCATTGTGTTTGATAGGACTATTGATGGGGAAGTAATAGAATTTGGAGTATCAGGTAAGTTATATAAATCGAATTTAGTCATGTACAATAGAAAAGGCGGTGAATCTTTATGGTCACAAATTTTAGGGCAGGCAATAGCTGGTGAACTAACAGGAAAAAAATTAAATGTCATTTCATCTATAGTAATATTATATGGGGATTGGAAAAAATTTTATCCAGATAGCAAAGTTTTATCAAAGGATACTGGTTATATTAGGAGTTATGAAAAAGATCCTTATTTTGATTATTATAGAAGTGATGAAGTTTACTTTGGTGTGAAATTTAGTGATACACGTTTAAAACCAAAAGAATATATCATTGGGATAGAAATAAATGGAACTTATAAAGCTTATGATAAAGATTCTTTATCAGTAGGAGAAACGAAAGATCTTGTTGCTAATCAAAATTTGATAATTGTTAAAGACGTTGTCGGAAGAATTACTATTTCAATTGGTGATCAGAAAGTTACTTTTATAGAGTCATTTTGGTTTGCCTGGATAGAAATACATCCAGATACAGAATTGTTTACAATATGATAATTGTTTTAATTATTGATTACTAATACATGAATATATGTTCAGTTATACATAGATAAATTCAATTGTTCTGATGTTATAGATCAAATTTAAATATTAGTGTGAATTTATCAGGATTGGTAATTCAAACAGAAAGCAGAATGCAGTAGAGTAGTTGCGAAATAATTAACCTTTGCCTAACATAAAATATTTAACAATTTTTAATTTATTGAAAAGTACATATTATGATTTATTTCTATTTAACAAACTTTATAGGTAAAATAAATTCAGTTATTTCCAAACAATTTTAGTATCACATATAGGCAAAGAATATGAAGAAAAGGTGATCCACGTTATGATGCCATGCGTGATGTCATACGGATACTGTATGAGCATCGTGTATTGTTGCCATGACATTTAGCCTTTTCGGCCATAGTCTTTTCAATCTTTTGTTGATGCTGATGTAGTAAGTAGAAAGCCGACAGTTGTAGTAAATTCTTTTATTCCTCGTAATTTTGACACGGATATTGTAAAATTCTAAAAGGTTCTAATCTAATAAATCATAACTTTTAATTTTCTTCAGTTGAAAAAGCTCATTTCATACATTCTTCCTGTTTATAATGAAGATGAGAATATAGAAATTTTTTATAAAGTTTTGACAAAGACAATCGAAAGGATTGAAAAGATTTATGAGTTCGAATTAGTTTTTATAAATGATGGAAGTAAAGATAATTCTTTAAAAATGCTTACACAAATGCATGAAAAGGATGATCGTGTAAAAGTGATTAATTTTTCTAGAAATTTCGGTCATCAAATTGCTATAACTGCTGGATTAGATAATTGTGAAGGAGATGCGGTTATTATAATGGATACAGATCTCCAGGATCCGCCAAGGGTTAGTCTTGAACTTATAGAAAAATGGGAAAAAGGTTTCGATGTCGTTTTTGCTAAACGAAGAAATAGAAAAGATGGAATTTTTAAAAAAATAACAGCTTATCTATTTTATAGAATTTTAAATAAGTTTATAGAATTTCAAATACCTCTTGATACCGGAGATTTTAGACTAGTCGATAAAAAAGTCGTAAAAGAATTTAGAAAGTTTAGAGAAAGAAACAGATTTGTTAGAGGTTTATTTTCATATCTTGGTTTCGCTCAAACTGCAGTTTTATTTGATCGTGATGAGCGTCATGCTGGTCACACCAAATATCCTTTCAAAAAAATGCTTAAATTTGCTTTGGACGGTATCACAAGTTTCTCAGTTTTTCCTCTGAAATTAATAACACAGTTTGGTTTTGTCGTATCGATGATTAGTTTTATTGGCATTGTATATGCTTTAGTTTTGAGAATTTTTTTTCCAGAGATAACAGTATCTGGTTGGACATTTTTGGTAATAGCAATTTTATTCTTAGGTGGAGTACAGATGATTATGCTTGGAATTATTGGAGAATATATAGGACGGATTTATTCAGAAGTGCAGGGGAGACCACTTTATATAATCGAGTCGATATATTCTAATAAGCCAAAAGTGAAAAGCTAAAAGTATCACTCAGAGAGGATGTTTAGCTAGCCAGATAGATGAGCCTTTTATCTGGCCGGATAGACAGATCCTTTAAGTAAGGAAAAAGTCAAATGTTTAGTTTTATGTTCTAAGTTTTACGTTATAAATTTAAGGTTTTCGTTTAAATTATGAAATCTAGAAACAAAATAGCTATTATTGGCGGAGGTTTTACCGGTTTAGTTGCTGCCTATAAACTATCAAAAGCGGGATTTGATGTTTCGATTTTTGAAAAAGCTCCATGTATTGGTGGCTTGGCTTCTGGATTCAATATCCATGGAAATAATTTAGAAAAAACATATCACCATATTTTTAAAACAGATAAAGAAATAATTAGCTTAGCAAGAGAACTTGGAGTAGATAAAAAATTGAATTGGCTAGATAGTTCCATTGGGCTTTTTTTAAAAAATAAATTCTATGCATTCACAACTCCATTTGATTTAATGAAATTTTCACCTTTGTCATTTATAAATAGAATTCGTGCCGGATTAGTTGTGTTATTTCTACAAAGATTTGAAAATTGGCAGGAGTTTAAAGAAATATCAGCATATGAATGGATGAACAGATATGCAGGTAATAGTGTAACAAAAATTATCTGGGAGCCTTTACTCAGAGGTAAATTCTATAAATACTTTGACAAAATATCAATGGCTTGGCTTTGGGCTAGAATTCATATTAGAGCCAGTTCTCGCGAAAAAGGTTTTTTAAGAGAGAAATTGGGATACTTTATTGGAGGTTTCAATATTATTATTTATGCTTTAGAAAAGTATTTAACAAAGAATAATGTTCAAATTTTTTTAAATTCTGATATAAAAGAAGTTCTATATGATAAGTTAGGAATTATGATAAAAACTGATAATAAGACTTTTAGATTCGCTAAGCTAATTGCAACTGTTCCTTCACCTGAATTCGCAAAGCTAATTAAAAATAATAAAAATTTGAATAAAGAATATCTTGATAAACTAAATGCTATAAAATACTTAGGCATGGTTAGCCTTGTTTTTTCTTCGACTCAACATTTAGGAAATTTTTATTGGAATAGTATTCATGATCTAAATTTTCCATTTTTAATTTTTGTGAATCATACAAAATTGGTTGATAGAAAACATTATCAAGGTAAATATATTTATTATGTAGGTGCTTATGTTCCTGATGATCATGATTATTTTAGAATTAATGATCATATGATCATTAATGAATGGTTCACTTATGTCAAAAAATTATTTCCAGAATTTAAAGAAAAAAATGTTTTAGAAAAACATTTGTTTAAGTTTAAAAACGCACAACATATAGTTGACCTAAGTTATGAAAATAAAATTCCAGATTTTCAAACTCCTTTAAAAAACGTTTATCTGGCTAATTTTTCTCAAATATTTCCAGAAGATAGGGGAATAAATTTAGCAGTAAGAGAAGGAAATAGAATAGCAAGTATAGTTAGTTGTTAGATATTAGAAATTAGCTGTTATGATCAGAATTCCGGGATTAGAGAATTTTTGATAGATATGTAAATACGAGAAATATTATTAGTCATAACCATTAGCTTACAGCTTAGAGCCTTTGTTTATTATTTTATGTTGTATATATAAAAAAATATTAAAATAAAGTGCATACTGTTTACTTATACCTAAGGTTCGGTATATTCCTTAAATAAAAATGGCTATCGTTTTAGTTCTGTAATAAAATATATTTTATTTACTTGTTTTGAATATACTTAAACGTCCAGTAAGAAATTTCACAAAAGGCAGAAATGGGTATAGACCAATTGCTATTGTTATGCATATTGCAGAAGGTACTATGCCTGGAGCTCATGCTTGGTTTAATAATCCATCTAGTAAAGCCAGTTCTCATTATATGATAGGAAAAACAGGGGTAATATGGCAATTTGTCGAAGAATCAGATACTGCATGGTGTAATGGTGCTATAAACAAGCCGACATGGAAGTTATTAAAACCTAATGTTAATCCAAATCTTTATACAATTTCTATAGAACATGAAGGAAATTGTATGATTCCAGAAACTAAGGTATTGTTAGGTAATTTGCAATGGGAAGAATTAGGTAAATTGAAAGTAGGTGATGAATTGATTGGATTTAATGAAAATATCACTGGAAAATCGAAGTATCGTAAATTACATATTTGTACAGTATTACATACTGGTCGAGCTAAAGAACAGGTTTATCAGGTTTCATTTTCAAATGGACAAAGTTTATTTGCAACCGCAAATCATCCATGGTTAATTTATAAAAATGAAAGTAATAATGGCTCACATTTAGTGTGGGAAAATACTATTGATTTATTAAGAATTAGATCGAATAGAAAAATACCAGTTAAAATTCAACAATTTTTTCAATTATGGTCTAAAAAGTTTGATTATGAACACGGATTTTTAGATTGTGTATTTAATGGTGAAGGATATTTAAGACAAACTTGTAATACATTTATCATTTCTTTTACTCAGTATGATAATAATTTTTTATATAAGGTACAAAATGCTTTGAAACAATTAGGATATAATTTTCGTATTGTGACTCGAAAACATAAATTAGTTAAACATAGAAATTTATATATATTAGAACTTTGTAGTGGTAAAACTAATAATTTTAGATTTTTAATGGAGTTAAGACCTGAAAGATTAATAAATAATTTAGAAAAATTGATTAGAGATCAAAAAATTTCTATTGATAACTTAGGTGAAGTCTTAGAAGTTATAAATGTGAAATCAGTTGGTGAAAAAGAAATTGTTACATTGACCACATCTACTGGAACATATATTGCTGAAGGTTTTGGCGTGCACAATTCTGGAGAACCCTGGACTGATGAAATGTATCATTCAGATACAGAGCTTGTAAATTCTATATGTGCAAGATGGGGTATACCTAAGGATCGAGATCATATTATTGGGCATTGTGAGATCGACAGTGTGAATAAACATAGATGCCCAGGCAGTGGCTTTGATTTTAATAGACTGCTAGAATTAATTAATAAATTATTAGAAGATCCAAAAGTGATCGCAGAACTCCAAGCACAAATAACAAATTTGAAAAATCAAATTGATACTCTCAATCGTTCGATTTCTGATTTGAATAATAAGTATAATACTTTATTGTCAGACTATACAAGACTTAAAGAGCAATATACTACTTTAGAGACTGCAAAAAAACAATTAGAAGCTGAAAATAGATCTCTTAAATCAAATTATTCCTCAAAGGAAGCTTATTATGTAGAACAGATAGAAGGCTATAAAAATACAATCATGAGTTTACGAAAAGAAAAGACAGAAGTCGAAGATGAGTTGGCTTTTTATTGGCGAAGTTATAACGAACTGAAAAACAAAAAAGATATTGATTTAAATAATAAAAGCTATGGTGAGTTACTTACTGTTATTATAAACAAGATATTGAATAAAAAGTAGTATCACTAAGAGTTAGAGGCTATCAAGGGAAGGTGATAGTGTCCACTGTAGATTAGCTCTGTACATTCTCAATACTCATGCATGAAATAAACTTTTCTTGGTACTTTATGACTATGGTTGATGAAAGTTGGCTACTATAGATAGAACAAATATAAGATCCTCCTGGATTGAAATAACTATAGAAAAGAAAGTCTATGAAAAAGTTTTACATAAGGAACTGTAGCTTAAAGTAAGATATTATTATGAACTATGGCAATTTGGATATATTTGGATAGATAATACAAAAGAATATAAAGAATAATGATGATTGTTGATTAATTGGCTTATGAAATTTAGTTTATAATTTTATATACCAATCACTAATACCATTGAATCTCCCTTCTAAGTTGTTTGTATTTGAAAGGTTTATGCCTTTTACTCTTTGATTAACCACATAATTTAGTATCGGATGATATAAAAAAACTACAGGAACTTCGTTGCCTATGATTCTCTGGAATTCATAATATTCCTCAATCCTTGCCTTTTCGTCAAGAATCCTTCGTCCTTTTTCCAATCTATAATCGACTTCAGGTACTTTTATTACTTGTTTATTTTCATCGATTTTCACAGTCTCTTCTTCAGATTTATAAGCCCCAATATTTAGTCCTGGATAGGTGATCTGACTACTATGAAAAAATTCATATCTATCCGGATCTATAAAAGTAGTCATGGCGAAAAGTAGAGCCTCGTAATGTCTAGGTAGAATATAATCATTTACAAGTTCTAGATAAGGTTTCCGTATGATATTCGCTTTGATACCAACCTCTCTTAAATCACTCGAAATACTATCGACAATTTTATTTCTATCTACATTATCTAAGCTCAATATCAAAAATTCTAATACCTTCCCATCTTTTTTTCTGAATAAATCTTTCGTATCAAGAATCCATCCAGCATCATCGAGTAGCTTATTCGTCAAATTTGGATTGTATCTGTATCTCGTGATACACTTACATCGAAAATCACTCGCGTTAGTTTGACATAACTGGCTTTCCTGCATCATTTTACATTCTTTTGTGTCTATAGTGGGCGTAAATGCAAAAGAACTTTTTGAGATAGGACCTTCTGCTTCAATAGCCTCGCCCTCAAGAATGTTTATTATATAATCTCGATTAATAGCACTAGATATTGCCCTCCTTATATCAATATTTTTAAATATAGGAGGTCCATTCTCAGATAAGTTGAAATATAATCCATAATATTGAGTATAAATTGGGCCTGTATAGTAAGCATTCAAATTCTGTATAGATTTTATCCTTTTTAGCGTATTTGAAGAAAATCCCGCAACACTATGGACCTGGCCGCTCGTCAAAGCATGTAGTAGTGACTCCTCGTCTAAATAAAATTTTAGTTTTATATTTTCAATTTTAGGAATTTTATCCTTTTCATAATAATCATCAAATCTACTTAACAATACAAAATCACTACCTGCATTATTTAATTTATACATTCCAGTCCCTATTGGGTTTTTATTTATATAATAATCGCTACTAAGCGCATTATATTGATTCATATCTGCTATATATTTTGCAGGCAAAATTTTGAATGAGATCAATTCATAAAAATTAGGAACAGCTCCATCTAATTGAAATTCGAATCTATAATCATCACCTTCGATCGGTATGAATCGTATTTTTTTATTTGCGATATTAGAATAAATTGTCCTAGTAGCGAAATTATTGTCTAATCTCTCGAGAGCTTCAAATGTTGTTTTTACATCCTTTGTCGTAAATTTCTCGCCATCATGCCAATAAATATCTTCTCTTAATTTAACTCTATAATTATCGCCAGCTTCGTTAACTGCTATTGTTTCTGCTAGTTTATAATTGACTTTACCATCAATATCTACTGTAACTAGACTTTCATAAATTAATTCACTTAAGTCTTTTTCAATCTGTATATTAGTGACAATTAATGGATTAACTTTTTGTATAGAATTCATATTTCCAGCTTCATCGATTCCCACTAAAATACCTTCGATTAAAGTATTGTTATCTGCTCTAATAAGTAGAGTAATATTTGAAGCTAAATAAAGCATAACGAAAAGGAGAAATATACTAAAAAGTATATAATGACTAATTGGCCTGAGTTCATTATACATTCTAAAGATTCTTTTGATATATGATTGTTCACCAAAGAAGTATGTATCAGGGTATAGCCAAAATTTATCACGAATGAAATGAATTGTCTTTTCGAGAGGATCAGGCATTTTCATAAGCAGATGTTGGTTCTATTAACAATTATTGGATAGCAACAAAACTTAATACTAGCGTATTTATAATAAAAAGCACAATCAAAATAATTGTTATATTTGTTAGGAAAAGTTCCAGACCTCTTTTTGTCCTATAACTTTCACTACCACCTACACCTCCAAATATATTTCCTAATCCGCCTTCTTTTTGTTGTAGAAGGATAGCAATTATCAAACAAATACTGATAATTACCTCAAAAATTGTTAATAAATTTTTTAATTCCATTATTTTTTCTTATAATCTAATAATATAACTAATAAAATGGAAACCACTGTAACAAACAATATTATACCAAATTCTTGAAGCTCAAATTTAAACAAGCTAGTAATAGTTTTTGCATCACCAAAAATGGCACTTTGTGGAAATTGTATTATTCCACCGATACCAGCTTTCAGAATAATTGTATAAATTAAAGTCAGAATGCCACCAACCAGAGCAATAGCACTTGGATTTTTTTTGGGCAATTTAAAAAAATCTAGTACAAATGGCAAAATAAGCATTAGAACGGCAAATCCTAAGGAAGCTAAAGACATATTTATAAAATCATTTGTCCGTTGAACTAGACCAGGCACTGAAGTTAAACTAAACCAATACACCAGAAAATATTTGATAATAGTTTCGGCAGTTTTCATTTAGAATTTATTATAAAGTAAAATAGATTTTGTTTTAACACTCTTAAATTACAAATTATCTCCATACAAGAGATCCTCTATATGACAATAAATAGGCCGAAATTTGACAAATAACAAACTATAATAAACTACATACTGCTATTTAACTTTTTTCTAAGTTTATTATACTTTATTTGTTTTTCTAATTGAATTAATTCGCTTGGTTCTAAATCTCCTTTTAATTTTTCTTCGGCTCGTTTGATTGCTTCTTCTATCTCCTCATCAACTTTATTGCTAGCAAGATGCGCTTCATCAGCTAGAATGTATACATTTTTACCTGTTATTTGAGCAAATCCACCATTAATCGCGATGGACTTTTCAGTACCATTTTCGCGGACAATTACTTCGCCTATATCTAGTGTAGTTATGAGTGGCTCATGTCCCGGTAAAATCCCTATATAACCATCTATACCTGGTAATTGTATATAATCTGCTTTATTTGTTGAATATATTTGTTTAGATGATGATTGGATTGTAATTTGCATTTTATTTTGGTAATTCTATAAAATAATTATAAAGATTTATTGTCACTATCACCAACTATAGTTCCATAGAATTTTTTGTTATCTAAAACTTTTTCGAAATTTGTAAGCTTTGTACCATCTATTACATAGAAATTTATTCCCAATTGTTGTGCCTTGTTAGCTGCGATAGGATCAATGGGATAATGTCCTCCTGGTGTAAATTCTTTTATACCTAAAACTTTGAAATATTCATCCCAACTCAATTTATCAAATTTTTTTGCATTAGGATTTTTATCAGGATCATTAGCATAAATACCATCTACATCTGTTAATCTGATTATATTTTTTGAATTTATCATTTTTGCTATAAGTACTGCATCAACATCTGAAGAATGTCCTGGTTTACCTGCTGCACATAATAAAATTGGTTTAGACAACTTGATACTATTGATTTCGTCGTAATCTTTATATCTGATGACTTTACTGTCGCTTACATCTGACCACAGCGTTCTTATCATTTCTGCGTTTAAATTTATAGCGCCAATACCAATCCAATCGAGATCGTTTTTATTTATAGCATTATAGTCTTTTGCCATTTTTTGATATTTGCGACAAAGCCACCCACCACCAACTATAATTGCAAATCGATAATTTTTATTTATATATTTATCAAGTGATTTCCTGAACTTTTTCAAAAATACATAATCAATCAGTTTGTCATCTGATTTGGAAAAAACAGATCCTCCAAGTTTTATCACAATATTTTTCGTCATGATTAAAAAATTTATAACTCAGCCATTGATTTTTAGATTTTATTTTTCTGTTTTTCTACTTCTGAGAGTGACATATGTCATGTCGACATGGTATGTAGCTTTTATCTATATCTTTTTACTTCTTCTATGTTTCCTTTCATATAAAATTCTCCTTCTGCCACATTGTCGAATTCCCCGTCAAGAATTCTGCTAAATCCATTAATTGTTTCTTCTATTGATACATAAGCACCTTTTCTACCTGTAAATTGCTCTGCAACATGAAATGGTTGAGTGAGAAATCTTTGGATCTTTCTAGCTCTGGTTACTATAACTTTGTCATTATCAGATAATTCCTCTATACCTAAAATTGCTATAATATCTTGAAGTTCTTTGTATCTTTGCAGAATTTGTTGTACTTCTCTGGCAACACGATAATGTTCTTCGCCTACGATATCTGGTTGCAAAGCAGTGGATGTCGATGCCAGTGGATCAACTGCTGGATATAGTGCTTGTTCTGCCAGACTTCGTTCAAGAACTATTGTGGAATCTAAATGTGTAAAAGTGGTTGCTGGAGCTGGGTCTGTGAAATCATCAGCTGGAACATAAATTGCCTGCATACTCGTGACAGAACCTGTACTGGTTGAGGTAATTCTTTCCTGTAGATATCCAAGGTCTTCGGCTAATGTCGGCTGATATCCAACAGCAGATGGCATTCTACCAAGTAATGATGAAACTTCTGAGCCTGCCTGTGTAAATCGAAAAATATTATCTATAAATAATAAAAGATCCCTACCTTCTTCTTCTCTAAAATATTCTGCCATAGTTAAAGCTGATAAGGCTACCCGCATTCTAACTCCAGGAGGCTCATTCATTTGACCAAAAACAAGTGCTGTATTTGCAAGTACTCCGGATTGTTTCATTTCTTCATAAAGTTGTGTTCCTTCTCTAGTTCTTTCACCAACGCCAGCAAAAACTGAATATCCACTATGTTCGCTTGCTAAGTTGTAAATTAATTCCTGTATGACAACCGTTTTGCCAACACCAGCTCCACCAAATGCTCCAATTTTTCCACCCTTTATAAATGGACAAATTAGATCTATAACTTTTATACCTGTTTCAAATATTTCTACTTTAGTTGATTGATCAGTTAGAAGTGGTGGTTTACGGTGTATGGACCAATATGAAGTTATATTTTCAATATTTTTTTGTCCGTCTATAGGTTCGCCAAGAACATTAAACATGCGTCCTAACGAATTCTTTCCAACTGGTACTTTTATTGGAGAACCTAAACTCTTTACTTCTGTCCCGCGTTTCAGGCCTTCTGTTGGCCCCATTGCTACAGTTCTTACTGTATTATTACCAATAAATTGTTCTACTTCCAGAACGAGCTTTTTATTCTTACTCAATGTTACTTCTAATGCTTCTAACAATAATGGCAATTCTTCTTTTTTGTTAAACTTTACATCAACTACTACTCCCATTATTTGTGTGATTTTACCTATCATGTATATTTCTTAAAATATAATAAGAACTGAGTTAATTTTACATTTTACAAATAGTAAATAATATATAATCTCTCTACAAGAGATTATATATTTGGCGATAGATAGTCCCGTAACAGTCCCGTAGGTGGACAAATAACAAAAATCAATTTCAAAAGAGACCTTGCCCCTGCCTATCTACATTGAGCAGTCAAGCACGGCTGCACACGACTCAGCATGCCATGACGATATAACTTTGGAACAGTGGAAGGTAGATAGGCTGACCGTGTCCAAGTGGACATTGACGGAAAAAGCCAAAAACAGTTTACAATTCACAGTAAAATTGAACATGTAAAACAAATAAAGACAGTTTCTATATTTTTCAATTTTTCCCCCTTCCAGATATAACCTCAAGTATTTCCTGTGTAATGCTAGCTTGTCTTGTTCTATTGTAAATAAGCTCCAATTCTTTATACATTTCATTTGCATTATCTGTAGCATTTTTCATTGCAACCATTCTTGCACTGTATTCTGATGCCATTGAATCTAGTAGTGCTGCATAAATCTGAGTTTCAAAATATTCTGGTACTAATCTGTTTAAAACCTCTTTAACATTGGGCTCAAAATTATATGTTAAATTCAATATTGCTTGCTTTTTATCGTTGGATAATTTTTTTATACTTTCCGCGTCTTTCTGAAATTTACTAAGTGATATAGGTAATATCTTCTGAAATTCAGGTTTCTGTACTATTGTATTTATAAAGTGCATGTACACAATATAAACTTCATCAAATTCTTTATTGATAAAGCCATCACTTATAACTTTAATTATAGGTGTCAATTGTGTTGTTGTTGGATTTTCAAAATAGTCAGCAAAATGATATTTTGATTCAATACCAAGTTTATTTACTATATCGAGTCCTTTTCTATGCATGCTTATACCAAAAATATGCACTCCTTGATTATTTAACCTGATCTTATCAATTAGTTGATCAGCTGCTAGAAACAAAGTAGTGATCATACCTCCGACAAATCCTCGATGTGGACCTATTATCAAAACTGCTACATTTTTTATTTCATCAACTTGTCTAAGCAAAGGATGTGTATAGTCATGAATCGGACCAATTTCATTCACAATTTTAAATAAACCCTCAGCATAAGGAACAGCATTATTTACTCTATTCTGTGCACGTTTCATCCGTGAAGCAGAAACCATCTGCATAGCTTTAGTGATTTTTTTAGTGCTATTTATAGAGGTTATTCTTCTTTTTATTTCTCTTGTTTTAGTCAAATTTAATTAGTATTATTTAGAATTTTTTATTTTTTAACCTTAACAATAATTGGTTTATTCATTTACTTTTGAACCTTCTTCTATCTGACTATCAGTTATGTTTTCTTCCTGTTCTGTACCAAAAAGTGATTTAGCTTTGCTAGAATTCTGAAACTTTTCAAGTAACTTTTTTATCTCTTCTTCCAAATCTTTTTCTATCTTATTATTATTTGCTAATTTGTCTAGAATAATTTTTTCATTCTTTTGTAAATATTGTATAAATTTTTCCTTCCATTCTTTCACATCCTCTACTTTTATATTGTCTAAATATCCTTGGTTACCTGCATAAATCATTAAGATTTGTTCTGCAACAGGAATAGGTGCGTATTGAACTTGTTTCAGTAGTTCCATCATTCTTTTACCCCTATCTAATTTGGCTTGAGTTTCTGGGTCGAGATCAGAACCAAACTGTGCAAATGCCTCTAATGCTCTATATTGGGCTAAGTCAAGTCTGAGCTGTCCAGCTACTTGTTTCATTGGTTTAAGCTGAGCATCTCCTCCTACACGAGAGACTGATAATCCTACGCTCACTGCTGGTCTAATGCCAGCACTAAATAAATCAGACTCTAAGTAGATTTGTCCATCAGTTATAGAAATAATATTTGTTGGAATATAAGCAGAGACATCACCAGCCTGTGTTTCTACTATTGGAAGCGCTGTTAGTGATCCTCCTCCTTTTTTATCAGAAAATTGTACAGACCTTTCCAAAAGTTTTGAATGTATATAAAAAATATCTCCAGGGTAAGCTTCTCTTCCTGGTGGTCTTTGTAGAAGCAGTGATATTTCTCGATAAGCCCAGGCATGCTTTGTCAGATCATCATAAATTATTAAAACGTCTTTACCATTCTCTGCAAAATATTCTCCTATGGCAGTTCCAGCATAAGGTGCCAAGTATTGCAGGCTTGCTGAGTCAGAGGCATTTGCGGCGACGATGATAGTGTAATCTAGTGCACCTTCTAATTCCAATTTTGCTTTTATCTGAGCGACTTTTGAAGCTTTTTGTCCTATTGCAACATAAATACAATATACTTGAGGCAATTTTATTTCACTTTTTGACTTTTTTTGATTGATGATCGTATCTATCGCTATTGCAGTTTTACCAATTTGTCTATCACCAATAATAAGTTCTCGTTGCCCTCTGCCAATAGGAATCATTGAATCAATTGCAATAATTCCTGTTTGAAGTGGCCTTGAAACATTTTGTCGATCAATTACTCCAGGAGCTATCTTTTCCATAGGCATATCTATTTTTTGTCCCTTTGCTATCTCACGACCATCAAGTGGTTTACCAAGCGGATTTATGACTCGACCTAATAGTTTATTATCTACCTCGATACTCGGTAGTTTTCCTGTAGCTTCTATATTATCTCCTTCAGATATTTCCTGATAATCTCCTAAGGTGACAATACCAACTTGATTTTCTTCGAGATTCAAGGCAATCCCAAGTACATCTACTCCTTTTTTAGTATTAATTTTGACAATTTCTGAATATCCAACATCAGAAAGTCCACTCGCATAAACTACACCATCTTTTATTTGTTTTACTTTTCCAACATTTTTAATGTTCATATTGAGTCATTACTTTAATTATAAGAGCTTTATATTTTCATTTGGACATTATCTGTTCAAGAGTTAGATCTAAAACATTATCATCAATTTCAATTTTAAACCCTCCAAATACTTCAGGGTCAGTTTCAAAAATAAAAATTAATTCCTGATTTGGAAATAACTTTGAAGCACGCTGTTCGATGACCAATTGCTGACCTCTATTTAGCTCAGTAGAAGAAATAACTTTTGCTACCTTTCGTTTCTTTGATTGTAAATTTTCATATTCATGAATGACTTTAGTGATATTGCAATTCTTTGTTAGTTGCAATATTTTAAGCACAAGCAAAGCCTTATCATGAAGATTTCCTACATTCCTATAAATTGTTGCAGCAATTTTCTCTTCATTCATAAAAATATTTATGTTCTAAGTTTATCTATTGCTTCTTTTACAATTTTTTTATTTAGTTCAACGTCTTTTTTCAGTATTTCTTTTAAAACTTTTCTAACACTGTCTTCGATTTCTTGTCTCATTTCTTCCTGCATTCTTTTTTTATCAATCTCAAGCTTTTCTTTTGATGTGATTAAAAGTTGTCGAGCCTCGTCTGATGCTTCTTTAATCTTTTCGTCTTTAATATTTCTTGCCTCTCTTTTTGCTTCATTTATAACAGCAGTACTTTTCTCTTCTGCTTCACGAAGTTTTTGGTCAATCTTTTCTTCTAAATCTTTCATTTTTTTATCCATTTCTTCTGCATTTTGAAGGCCTTTATTTATTTTTTCTTGCCTTTCTTTAATTGACTTACCTAATGGTTTAAGTGCAATGAAATAAAATAATCCTAAAGCTACTAAAAAATTAATCGTTGCAAATAAAAAATATTGTGGCTCAATAGTTAAACTTTTTAGTAAATTTTCCATAAGCTGACAAGTTAGAAATATAATTAAAACAAAAATCCAGCAACTAAGGCATAAATTGCAATAGCTTCTGCAAATGCAAATCCTAGAATCATTGGTACAAACAATTTATTTGACGCCTCTGGGTTTCTACCTATAGCGTCCATAGCACTTTTACCTATGAGTCCGATACCAATTGCAGGTCCTAAGCCACCAATAGCTACAAATAGAGCTTTTGATATTTCAATAATGTATTTTATTGTTTCAGGTTCAACATTTTCCATATATGATAATTAATAAATAAATTTTAGTGATGTTGAGTCGCAAGCGAAATAAAGACCAATGTTAATAATGAAAAAACAAAGGCCTGTATGAAAGCTACCAGAAATTCTAATAAATAAAATGGTGTGGCAATGAATAAGGTAGGATTACCACCAGCAATTGTTGTCATAGCGACAATCAATGTCTCACCTGCATATACGTTTCCAAACAATCGAAAAGATAATGAAATTGCCTTCAATGGTTCTAATAGCATTTCTAGACACGCAACAAATGCAAATAAAGGGAGCATTGCAAATTTCATAATTCCTCTCATTTTCTTAAGCTCCCCAGGTTGAAAATAATGAATAAAGAAACCTAAAAATGGTGGTTTTTGCATAAATATTCCAAAACCTATAACTAATATAAATGAAATTGCAGCTAGAGCAAAAGTATAGTTAAAGTCAGATGTTGAAGCTCTGAGTAATGGATTTGCATTAGATTCTTCTGTATTTTCATGGGCAGATACTGATTCTTTTGTCTTCTCATTTTGGTTATCTACAGTATTTATATTAAGAAGATCTGAATCTATTACTACAGATTCTTGTGCAAAAGCAACAGGAACAATTTTAGCTTTTAGGTCAGCATCTTCTGATTGGAAATTTTTATCTTCTGATGTTGATTTTATTGATTCACCATAAAAAGGCAGTAAACCCATGTAATTACTGAGCAATATGAATAGAAAAAACCCAAATATCCATGGGAAAAATTTTTTTGCTCTGTTTTCATCAGAGATTCTAACTGTAAGATCATGGATAAAATCATATAAAATTTCTAAAAAGGCCTGCAATTTGCCAGGTCTTTCGTTTAATTGGATTCGTAAAATAACAGCTGTAATTATCATGACTAGGGCAGTGAGAATACCAGCCAGCATTGTATTTGTGAGGCTAAATTCCCCTATTTCAATGATTTTTCCAGCTGCGATAGAATGCATTTTTCTAATGAATAATATAGATTATATAGTGTACTAAAAGTGAAATATTTCAGCAATTAAATTTGCACCATGAGCTGTAAGCTATGCGCTATCAACCTTTGGTTTTTACCTTATTACGTATTTAGTGTGTACTGCCAACTGTAGATTACATTCTAAAAACTAATGTTATTTTTGTTTTAATACTAATATTATTGAATTTTGGAAAGCAAGAATAATATAAAATTCTTTGTCCCAAATTTAGTATCGCTTGGAGTATAAAGGATGTATAAAATTATTTCAAGTCCTTAAGAATAATTTATATTTATTAAAGATCTTTTAGTCATGCTTTTCAAAAAGATAATAAGAAGTTATCATTATAATGAACATAATGAACTAAAAACAAGATAGTCGTGTGATGTAAATATGAGTTTCTTAGTTTTGTTTTGGTATAACAATAGAGTTGTTGCGAAATAAATAGCCTTTACGTAATAAAAGTGCCGAACAATCTTGAATCTAAAAGTACCTGTTACGATTTATTTTTCTTAAAAACATTATAGGTAAAGTAAATTTGCTTATTTCGTAATAAGTCTAATAGATAGAAAAAGCTATGAGCTGTCTGCTGAGAGCTGATAGCTAAAGATTATATTTATTATTTATCCATATTCTATACACTAAAAACTAAACATTAATAAAAAAATAATGGAGAAATTTATTCAAATAGTTCATGCAAAAACAGATACAAATTCTCATCCGACGATTCCCTTTATACCTCCAGGCGGGATAATCACTCCAACGCCGACACCTACACCAACTACGGGGCCAACTATTATACTAGAAGCAAATAAAGGTATTTATAAAGTAGGTGAAAGTGGAAAAATATCTGTCATAATAGATTCAGCAAAGATTGAGATAGATGAATTTACAATTGTTATCGAATATAATCCTCAACATATTCAGGTTTTAGATTCTGGCTTCACTGAAACGGGTACACAGATAAATTTTTTAGATACTCATTTCAAAACGATTACTAATGGAAATAAAGTTGAAACAAATGTTACCAACTCAGAAAATAAACTTGCTGGCAGAATTACCATTCATGCTCGTGCAAAAGATGATGTCTCTACTACTCTTACATCACGAACAGTAGCTGAAGTAAATTTTTTAGTCCTATCATCTCGGGTTTCTGAAGTTTATATATCAAAAAATTCATCATTTTTGTTGCTTGATAATACAAATTATCTAGATAAAAATTCTTTACAAACTCTAACTATAAATTCTCAAGGGCAGGTAGTGACAACAATTACACCAAGCGTTATTCCTACAATACCAGAAACTAACCTTAGTGATCCAAGTAGTATTATTTTACTATTTGGCAGTAGTTTGTTTATTATTAGTGGACTTTATTTACACAAAAAAGTGAAAGAACGAAGGATTAAAGTAAAACGATGAGCTGTGTGTTAGTTTTTATGTGTTAGGCTTTAGTTTAGGAAGTGGAAATTTTTTTTTAAAGAATAGAATATTTACTAAAAATTTAAATCTATCCTTATGAAAATAACTGGACTAACAAAAGAAGAAGTAGCTATGCAACAAAATGCTGGTCTATCTAGTATACCATCTGACTTTTTGACACCAACATACTTTAAGATAATTTTTCGTAATCTCTTCAATCTAATAAATATATTCATCTTCCCTTTATTGATACTCTTAGCTTTTTTGGGAAAGTATAAAGAGATGACGATTATAGGACTTTTTGCTCTTATTAATTCTTTATTGTCAATATTTGATGAAATACGGATTAAATATAAGTTAGATAATATTCAGGTAAATTTTATAAAAACTATAACAGTTATTAGAGAAGGCAAAGAACAAGAAATCTCTGTCGATAAGTTAGTCTTAGGGGATATTGTTAAATTGATTGAAGGTGAAGGTGTTCCAATAGATGGTGAAATACTTGATGCGAAATCTTTACAGGTAGATGAATCACTTTTGACAGGAGAATCAAATTACATCTCAAAAGAACAAGGAGATGATTTATTAGGAGGAAGCTTCATTATTACAGGTGAGTGCATATACAAAGTGAGGAAGAAGGACAGTTATATAAATTTATTAAATTCATATACAAAAAGTTTTAAAAAAGATAAAAGTAATTTACAATTAATTGGAGACAAGCTGACTATATTTTTTGTAATGGCTGCATTGGTTTTGGGGATTATAACCTATCTTTCTGCAAAAGCATTGGGGTACAGTACAGATATGGCGATAATATCCTTGACTGCAGTAACGGCGTTGATAATCCCGCAAACATTAATATTTCTATTTACATTTTCCTTTAGTATTTCGATATTGAAGTTAAGTAATATAGGAGTTTTGGTGCAACGTGGAAGTTCTATAGAGACTTTGTCTAATCTAGATGTACTTTGTTTTGACAAGACGGGTACTATTACAACTAACGAGATGCACGTTTCAAAAATAAAGCTCTGGAATCTAGACGAATCAACAATTGGAGGCTATTTTCAGTATATCAAAGATCTAATATTTGGCAAAAATAAAACATTTGATGCTATTGAGGCTTATTTTTTGGAATATAAAGTAGCTTCTTTAGAAAGTTTCTCACAAAGTCCTTTTACATCAAAAGTCAAATATGCGAGGAATCAATTTTTTGATAAAAGAAGAAAAAAATATGTTCAATTTTATTATGGTGCTTTAAATATTGTGGAAAATTATATTGAAAAAAAACTACTTTCTGAAATCTATTCTTATATTACTAACGAAGAAAATCAAGGTCTAAGAATACTTATAGGGATAGTTCATGAGTCAGATGTACAATTTGATTTTGATGATAAATTTAGAACTAACAAAGTTTTCGTTATATCAATACAAGAAGAGTTAAATAAAGGTATAAAAAAAATTATAGATAATTTTAAACAGTTGGGTACTGAGTTAAAAATTATTTCTGGAGATAGCTATCAATCTGTAAAAAGGATAATAGAATCTACTGGACTATCAATGGAAAACGCTGTTGATTTATCAAAATCTAATGATAGTCTAACTGAACTAGCTAAAACAAAAAGTATTTTTACCAGGGCAAAACCAGAAGATAAACTAACCATTATACAAACTATAAGACAACAAGGTAAATTAGTAGGTATGGTTGGTGATGGAGTGAATGACGTGCCTGCCCTTAAACTTGCAAGTGTAGGTATATCTATGGAATATGGTTCAAAAATTGCACGTGATGTAGCGGATATTGTCCTTTTGAAGAATGATTTCTCATTGATCCCAAAAATTCTCTACGAAGCAGAAAATATAATAGTAAATCTCAAATATATGAATAAATTATTTATAAGCAAGACCTTTTACACAATATTTTTTATATTGATCTGTGTCGTTTCTGGTCTAATTTTTCCTTTACTCCCGACCTCAATCTTAGTTTACGGTTTTCTTAGTTCAAGCCTACCTAGCTATATTATTGCTTTAGTCAGAAGAAATGTGAAAAGTGGAAAAGAGTTCCTAAAAGAAATAATGCCTAGTTCGTTAATTTCTGGCTTTTTGGCTGCATGTGCAAGTATTGTTATTTATAGAATCTTAATGGAGAGAAATTTCGACTTTATATATATAAATACGGCTATTATGTATGGTGCACTTGTTTTTGGATTATTTTTTGCTATGCAACAGGCTAAAAAAACTGGTTATTTAAAAAGATGGTTTGAGCCAATACTATGCTTTCTTATTATAAATATGATTAGTATCATACCTATGTTAATTAGCTTTCTGAGTTCCTATTATGACTTAACAATGTTAAACATAGATACATGGGGTATAGTTTATATAAACAGTATATCTTTTTTCATAATATACCTCTGCATAGAAAAAATAATTTCTAGAAAGATTCTTTATAAAAGGAATTAGCGGTTTGTTAGTTATAGGTCTAAGAGTATGGCAGAAAGTTGGTAGCTGAGAGCTAAAAACTTAGAGTCTAACAGTTATCTTCAATATCCATCTGACATCATATCTTCTTTTCTATTTATTTTTTTTAATAGTTTGACTGTATTTTTAATGCCAGCGAGTGAATCGCCTGCATCAACTCGATAATTATCCATTTTTTCAATATTCTCAACTAGAAGAGACGCAAATCTATCAACTGCTTCCGCAAAAAAAGACCTAGCACCTTCACCAAGTTCTGGAACCCTTGCGTGGGTAAATTTGAAAGTATAGTATGGGTTATCTTCACCAAATATTAAAGTATTTTCTGCTGTCGGTTTAGGAACATCAATGTATTTCCCAGTACGTTGATCATCTGTCATAGATAGAAATGTTAAAAAGTAAAAAGTGAAGAGCCAAAATAGTCCTATGTAATAGATAAGTTTCTGAATATAGAATACAGCCTATAATACAAAAAATTACAAATAATTTACGAGATTATCCTTTATGTCATAAGTTTTAATTTTTAGCTTATTGTTTATCACTTTTTCCACTTTTCATCATACTAAATCTATCTTTGTATCTTTTTCTATTTTTTCATCTAGATCTGTTTCTTTATTGATAATTCTAATCAATTTTGGGTTTTTATTCTGTTCCAATAAATCTTTCAAGAGTTCTTTTCTATCTATAAAAGCATCAATTTTACTTTGTTTAAACAGACTTCTCATTTCAGAATCTATTAATTCTACAAGAGTTACGAGTTTGGAATTATCTTTTTCTAAACCTGTAGCTATAACCAGAGAATAGGCATCAGGATCATTAAATCTATCATTTGCAAGAATTATAGCAGCAATGGCTTCCTTTGTATTTGCCTCAATAAACGTACTCTTTGTAATAGGATTGGCATAAATGAAATCAACTTGACCTGGAAATGGATTTTTTGTAATGTCATTTGAAACCAAAACTATCTTTAAATCTTGTCCAAAATGATGATGTAAAAGTTTTATCACACCAGCACTGAGTGATGTATAACCATATATTACAATATGACCTTTATAATTTATCCTAATAATACCTTTATCCTTACGATCAGTAGCTAGCTTGATCAGTGCGGTTACTTCTGATACGGCAATTGCAAGTAAAAAGATACTTAAAAACATAACAAGGGATCCAAATAATTTCCCCAAAAATGTTATTGGATATATGTCTCCATAACCTATACCAGATATTGTGACTATCCACCACCATACTACATTTCCCCATGTTTTTAATCCTGGATTCACATCTTTTTCAAAGTATGCTGTTGCTATACTTAAAATAAATGATAAAGCTAATGTAAAAAATGTCCATTTAATTGTAGTTTGAAGCCTTGTTTTAAATTCTTTATTCATAATTATGTAAATATATAGATATGTATTAGAATAATCCAAAGCGTAATTTCCATGGAGTAATGATCGCTTCACGGAATATTCCACTAGAAAATTTTGATTTACCAAATTCTCGATCTTTAAATATAATTGGTACCTCATGATATTTATAACCTATTTTATATGCTCTGTATTTCAATTCTATCTGAAAAGAGTATCCTTCAGATTTTAACGTATCGAGATGCAATTTTTTTATTACCTCTGCTTTGTAACAATTAAATCCACCAGTTAGATCGTTGATAGGAGAGGATAAGATAATTTGTGCATAAAAGTTGCCGAGACGGCTTATCAACTTTCGTTTTAATGGCCAATTAACAACGCCACCTCCTTTTGTATATCTTGAGCCAATAATAAAATCATATTTGTTCAATTGATTTAGTATGCTTGGAATGTATTCTGGATTATGTGAAAAATCAGCGTCCATCATTAGAACCGCAAATGCTTTCTGGCTCAAAGCATAACTAAAAGCTTGAATATAGGCCTTACCAAGTCCAGTTTTATGAGAATTATGTATTGTGAATAGGCAATAATTAGGATGATCTATTTTGTATTTCTCAATAATATCTCCAGTACCATCAGGTGAATTATCATCAACTATTACTACTTTGATTTGATAATTTTTAATAAATTTTTTTATAATATTTAATTTTTCTAACAATGCGATTATATTATCCGCTTCATTATATGTGGGTATACAAATAAATATGTTCTCCATCTTTTCGATCTAAAAAATGAAAAAATTAAATTTTATGATGTTTTTTCGAAATTTTATTTATACAAACAAATAATAATACAGTTTCAAGAATTAATAAAATATTTTTTCCAAGAGATAAAAATCGAATTATAACGTTACCTTTCAGAAATTCTTCGAAATATATTGGATAGATAAGTAGAGCAAGCAAAGGAATAATAATTATAATAAATAAATTAATATACGCGAGTAATTTTTTTTGCAAAAAACCATTCAGTATGATAAAGAATGGCAATATCCAGATAATGTATTGAAGTGAAAAAACTTTATTAGTGATTATGAAAATGGCTATGGACATGGTTATTCCAAAGATACATAATCTAATCTGTTTATTTTTGTTATTGATTTTAAGTAATTTGTAGATTAGATAAACGATGAGTATGAAAATGAAGATCACTGTGAAGGACAATGATATTTGTGCGAAAAATCTACCATATTGATCTTCGATTTCATAAGACTGATGGCCAAAGACAATATTGGTTTGAAAATCTGAGATGGAGCTCGCAAATGTAAGTATACTACCATACAAACTCTCAACTTGTACTGACCTTTCACTATGGTAGGCCAAGAAGTTTGAAGAATTATAAGTTGGTAAAAAAATTAGAACTAATGAGGGTAAAAAGATGATACCTAGAACGAGAAAATACAACAACAATTTTTTAAAGTCTTTATATTTCAAATGAAATAGAAAAAATGTAATAGCTAATAAAATAGGATAGATTTTTACAAGTGTACCTAGACATACGAAACACCATGCCAAAAAAGAAAAAATATTATTTCTTATTTCTATATATTTTATAAAACTATACACAGACAATAAACATAGAATGGTTGGAAAAATATCGATTCTTAATAAAAGGATTGGAAATAAAATTATGAAACCTAATGAACATATAGTTGTGAGAATGCACTGTAATTTATTTGATATAAATTTACCTAGTAGCTTGTAAACAATAAATAAACATATAATTGTTAATAGAATATTTTGTAGTAAAAACAGTTGACAAAAATTATCATAATTACCTGATAGAGATGGAATCAACCAATTGAGTAAACTTAGTGGAGGATATTCCATACTGAAATCCTGATAAGGTAATAATCTGTTTTTATAAAAATCATTTGCGTATTTAAAATACCACCATACATCGTTGATAATCACATCATGCTCGTAAAATACTGTTTTATAGTGGAGAAAATATCCAATTACAATCAGGATAAATAGGATCAGCCAAAAACAGATTGTTTTATTTTTTATTATGAGGTTTTTGAATTTATCCATAAATCAACAGTAAGGTTCCCAGGAAACCATTTTGTGTTAGATTTGTAAAAACCATAATTAATGAGTTCTTTCTCAAACTCATCATCTTTCCATAGATTGAAAACCCAAATTCTTTTAAATATAGTTATATCAGAATCATAATAGTCATTTTCTGTAACAATTGCCAATCCTTCATAGTATGCTAAATCTCTATTTGGATCATAGATATAGCTTTGTAAATCAGAATAGTAATAAAAACTATGAAATGTAGCAACATGTGGATGGAGTATTAAGTCAGTTTTTTGATCGAAAACCATTGAGGTGATGGCATCTTTTGTGTTTGCTTTCAAACCAGGATTTTGCGCGATATCGGTGAGATACAAAGTAGTACAAGAAAAAATAAATATTATAACAAGCGCATTGGTCACTTTCTCACCAAAGATTTTCGGGAGCTGAGTGATACCTTTTGTGAGAATTATAAATATCAATGGAACAACGAAAATTAGATATCTAATATAATAAAATGGTATTTTAAATGAAATTAAGAATACTATAGATAACATTAAAATTATAAAAAAACTTATTTTGGGAAATGCATTTTTATAGTTTCTAATTTCATTCAGAATTCCAACAAAACCTACAGCCAGACCAAAAGTATTAATATAAAAAATAAAGAAAGGATCCATACCTGGCAAATCCAAACTATAACTTTGACTTGTAAAAAACCATGATGTATTGTTTATCAAATCTTTTAGTGGGTCAAATTTTAGCCAAAAACCGCCAATATTGACTCTATTCAATTGCTGTAAGAAAATAAACAACCATGGAAAGAAAAGTACAAAAATGATTACAAAGGTGACAATTATTTTATGAAAAAATTTATCTTTTAGAATTCTCAGAATATTGAATTTATTTTTTTTGGCCAAAAGAAAAACAAAAAGGCATAGTATAGAAACCAAGACTACAATAAAAATATTATGTACATATAATCCCAAAACTGAAAAAAGTATAAATAGAATATAATTTGATAGACTAGAATGCTCGTTTAATTTTAAGCTATAAAATATAGCGCAGCAGCAAAATGCTGTCAGCATAGAATAAGCTCTAGCTTCCTGAGAATAAACAATTAATAATGGACTGACTGTGGCAATTAATGTAGAGATTAATATATATTTTTTCTTTTGAAAAATGTATTTACTTATCCTAAAGCAGTAATAGACAGTCATCATTCCAAATAATAAAGATACAAACCTTACAGAAAATTCTGAATGGCCAAAAATTTTTACCCAATAATGAAGAACAATGGTATGAAGCGGAGCTTGTGTGTCTTTTATCATTATTTCGAGAAGTTCTGAGAGCGTCTTATTAGCAGCGTTTACGGTAAATGCTTCATCTCTCCAGAGGTTGAGAAAATCTATATGATACAACCTTAACGCAAAAGCAAAGAGAAAAATCGATATTATCGTTATTGTGTAATAATTTTTTTTCAGAAATTTCATCATGAATGAACAATATGAGTTTTGTGTAAGAATATGATACAGAAAATTTTTGATGTTGTCAGATCTCTACTGTAAGGAAATAGTTTGTAGTATTTGGTAGGGATTATGCATAGAACGAAAACCACACTGAAAGCTTATACCCTGTGCTATACGTCATAACCGTTTTTTTCCAACCATTTTTCTGCGTCAATTGCCGCCATACAGCCCATTCCTGATGCTGTTATCGCTTGTTTGTAATGAAAATCTTTTACATCTCCTGCTACAAATATCCCATCTACTGAAGTTTTCGTAGTATCAAATACTTTTACATAACCTGCCTCATCGAGCTCAACTGCATTTCCTAAAAACTTTGTATTTGGAATATGCCCTATAGCGAGAAATATTCCATCCACTTTTATTTCAGACTCTTTTTTTGACTTATTATTAAAAAGTTTTAAACCAGTCACAACTTTATCACCAAGTACATCTTTTACTTCAGAATTCCATAAAACTTCAATTTTTGGATTTGATAAGATGCGATTCTGCATAATTTTTGAGGCTCTAAATTTATCTCGCCGATTTATAACAAAAATCTTTAAAGCAAATTTGGTCAAAAAATTCGCTTCTTCCATCGCGCTATCTCCACCACCAATTATTGCAACAACTTTTCCTTTATAAAATGGTCCATCACATGTAGCACATGTAGAAATTCCTTTTCCCCATAGTTTTTGTTCATTCTCTAATCCGAGTCTACGCGCAGAAGAACCTGTAGCAATTATTATAGCTCTGGCTTGGAATTCTTGTTTTTCAACCCAAACTTTCTTTATTTCTCCAGAAAAATCAACATTATCTACATGTTTATAAAGAATTTCTGCGCCAAATTTTTTTGCCTGCTTTATCATATTTTGTATTAGTGTTGGGCCTATGATACCCTCAGGAAAACCTGGAAAATTTTCAACTACAGTTGTATTCATTAGTTGCCCTCCATACTCTATATTGCCAAAAACAAGCGGTGATAGATTTGCACGAGCAGAATAAATGGCAGCAGTAAGTCCTGCAGGTCCAGAACCAATAATGATTAAATTTCTAACTTCGTTCATTAATAAAAATTTCATAAATTATTTATTTCTATTATATATGAAAAGTCAAAAGTAAAAAGTCGTGGTATTTGATATGATTATGACACTGAGAAAATTATGGACAAATTGTATTTGCCAGATGTAAAAATGAAACTGAGTTAATTTTTTAATTTGGTGCTATGAATACAATGGCAACTAATCTTTAGTATATTGAAACTGTTCATGAAAGGTATAATAAAAATTTAAAACGGCAAATGTTACAAAAAAGGCGAAGACAACATAGAACATAACCTGAAATATATAAATACAAAGTTCATTTAAAATTGATATTGAAAACACTATGAAAACCTTTTAAAAATGTTTTAAACCTAAAATTCTGGAACTCATTAAAGAATTAAAATAGTTTCCTAATATACTTTTATTTTTTATCGAGTATGTGGCAACCTCTAAAATAAAACTAACAGTTATAAATATTTATATCTAAATCCGAACTTTTTCTGAGTTTACTATAGTTTGAATTTTTTCTGTAATGTACTAGCTATATTGTATTTTTTTTATATATCATATTTCGAGGTGCGTGTAATGAAAAATTAACATATTTCATATTTTATTTTGCCGCTCCATTCATGATGTATCCCAACTTATTCAGTAAACTGTGAACTGCTGACTTAAATCTATATATTTATATACTGATACAATTTTCCATCACGAAACCCCTTCTTTCTATAATATTCTCGTGTACCAATAGCTGATATAACTGCTAATTTTTTATAACCTTCTACCTTTGCAATTTTCTTTGCTTTTCTTATTAATTTTGTTCCTAAACCTAGATGTTGTGGAGATCCTTTGCCTGTTTCATCAATATTTAGCGATATCCCATAAATATGTATCTCTCTAATTATCGCGCATCCTTTCAGTTCACTAATAAAACAATTTTGCTTTTCAAATGGTATTGATAATCTTAAAAATCCAACAATTCTATTCTCTTTTGTTACGTATTGAAGAAAATATTCAGTCGAAGTTTTAGATGAATATTTAGTGAACTTAAGCTTTAAATTTTCTAAATCGAATTTTTTTCCTTTGATTTCTCGACATCTTATACATTGGCATGGTGTACCTTTTTGTATTAAATTGTTTTCTACAATTTGTCTAAAATTAGTTTTTTTATTTCCTTTAACTATATAGTGTGATGGAATATCCCGAACTACTCTGGAAAGACGGGTATATTCTGGAGTTGCCAACATACATTCAGAAATAACAGACAAAAGTGTTTTTTTTGGATATGGTTTGTATTTTCCATTCGTAAAAATGTCATATAATTTCGTGCCTTTAATTAAAGAACATGGATATAATTTCACTTCATCAGGAAGAATACTTTCTTTTTTAAATAATTTTCTGTAACCTTGGATGTCAATTTTTGGTGTTGAGCCATAAAGATTTGGCATATAATGAATTTGAATCTTGAATCCAGCCTGTCGAAGTAGATTGGTGGCTTTAAGGCTGGTGTTCACATCATGGCTACGATAATTAAGCTTCAAAACTTCATCATTCATTGATTGTATACCGATTTGAATTTTGGTACAGCCAAGTTTTCTTAAATGTATTATTTCTTTTTTGTTGATGAAATCTGGTCTGGTCTCGATACTTAGACCAACTGAGCGATTCTTTGCACTCTCATTTTTTTTATGCTCAGATAATAATTGTTCCCAAAGAAGATCTAACCTTATTGAATTTTTTGGTTCTTGTGTTTGACGTTTGGTGCGTAAGGTATGATGCTTACTATAGAAGTCATTTAGAGCTCTGAATAATTCTTTTATAAACCAAACTTGATAATATTTGGGATAATATGACCATGTTCCACCAAGAACTATTAGTTCTACCTTTTCAATATTATGGCCGGTATTTTGTAACGCAAATAGCCTATTATATGTTTGTAAATAAGGATCAAATTTATTCATGAAAGCTCTTTGTGCCCCTGGTTCATGGCTTAGATAACTTTTTGGTAAGCCTCTTTCTGAAGGACAAAATATACAAGACCCAGGACAAAAAAAAGGTTTTGTCAGAACTGTGATAGGCACTACACCAGATAGAGTTCTGCTTGGCTTTATTTTGATTCGAGACTCAAGAATTGTATTCTTTTTAATATGTCCTTTATCTAATAAATATTTATAACCTGCTATCAACTGGTCTTTACTAAAAAGCAAATTACCATCTCTGGGATATTTCTGTAGGATTTGCCTTAGTAATTTATAGTTAAAGAATTTTTTTTTAGATATTTCTTGTAGAATTTTTAATATTTGAATTTTATATTTTTTTACATTAAGTTCGTATCTCATAAAGTGTTTATGGATAATTGATCAATTATATCAGGAACTTTATTAGTACTTATACCGATGTAAAAATAAAATATCCTATTTGTTCAATCCGTTCAAATACTTTTTTTGTTTTTCATCAGGTATATAGCAACCTTTTAAATAAAATTAAAAGTTGTAAAGAATTATATTTATATCAACAATTTTGTTTTGAGTTTGCTATACTTTCTTTTTTTGGGCTACAATAAATAAAGAAGTTCCAATAGGAAGATTAATAAACCGTAAGAGAAGATTTTCGATTAACATTATTGGATAAAGTAGCGAGTTCAAAATTAGATTTGTTTTTTCCACATCCCCTTTTATATTTTCGAACTTTTGTTTATTTATGTTCTTTTTCTCAATCATCTTTACTAGAGTAACTAATGGAAACAAAAAGAAAACTCTATATGTAGATTTTGTTATTTTAAAATTATATTGATCTAATAATATTTCAATTTCTTTTTTGTTATATCTATGTAATGTTCTAATAGCTATATCATGTTGAGAATATAAACTTTGAAGTGCAGCAATATTTAATATAAGATAGCCTCCAACTTTTAAACATCTTTTGATATCAGAGATGCCTTTTGTAACTTCCTTATCTGGTAAAATACCTAGAACATCAAAACTAAAAATCAGATCGAACGCTTCTGCCTTAAAAGGAAGTTTTTGCATTATAGCCTTATATACATTTGTAAGCCCTCTTTTTTTACAATATTTTATGGCTAAGGCTGAAGCGTCAATACCATACACATCAAAATTTTTTTTCTTTAACATGAGAACATTTATGCCAGTACCACATCCAACATCTAATATTTTTTTAGGTTTTAATTTTCTTACCCAATAAAACATAATATTTCTCAAAGCTTTGTACCACCAATGAGTAAGTTCTACTTTATACATTGATGAATATTCAGAATCGTTCATTTTTATGTAGTGAGTAATATCGTTAGAGTTATAAATTTTAGATTTTTAAGTAAAACTTTATCTTTTTGAGGCTTTGTAATCTATATTGATATACTTAGAATCTAAAACTTATCACTTTTTTACACGGGAAAAGAATTTGTTGTCACAAAAGCAATTATATATATCGTTAATAATATTAAATTACTAGAAAAAAACACATATTTTATCCAGTTTTTTTCTTCGCATATTAGCAAATATATCGGAATTAATGCTAAGACATAGCGTGCTGCACCATAGAATACTTCTGTAGAAGTACTAATCGCAAAAATACCTAAACAATATAATAACTGGTGAAGTTCTATCTTTTTATAGTTTTTAAACAAAATAAATAGATACATAAACCAAACATATATATGTACAAGTATTACTGTATTGAGAGGTTGAGTAAAGATTCCTATAATAGATTTGAAAGGGTATGGACCTGGATTATTCCATGCTTTTTGGATGTCAATAAATTCTAAAGGATCACCAGTATTTTGCTTTATATATGAAGTGAAGATTATAACTGGTAAACTAAATAAAATGACTATAAGAAGAAATTTTAGAAATTTTTTTATATAATTTTCTTTAATGCTCAATGTGGGGAAAGCTGCGATTAGAACAAGTGCCAAACCTTGTATTCTGCTGATAACAGAAAGCCCAGCTAGGATAGAAGCCCAAATATATTTATATTGATCACCAAGATAAAAGACAGTTGCTATGATCAGTAAATAGATACTTTCAGAGTAAGGTATAAATAGGTAAAAAGCCCCAGCGCTAAAACAATACATTACAAGAAAGATCAGAGGAGATTTGGTCTTTTCTTTTATAAATTTATAAATAATCAAAAGTGCCAAAAAAGTAAATATATTCGAAGCAATCATTCCAACAAGAAAAAAATTATCTGTATGAAAAATTCTCATTAAAACTCCAATAGTAACAGGATATAATGGCATGAAACCCCAAGTTGTCTGAATATCTTCATTAGGATTAGTTTTTTCGTATCCATTTAAGGCGATTTTTTCGTACCATTTGACATCCCACTGATACCATATTTTCTCCAGAGGTAATATATTGTCCGATGGTTTTGTCAATGTAATTGAATTTATAAAACTGCTTGCACCTACAAATCCAAGTATTAAGATAACTATTCTGGAAATCAAAAAAATTGAACCAACTTTAAAACAATCTGATTGTTTTAATTTTTCAAATAATTTATCTTTCATTTCTGGTTTTTATTCTTCTTAATTTAAAATAAAGTTTCAAATCGCCAGTTAATTTTTCCCAAAACAATTTTAGAAAAAAGTAGTTGGATTTTCCATATTCCCTTTTGTAATGAGAGACTTCAATCTCGCTAAGTTTAGCTCCAGCAAGCTCTAGCTTTTTTATAAGCTCAGGAAGAATTGATGAATCAGTACTCTCAAGTATAATTCTTTCTAAAAAGACTTTTTTTATCAGTCTAAAATCACAATCAATATCTCTAATTGGTATTTGAAAAAAAATTTTACATAACTTTGCATAACAATTTCCTAACCAAACTCTCAAAATATTATCATTTCTTTTGGTTTTGTATCCATTGACAATATCAGCTTTAGTTTTTTCCGCTTTGTTGATAAGTTTTTGAAGATCTTGTTCTATATGATATTGTGCATCGCCATCAGTATAGAAAATCCATTCTTTTGTTGCAGATGTGAAACCATATTTAATGACAGCGTATCCTTGACAGTTGTCTGTTTTATCAATTATTTTCAAATTTGGAAAAATTTTTTTCATCTCTTTTATTTTTTCAAAAGTGTGATCTTTTGACGCTCCGCCGTGGATAGCAATAACTTCCAGATCATTTGTGACCATTTTTCCAACCTTGTATGCAGCATTTATTTGTCTCTCAACAGTTCCTTCATCATTTAAAAATGGAAAAAATATTGTTAATGAACGTAGTTTCTTCATCTGATTTTTAGAAAATTAAAAATATCCTCAATTGTTGTCTCAATTCTGTATTTTGGCCTCCAACCGAGTTTACGTAGTTTTGTGTTATCCCCAACAAAGTTTGGCACATCAACTTTTCTTATTTTTTCAGGATCAATTGTTACTTTGATTTTATGATTACAAGAATTTAACATTATATCTAAAAATTTTCTAATTGATCGACTTGTACCTGAACAAACATTAAATTTCTCACCTTTTTTTCCTTTTTGTATAAGAAAATAATAAGCACTTACTATATCTCTAATATCAGAAAAATCTCTTTTTGCAGATAAATTACCTACTTGTATTTCTTTTCTTACTTGCTTCTCTAACTTTATAATCTGAGAAATAAGATCTATAAAAACAAATCCTAATGGTTGGCCTGGACCAGTGTAATGAAATGTACGAGAGTATACAATATCTAAATTAAAATTTTTTTCATAAAATTCTGCAACTTCTTCTTGAATTTTTTTTGATAATCCATAAGCAGTGTATGGGATTAAATGAGCATTTTCTTTTATTGGCATAATTTTTACTTTACCATATTCCTCTGCAGAGCCGACATTCAAGATTTTCGCTTTTGGAATAGTTTCTGCTACAGCCTGAAGCAGGTTTGCTGTACCAAGAATATTTGACTTAAAAGCCGGAATCGGATTGTGCTGTAATTTTTTTACGCCGATAACTGCAGCAAGATGATAGATCTGATCTGGTTTATGTCTCTTTAGAATTTTTTGAATTTGTTTTATTTCTAATAAATCACATTTCTCCCAAAATATTTTCTTCTTATACATTTTGGGGATTTTTTTTCTGTATGTACCAATAATCTTTAGATTTTTTTTCTCCAACAATAAATCGATCAAATAAAGCCCTGCAAAACCATTAGCACCAGTAATAAATACTTTCTTTATTTTTGACATGTTTAAATAAATAATAAGTAAAAAACTAAAAGCAATATTTAGTATACAGAATGCAATTTCTGTATGAATATTCAAATCTGGAGATTTGAACAAACGGTTTTTTTTACATAATAGATTTGTGTTGCGGAGTAAGCTAATCTGCTTTATCTATAACATTTTTTAATAAAAATAAATGGTAACATGTACTTCTTAATAGATTAAAGATTGTTTGATACTTTTGTTACACACAAAGGTTAGTTATTTCGCAATGACTCTAATACCTAAAAGCTAAAATATATATGTATATGCTAAATATTTTCTAAAATTATTTTAATCACATTATCCCAAATAAATTTTTTTGCAATTTTTTCTCTGCCTCGTTTACCCATGGCTTTTGCCTCTTTTGGATGATCTAGAATCCAAATTATTCCGTCAGCATATTTCCTTGTGTCCTTCGAATCAATAAGTAAGCCTGATATCATGTGCTCAGCATCTTCAGTTGTTATAGGATGGCGAATTACAGGTGTCTCGCAAGCTAGAGCTTCTTTCACTGGCAAGCTAAATGAAGTAGCACCAGAGCCACCTATTCCTGATTGAAGTAAAGCTTCTGCAAAAGAATAATATCTTGGTAAATCTTCGTATGGTAGAAATCCTAGATATTGTATATTTTCGATAATTTTTAGTTTATAAGCTAAATCCCTAATTTTTCCCCAGCCTTGTTTGTCATTGATTGTAGAGGTAATTAAAAGCAAAACGTTTGGATATTTTTCAGTTACTTTGGGTAAAGCCTTGATAATCATGTCGGTGCCTTTAATTGGTGAAAAATCTGTTGAGTGAATTAAAATTCTTTTTCCTTTGTATTTTTCTTCTAGATCAGGAGTTTCATAATGCTTAAAAAAGTCTATATCTATACCGGTAAAAGTTGGAATTGCATCTCTACCATAGATTTTTTTGATAGCATCTTTTGTAATATCGTTTAAAGTGAAAATTTTGTCTGATTTCCTAGTTTCGTTTATCTCAAAGTCTCGAAATCGTCGTGCTACATACTTTGTAAATATTTTTTTTGCCAGAGGCAGATTATCAATAAGGTCATTATCATGGATAAACGCAAATGGTTCGAAAATATATTGATAAATCGGAATACCAAAATCTTTATTTTCTCGACGAACCATGTTGTATATGGCATTCATTGGAAACATGCTACTTATCAAAATTGTGTCGCGATCTACCAAATTTCTTATTTTTTCATAATTTTTCTTTATATACCTTGGCAAAAATAGCCAGTAAAGAGGAGAAGTTGAGGTTATGTTTATAGTTTTTATTAACTTAATATTTTCCTTTTGATAATTTTGTTCTACTTCTTTGCTATAATTTTCTACAATAACAGTAACTGGGATATGTTTATTCAGCCTTGAGATTATTTGATATATAAATTTTGTGCCTCCCATCCAATAGAGAAAGTGCGAGTGTAGCCAAAGAATGTTTTTCATAAAAAATATATTTACCTTAAATTACATTACATTACATTACATTAGTTTCATTTGGTTCAAAGGTGGAACTTTGAACCCGTAATTTATAATTCAATATAGTTATAATTAATGATAATTTTTACATTGTTGGTTCTATTATAGGCTATTGAACCAATTTAATAACTTAACTTAAAGTACTCATGAATTGTATCAATAATATAATCCACTTCTTTATCCGAGATATGTTGATGACAGCCTATATAAAAACCAGAATTATTTATCCATTTTGCAACTGGAAAGTTTTTCTCAATATCTCCAAATATTTTTTTATAAATTGGTTGACTCAAAAGTGGCATGAGGTCTCTGGTTTCGATATTATGATCTTCTAAATACTTTACTAAACCCCATTTAGAATCATTTTTTACAACAATTGGATAGAGCATGTACATATGTTTGGCATAATCAGGCTCATAAGGTAACTGTATATATTTTTCTAAATTCTTTAGACCTTTGTTATATTTTTCCGCAATTTCCCTACGTTTTTTTATTATTTTATTTTTATCTTCGAGTTGAGCTACTCCAAGTGCAGCTTCCATCTCTGTGCATCGAGCACTATATCCGATTTTAATAAAACGAAATCTGCTGGAAACAATTTTGTAAAGCTCATCACCCTTTTTGCCTTTATCATCATCAATATTTAGATAAATAGAATCTCGCCCATGGTTCATGAGACTTTTTATTTCTATCGCGAGTTTTGGATCATTTGTCGTGGCTATACCACCAACACCAGTTACCAAAAAATGTGCAACATAAGTCGAAAAGGTGCCTATATCTCCAAGTGAGCCAACTTTTTTACCTTTATAGGTTGCAAACATAGTTTCGCAACTGTCTTCAATTATTTTCAATTTATACTTTTTGGCAAGTGAAAGAATAGGATCCATGTCAACCGGAAGCCCCATAAGATGCACTGGGATAATTGCTCTAGTTTTATTAGTGATTTTTTCTTCAATTTTTGCTGGATCAATGTTATAGGTTCTCGGATCTACATCGACAAAAATAGGCTTCATATTATTCTGTAAAACTACATTTGATGTAGCAATAAATGTTATTGCAGGTACAATAACTTCATCACCATCTTTCCATTTGTTTAGATTTTTAAGAGCTGTGAGCCCAATTCTTAGTGCATCAGTACCACTATTTACAAATGAAGCATATTTACAATCATGCTTTTCCGCAAACAATTTTTCAAATTTTTGTGTCCAAGGTCCATAAGATAAGCGATTTGAGTTTAGAACATTGTTAACATATCTTTTTGCTTTCTTTGATAATGTCAAACCACCAACTCCTATTTGTTGTTTTGGCCTAAATTTTTTTTTGCTCATAAATTATTTTATAATAAAAGAATAAATTATAATTGTTTTAAAATAATTTAAATACTTACAAAATATGGCTAAATAATTTTTATATTTTGTTGCATATTTGATCGCAACTCTCTTGTCATCCTTAAATTGTTTATAGAAACCTGTATTACTTTTAGTACTTTGCATCCTTCTAAATGAAGCTAAATATTTATCAATAAAAATTGGTTTATACTTTTTGCCAATTCTTAACCAATATTCATAATCCATTACATAGTGCTCGTGCTCGTCAAAATATCCAAATTCATCCATTATTTCTCTTTTCCAAAAAACTGCTGGCTGTGATATGAAATTTTCTGACAGCAAAAGAAAATAGGAATATCTTTTTAGAAAAAAGTTTTTGTATTTTGTCATAAATTTATAAATTTCCTTATTATTTTCATTAATAATTTTACATTTGCCAATTAACCATTTCCTATCTTTATTTTTACAAAAAGCATTTACAACAATGTCAAAAGCCCCTTGTTCATAAACATCATCAGCATTTAGAAAGGCTATGATTTCACCAGTTGCATTTTTCAGACCCAGGTTAATACCTTCAGATTGGTTTAGTCCTTTTGCATCAATAAGTTTTATTTTATCACCATAGGATTTGATAATACTGAGAGTTTTGTCTATGGAGCCAGCATCGGTGATAATGTATTCGATTTCAAAGGTTGAAGTAGGTGTTTTAAGGCATTGGCTTTGACCTGGTAGAGTTTGAACTAACGGTTTCTGGTTTAAAATTGAATCTATGGTTTGTTTTATTGTTTTATCAGCATTTAAGCAGGTAGTGACTATTGAGATTTTCATATAATTTTAATATGGTTAAAAGTAGGAGTTTTGAACATGCAGCGATTCCAAAACTGTCAATTATGGAATTTGAACAAAGAATGTGTAGGTGTAATTGAATCAACCATTGATTTTATATCACAATATGGGGTTCAAAGCATAAGCTTTGAATCAGTAATTTCGTGATATCGATTTAAATCCTACAAAGAGTTGAACTAATTTCTTAAAACTTTAAATCCGCTGCTGATTGTAAATAAAAATTAAACAATTAAAATTTTATTAAAAATCTTAAATTAAAAATTATCTATCTTTCTCTTAGATTTTTTTCATTTTTTTTAAACCACTTATACATCTTGACCAATCCTTGTTCCAGAGTATATTTTGCTGTCCAACCTAATTTATTTAATTTATTAACATCAAGATATCTTCTAGGAGTTCCATCTGGTTTTGATTTATCAAATCTTAATTTACCTTCGAACCCTATTACTTTCTTCAATAAATCAGCAAGATCTTTTATTTTAGTTTCGATACCTGTTCCTATGTTTATATGTTCAAGATTGTTATAATTCTTCATGATAAAAAGTAATCCATCTGCAACATCTTCTGAGAAAATAAATCCTCGTGTTGGATTGCCAGTACCCCAAACTACTGCTTCTTTTTCTTTTTTAACTTTAGCCTCATGAAAACGGCGCATTAGCATTGGAATAACGTGAGCATTTTGTGGATGAAAGTTGTCGTTGATACCATAAATATTATCTGGCATTACTGAAATGAAATTATCTCCGTATTGTTCTTTAAATTTTTTACACAACATAAGCCCGGAAATTTTTGCAACTGCATATCCCTCGTTAGAATATTCTAAAGGGCCAGTTAGTAGGTATTCTTCTTTTACAGGTACTTTTGCATTTACTGGATAAATACAAATACTACCAAAGTTTATTAGCTTCTTGACTTTATATTTATGCGCAAAATAAATAATATTTGTATTAATTTGGAGATTTTCGTAAGAGAAATCCGCTGGATAAGTTTTGTTGCCTAAAATTCCGCCAACCTTTGCAGCTAAATGAAATACATATTCTGGTTTTTCTTTTTCAAAAAATTCTCGAACTGCTTTTTGGTCTAGTAAATCAAGTTCTGATTTTGATCTTGTTATAATATTTGTATAGCCATTTCGTTTTAAAACTTCCATCAAAGCTTGACCAACCATTCCAGTATGACCAGAAACATAAATTTTAGACATTTTTTGCATAAATTTATTAATTAATTTGAATTACGAATTAAATTTAGAAACAGTATAACCAAAGATAACGTGGATGTAATAAGCTAAATAGCCATTTACGCTCCTCGGTAAACTAGTTATCAGGTTCAATCGCTCTTTTAAAACTGAAAACACCACTTCTATTCGATTTCGTAGATTTAGATGCTTAATATCTAACTTTGAAGCTAGGCTTTTCATATTGTTCCTTTTACAAGTCTTGAGAATATTATTGTTCTCGCTCGCCAATTTTTCAAACTTCTTTGAACAATATCCAGCATCTACTATTACAATTGAATCGTAAAAATCTTTGAGAAATTTTTTTAGTATCTCTCTATCAGGAGTTCTTCCTGTAGTTAGTTTAATTCCAAGTAAATTTCCTTTAAGATCGGTTATTGCATGTAGCTTCATTCCATAGAACCAAACCATTGTTCCTTTATTCCTTGAAGCAATCGCTTTCATAGTCCTATGATACTCAATCCTGATGTTCTTACATACAGGTATTGGAGTTGAATCTACAAGTTTAATTTTTGAAGATCTATGAACATTTATCTATAAAAGGAAGTTCATAACAACAAGCATTTTAATAGCAGATCTATTCATAGTTTCTATAAAGTTCTTGTAATCAGGTAGAGTAAAATCATTTTAAACTTATCTCCGAGAAGTCTAAAGAGAGATTTCCAGTCTTTAATTTTGTACCTATTCTTGATCATACTGATCGTTAATACTTCCGCAAGATTCAACTTAGATTTTACTCCTGGTTTTGGTGTTTCTAGTTTTAAAAGAGCAATTAGATCGTCAAAAATTGTATACGTTTGGACTAGATCTAATTCATTAGTTATTGCTATACTTTGCATGGCAGGCAGTTTAAAAATTATGCAATAACTTTATTCTGCCTGCTCTTTTACTTTTTGTCTAATTCGTAATTCAAATTAATTAA
>Ga0209101_1000278_pt1 | contig 42848 bp, 40 predicted proteins | sample ConPoolayeCmetaG_FD_185481 | JGI IMG/M metagenome (GOLD analysis project Ga0209101, IMG submission 185481) | Hot spring microbial mat communities from California, USA to study Microbial Dark Matter (Phase II) - Cone Pool mat layer C metaG... ...
GGGCAGCTTGCGGCCGGGGGGCGGCGGGTCGCCCTTTTCGAGCTCCTTGAGCGCCAGGAAGGCGGGGTCCTGGCCGGTGAAACGTTCCAGCGCCATGGGCGGGCCGTCGTTTAGCGTTAGCGTCACGGTCGAGCGCGACGAACCCGCGAACACGTTGACGACCACCTCGGCGTCGGCCAGCCGTTCAGAGGGTACGACGTCGGGCACGTACACGTTCATCTGATAGTCCGCCGGGCGGCGAGCGGAGCGGAACTCGAGGGAGTAACGCGGCCCGTCGAAAGTCGCCACGAACCAGCCGTTGGGAGCGCCGTCGGCCATGGTCGTGTGCGGTACGCCGAGTTCGTCCGGGGCGCCTGACCACCAGCTTCCGCAGGTGGCGCCGGCGATCAAGTGGTGATGCGGCTCCGGTCGCGGCCAGCCGTCCTGCTCACCGAAGAAGAGGTGTTCGATCGTGTGGGTGTGCCCGGCGATCGATAGGGTGTGCGGGAAGTCGCCGAGCAGCTTCAAAACCTCGGCTTTCTGCGCGAGCTCGCGGAGCGGGATGTGCATCAGCAGGACGACCAGGCGGTCTTTGGGCACGGTGGCGAGGTTGTTGCGGAGGAATTCGAGCTGCGCGGCGTCGAGCCCCGAGGTGTAATGGGCCTTCTTATCCCCCGCGGCGGGGTGCCAGTGAACGTTCTCAAGAACGACGAAGTGCACGGGGCCGTAGTTGAACGCGTAGTACGGCGGGCCGTAAAAGCGCAGGAAAGATTCGTTGGCTTGCTCATCCGACGGCGCGTCGACGTTCTGGTCGTGGTTGCCGGGCACGTAGTGCCAGACGCAGCCGACCGTGGCGAGCAGCGCCGTCAGGTCGGGCGCTAGGTGGTGCTGGTCGTGCGTGTTGTCGCCCAGCGCGACGCCGAGCGCGGCTTCGGTGCCGACCAGGTCGCTGACGATATCGCGGGCGAGGAACGTGAGTTCCCGGGCGTCGCGCGGCTGCGTGTCGCCCAGCAGGAGCACCTTGAAGCGGTTGGGCTCGGGGCTGCGGCGCAGCGCGAAATCCACCGACGCGGGCAACGGACCGGTTGGATCCACGCCGGGGAACTTGTACTTGGGGCTGCCTTCGGGGCGATGAATGTAGTAGAAACGCCAGCGCTGCTGCTCGTCGCGCGGGGGGCTCCAGTCCCGGGGTTTGATCACGAAGATCACGGCATCGCCGGCGATCTCCACCGCGTACGCGCCCTGGGCGTCGGTGCTGACGACCGCGCGGCCGTTGGACACTCCCACGCCGGGGACGCCGGGCTCGCCGTCGTCCCGCCGGCCGTTGCCGTTGAGGTCCTCGTAGACGTACCCGCGGACGAGCGTGGCACCGCAGGCGACAGTGCTCAGTGCGACGTGGAAGACGATCAGTGCGTGCCGGACGAGTCTCATGAGCCGTGCTCCGTATCGAGTTGGCGGCAGTTTAGCCCGGTCTGTGAGCGCGGGGGCAGTCGGGCGCGCGGGTTTCGTAAAAAGCGCGCCGCGCGCCGGCGGGCCGTGGTACAATCTCCGATGGCTGGGATGCCCCGCCCGTTGACCGAAAAACACACGCTCCGGGAGTGCCGACGCATGTCGCGGCTGAGTCTGATCCTGCTGTCGCTTTCGCTCACGCTGGCCGCCGCCGCCCAGAGCCGTCCGCTCGTACCGGATGAGATTCTGGCGCAGATCAAGGACGAACATCCGCACCCGCTGCCGGCCTACCGGACGCCGGAGGAGCGGCTGCTGCCGCAGCCGCAGCCGACGCGCAGCAGCCCGCCCACGGGCGTGGTCGATACGCCGGCCGAATACGAGCCGTGTGACGGCCTGATCATCAGTTGGCAGGGGTACGCGACGATCCAGACGCAGCTCGTGGTGGGGGTCACCCGGGGGGACCCGACGGCGCGGGTCTGGATCGTGGTGGATTCGACCAGCGAGCAGGCCAGCGTCACGTCGACGCTCCGCGCGGCGGGGGCGGACCTGGGGCGGGTGGTGTTTATCATCCGGGCGACGGACTCGGTGTGGATCCGCGACTACGGCCCGCGGTTCATCTTCGAGGACGGCCTGCGGGCGATCGTGGACCACACGTACAACCGGCCGCGGCCGCTCGATGACGCGTTTCCGCAGTTTCTCGGGCCGCTGTGGGGCGAGGCGGTGTACAACATTCCGCTGGTGCACGGCGGCGGCAACTTTCATCTGTTCCGCAACAACGACGCGTTCATGACGTCGCTGATCGAGGCGGAGAACCCGGGCCTGACGGCGCAGCAGATCAAGGATTACTTTCTCCAGTACCAGGGGGTGAACCTCACGATCTACCCGGCGTTCCCCGCGACCTTCGACCGAACCCAGCACATTGACATGTGGATGATGCCGCTGGGCGATTACAAGGTCATCATCGGGCAATACGCGCCCGCGACCGGCGCCCCGTACACGATCACCGAGAGCGCGGTCGCAGACCTGACGGCGCGCGGCTACACGGTCTATCGCACACCGGGCTGGCGCAGCGGCGGGACGCACTACACGTATACGAACGCGGTCATCCTCAACCAGCAGGTGTTCATCTCGAAGTTCGGCGGCGCCTACACGACCCAGGACGCCCAGGCGCTGGCGGTGTATCAGGCGGCGCTGCCGGGCTACGCCATCCATCAGATCGACAACGCGAGCATCATCACCGCCGCCGGGGCGATGCACTGCATCGTGATGCACGTGCCGACGGTGAACGTCGGGCCGGCACCGGTGGTGCGGGTCATCGAGCCGAACGGCGGGGGGGCGTGGACGATCGGCACGCCGTGCCAGGTGCGCTGGACCGCGCGGGATGACGTGAGCGTCCAGAGCATCGACATCTACCTGTCCACCGACGGCGGGGCGACCTGGCCGGTGACCGTCGCGACGGGCGAGGCCAACGACGGCGTCTTCGCGTGGACCGTGCCGGCGCTGCCGACGACGCGGGCCCGCATCAAGGTCGTTGCGGCGGACGCGGACGGCAACCAGGGATTCGACGTGTCGGATGCCGATTTCACCATCACGGCCAACGGGCCGCGCGTGATCCACGCGTTCCCGCTCGACACGAACCCGGGCTGGACCACCGAGGCCCAGTGGGCCTGGGGGCGGCCGACGGGCGGCGGCGGGCAGTTCGGCTTCCCGGATCCGACCAGCGGCCGCACGGGCCTCCACGTCTACGGGTACAACCTGAACGGCGACTACGCCCCGAACATTCCGGAGTATCACCTGACGAGCCGCCCGCTCGACTGCCGGAACCACGCGGAGGTGAAGCTGCGGTTCTGGCGCTGGCTGGGCGTGGAGAGCCCGACGTTCGACCGCGCCGCCGTGCGAGTCAGCAACAACGGCACGACATGGACCACGGTGTGGCAGAACACGGCGCAGGTCGCGGACAGCGCGTGGACGGAGATGGAACTCGACATTTCGGCCGTGGCGAGCAATCAGGCCACCGTCTACCTGCGGTGGACGATGGGCCCGACGGACTCGAGCTGGCAGTTCTGCGGGTGGAACATCGACGACATCGAGATCGTGGCGGTGCCGGTGCTGACGCCGGGCGATATGAATTGCAGCGGCGTGGTGGATTTCGACGACATCGGTCCGTTCGTGCTGGCGCTCACCGGTCCGGCGGCCTATGCGGCGCAGTACCCGAACTGCCCGTGGCTCAACGGTGACTGCGACGGCAACGGGACCGTGGATTTCGACGACATCGACCCGTTTGTGGCGCTCCTCGGCGGGTGACCGGGCGGCCGGCCGGGCGGCGCCGCGGTCCCCGGGGGCGCCCCGCGGGGCCGCCCGGGGTCGAGCCGGTCGCGCCCGCACGGTCAGGCGGTGGTGGCGGGCGGTTCCAGCCGGAACCAGTCGCCGTCCGGGCGTACCGTGACCACCGGCGTGTCGATCTCGTGATCGAGGGCCAGCAGGCCGTCGCACGCGGCCAGCCACGCGAGGAGTCGCTGCTTCGACGCCCGGTTCTCCAGGGGGTACAGGTCGTAGCTCATGTTGTACGCGGCCCCGACGTGGTGACGCGTGGGAAGCAGATCGCCGCCGTAGACCAGAGTGCGGTCCCGCCCCGATACCACGATCGAGTGGTGGCCGCGGGTGTGTCCCGGCGTCAACCGCGGGCGTACGCCCGGCACGATTTCGGTTTCGCCGTCCAGCAGGTGCCAGGCGTCGGCGGCGTCGAGCGGGTGGAGGTTCTCCTCGCGGTAGGTCGCGGTCATCACGCCGAACTTGCGTCGCGCGTCGGCCAGTTCGTATCGCTGGACGTGCACGCGCGCCCGGGGGAATGTCGGTCGGACCTGCCCATCGACGGGGTGTGTCAGACCGCCGGCGTGATCAAAGTGCAGGTGCGTCACGACGACATCGGTGATCGTTGCCGGGTCGATGCCGGCGGCGTGCAGGTGCGGCAGGACCCAGTCGTGCGGGTCGAGCGCGTAGATGCGCTGCTCTTTTTCGGAGTACTTCGGGCCGTGGCCGGTTTCGATCAGCACGCGTCGGTCGTTCTCGCCGGGCCACTCGACGAGCAGGCAGTTGCAGGCCAGTGGAATGCGGTTGTGCTCGTCGGCGGGACAGGCCCGGGCCCAGAGGGCCTTCGGAACGAGGCCGAACATCGCGCCACCGTCGAGCCTGAGCCGGCCGCCGCTAAGCAGCGTGACGGTGCAGCCTCCAAGGTCGTAGCGCGGCGGCGGGTTCACGTTCACGCGGGCACCTCGCTTCCCCAGACGGGTTCGCCGACATGGACAGCGTAGCGCCGCCCGGCGGGAAAGCCAACGCCCGCCCAACTCAGGGCGGGGCGTCGCTGGTGGTCGGGGCGGTCGGCGGACGCGGGAGCGCCGCGAGCGCGGCCCTGTAGCGCGGCTCGTGGGGGGCGCGCTCGGCCGCCCAGCGCAAGTGCATTTCGGCGGTTGGCAGGTCGCACAGCGCCGCCGCGGCGGCCCCGAGCAGGTAGCGCACGACCGGCTCGCCCGGCCAGCGGCTCAGTGCCCCGGCGCTGAGGTTGTACGCCGCACGGTATTCACCGGCCGCGAAGTACGCGCCCCACAGGCGGACGTGGGCCTCAAGCAGTGTCGGCCGGGCCGCCAGCGCCGCCTGGTAGAGCTGAATCGCGCGTTCGAGCTCGCCGGTTTCTTCGAGCGTCCGGGCGTAGGCGTAGTAGAGCCAAGCGCGTCCGGTTCGGGACGTGCCGCGGCCGGATTGTTCAACGGCGGCCCACCATTTCAGGCTGTCGGCCCGCGTCGCGACCTCGCGGCGTGTTCCCAGCGCCGCGCCGGCGGCGGCGGCCAGCAGCGCCGCGCACCCGGCGGCTCGCGCGAGCCGGCGCCACGGCGGCGCGGCCGGTGCCAGGCGGGCGATCAGCACGCCCAGCGCGGCGGCGGCGGCCGCGGCGGGCAGCGCGCCGTCGAGGGGCGAGGCCGCGGTTCGGCCAGGGCGGCCGAGCAAAATCGGTGGACCGGCGATCAGCAGCACCGACGCGAGCGCGACGGCGATCGCGGGGGCGTGGCGCGCCGTGGCGGCGATCAGTCCGAGCACGCCCAGCAGACCCAGCAGCGGGCCGCCGTATGCCCGGCTGAGCAGGGCGACGGGCTGCACCGCGTCGCTGCTGGTGGGCAGGAGCGGCGGCCAGACCGCGGCCAGCGCGTGCTGCGCCAGGCCGCGCACGCCGACGGCCAGGTGAGCCGCAGGAGTCAGGGCGGGGGCGGTGTCGCGCAGATCGTCGGGGCGCTCGAGGGCCTCCGGCGGGCCGTGCAATAGGAACAGTGCCAGCAGCCACGCGCCGCACGTCGCGAGCAACGGCACAGCGCCGTCGCGGAGCGCTGCCATCAGCGACCGCCGGCGGAGGGCATCGAGCGCGACGAGAACGAGCGGAACTGCCGCGGCGGCCGCGCTGGCCAGCAGGGAGACGATCATTAGTGCCGCGGCTGCGCAGCGGGCCGGCCCCGGGCGGCGGACGGTCCAGGAAGCCACCTGGAGGAGGGCGGCGAGCAGGGCGGCGGCGGTCGCGACGGGGACGCCGTGCCCCGCCAGGCTCGTCAACGCTGCGGCCCGCTGAGGGTGCAACGCGTAGAGGAACGCCGCCAGCGCCGCGACGAGGGCGACGCCGGACAGGCGGAGCGGCGCGCGCGGCTGGAGGACGTTGGCGAGCTGCGCGATGAGAATCACGAGCACGAGGGCGGAGCCGGCATGAAACGCGAGCGCCACCGTCCGCATCGCGGGTACGCCGTCCGACCAGGCCCGGAACTCCGCCGCCAACAGCACGCGAGTCAGCGGGCCGCGGCTGTCGCGCAGCCAGCCGGCAAGCTCGGCGGCCGGCCACCGGCCGGCATCCGCCGCGGCCGCGGCGAGGACGGCGCGATCCGGGGGGAGGATGTCGGCGCGGCGCAGAGGCCACCAGAGGACGACGGTCAGCAGGCCCACCAGCAGCGCGGCGAGGCCGAGGAGCGTGCCGGCGAGAGGCGCGGCGGCGGGCACCGCGGGCGAGACGGGTCGAGGCTCTTCCACGAGTTGGACATTGTACGGCCAGGCCCGGGGTGCGTCGCGAGCGTTCCGCCCGTCGGCCCGCGGGTAAGATGTAGCCATGCGTGTGCGCCCGGCACGATTACGACCCGAACCCTCGCGCGGCGGCCGGTTCAGGCCGGGCGGGGTACCATGACGGCCTCAGTGGGCGGCGCGGGGCGACCGACGTCGCCGGCCCTCCGGCACCGACCGTTGTGCGCGGAGGACCTGTTGGCGGCAGGGCCGTTGCAGCGGATCGGGCAGCGTGTGCTCTGCTTCGAGACCCTCGACAGCACGAACACGTTTCTGCTCCAGCGTGCGGAGGAGCTGTGTGACGGCACAGTGGCCGTCGCCGAGCAACAGACGGCGGGGCGCGGCCGGCTGGGGCGGCGCTGGCACGCGCCGCGCGGGGCCGCGATCCTCATGAGCGTGCTGCTGCGCGAGCCGGCGGGGTCGCGGCTGGCGGCGTGGGCCGGGTTGCTGGCGGCCGAGGCGGCGGCCGAGGCGATCGCGGCGTCCACCGACTGCGTGCCGACGATCCGCTGGCCGAACGACCTGCTGCTCGGGGGCCGGAAGGTGGGCGGCGTGCTGGTCGAGACCTGCGCGCTGGGCGGGGGACGGCGGGGCGTGGTACTCGGGATCGGGATCAACTGTTTGCAGCAGCGGGGCCACTTTCCGGCGGAGCTAAGGGACAAGGCGACGTCGCTGGAGCTTGAATCGCGTCATCCCATCGACCGCGCGGCCGTGGCCGCCGTGCTCGTGCGGTGGCTCGACCTGTGGGTCATGCGGGTCGGGCGGCAGGAAGGCGGGCGGGAGCTGGGAGCCGCGTGGCGGGCGCGGTGCGAGGACATCGGGCGGCGCGTCCGGCTCGAGCAGGACGGCCGGGCCTACTCCGGCACGGCCTTGGACATCGACGAGCACGGCGACCTGATCGTGCAGCTCGACGAGGGTGGCAGGAGGCACTTTGCCGCGGCGACGACCACGCGTTCGTGGTAACCGGCCGGAGCGCACGCCGCCGCCGGCTGCCGTGCGGGTCGGGCGTGAACCGGTGGGGCTGCCGCGCGGGCTGGGGCTTCAGATCTGCGGGTGCGCGGCCTTGGGGGCGGCGGGGGCGGCCATCGGCACCCTGCGCGTGTTGGGGGAGCTGGTGTGGCATCTCCCGGGCGAGCGCGCGGCGCTGACTTTTCTGGTGGTGTCCGGCGCGGCGGGCGTGTGGCTGGGGTTGTGGCTGCCCCGGCGGACGCTTCGGCGGTGGGTTGCACAAGGCGGGGCTCCTGCGGCGGCGCCTCGCGCGTCGCAGCGGTCCCTGCCGCCGCGCGTTCCAGTTGAGCTTGATTTCGCCGCTTCCGTTGTTGGGAGCCTGGCGGTGGCGACGGCCGTGCTGTGGGGGCTGCTGTGTTTAGGGGCGACGTTCGCGGAAGAGTGGCGCGCGTGGCTGGCGGCCCGATTTCTCTTCGCGCCGGATGTGAAGCGGGCGTGGGTGCTCGGGCCGGCGGCGCTGTTGATTTCGGCCGCGGCGCTGGCGGGAACCCTGCTGCTGGGCGGTCTGCACGGCTGGCAGCGCCTGGTGCCGGCAGGCGCTCCCGCGGGGACGTTGTTTTGGGCCGCGCTGGGAGCGGGAGTGATCGGCGGCGGGGTGCTCGGCGGCCATGCGCCCGCGACGCCGCTGCGGGATGTGTTGGCGGTGGTGCTCCCGCTGGCGGGGGGCGTGATCGCGGTGGGGCGTCGCTTGCCGGGACACGGAACGCCGGAGCCGGAGGACGAGCGTCGGCCGTTCAACGCGGCGCTGGCCCGCAGTCTGGCGGCGCCGCTGGCGGCGGCGGGGGCGCTCGGTCTGCTTCTGCCCCAGGCGTTGCCCACGGGCGCGATGGACACCGGCGCCCTCGGTCGGTCGCTCGTGCTGCTGGGAGTCGGCACTTTGACGGGGCTGGTGGTTTTCGTCGGGCCGCGGGCCGGGGGCCTGACGCCGTGGTTACCACTCGCGGGGGCCGGCGTCGTGGCGGTGTGTGGGGCTTGGCGCGGACCGACGGCGGACGCGCTCCGCTGGGCTGCGGTCGGGGCGGTTCTGGCGGTTGTGTATCGGCGGGCGGCGCAGCAGACCCTCGCCGAGGTTCGGCGATCGCAAACCGCGCTCACGACGCTGGCGACGGTCGGGGTGCTGGGGATCGTGCTGGGGCTGGTGCTCGCACCGGCGTCGATCCGCGGCCCGGACACCGCGTCGGCCGTTTTGTTGTTGGGCGCCGCTTGGCTGCATCCGCTCGCCGACTCCGCCCAGCGACCGGTTCGCTACCTGCGTCGGGCGGCGTTGGGCCTGGCCGTCGTCGCCGTCGTCGCGGCGGGCCGCGTCCCGTCGGGCGAAAGCTCCGGGCGGGAGGCTGACGGCCCGCCGGAGATTGTGGGGCGGCTGGCGTCGGCCGTCGGTGGGGAACGCGCGGCGCTGCGGCTTACTTCCCGGGAGAGCCTGTGGGATGCGGACCTGACGGGGCCGAGCGCGGACGTCGTGATCGCGGACCTGAGCGCGATCCAGGAGCTGCCGCCGGGGAACGTCCGCCGCCTGATCCGGCGCTGGCAGGCGGCGTTGCGGCCGGGCGGCGCGCTGGTGCTGGTTGGGGGTCGGACGGACTGGCACGAGCGGTGGGTGTCGGGGGAGGGGGGAGCGCCGCCGATGCGAGTCCGCACGTATCGCGCGGCGACGGGCGAGGCGGTTCTCGTCGCGGGAGGTACGTTGCCGGCCCGGCTGGCGGCGGTGCTGGGGGCGGAGGCCCGTGAGTAGCGGCCCGTTGGAACGGGGGCTGAACAGTTTTCCGGCGCTCAGTTCGGCCGGGGCGGTAGCCATCGCCTCCCGCCAGCCTCGACCAGCGGTTGGAAGCGGCGGGCGGCCGGGATCCGGCGCGGCTCCGTTGGCGAACTCAGGGCGCGGTGGTAGCTTGGGCGTCGCAGTCCGGCGCTCGGCGGCGGACCGGCTGCACTTCGGGAGCGTATATGTCGCTGCTGGTGACCGGCTCGATCGGGCTCGACACGATTCAGACTCCGATGGGGACGCGCGCGGACGTTCTCGGCGGGTCGGCGGTGTACTTTTCGCTAGCGGCCGCGCTCTTTGCGGACGTGCGGGTGGTGGGGGTCGTGGGGGAGGACTTCGACCCCCGGCTTCTGGATCCGCTGCGCGCGCGGCGCATCGACCTGCGTGGGGTTGAGGTCCGCCAGGGTAGCCGGACGTTCCGGTGGCACGGCAAGTATGTCGGCGCCATGAACGAGGCGGAGACCGTGGCCGTGGAGCTGAACGTGTTGGCCGAGCGTAACGCGCCGGTGCCGCCGGAGTTCCGCGACAGCCGGTTTGTATTTCTGGCGAACACGCACCCTGCGCTCCAGCGCGAGTTTGCGCGACAACTCGCGCAGGCCGAACTGCTGGTGTGCGACACGATGAACCTGTGGATCGAGCGGGAGGCGGCCGAGTTGCGCCGCACGCTCGCGTGCGTGCACGGGGTGGTTCTGAACGAGGGGGAGGCGCGGCTGCTGACGGACCGGACCAACCTGGTCACGGCCGGGCGCGAGATCCTCAAGCTCGGCCCGCGGTTCGTGATCATCAAGAAGGGGGAGCATGGGAGTCTGCTTGTTTCCGCTGATGACCTGGCGCTGATCCCGCCCTATCCGACCGAGAAGGTGGTTGACCCGACCGGCTGCGGGGATAGTTTCGCCGGCGGCACGCTGGGATACATCGCGGCCCAGGGGCGGCTCACGCCGGCGATCCTGCGGGCGGCGATGGCCCGCGGCTCGGTGGTGGCATCGTTCGTCATCGAGTCGTTCTCCGTCGATGCCCTGGCCGCCGTGACGCCCGCGCAGATCGACCAGCGTCTGGCCGCGCTGCATGCTCTGGTGCGGTTCGAGTGATCCGATGCCGCGCACGTTCATCGCCATCGAGCTGGCGCCGGAGGTCCGTCGGCCGGTCGTCCAGTTGTTGCGCAGCCTGCCGCGGCTGCGCGACGTGCGATGGTGCCTCGAGCCGCAGCTTCACGTCACGCTGAAGTTTCTGGGCGATGTGCCGGATGGGGAGTTGCCGGGCGTTCTGGCCGTGGCCCGGGCGGCCAGCAGCGCGGTCGCGCCGTACGAGATCCGGGTCGGCGGGCTGGGATGTTTCCCGGGGCCGGCCAATCCGCGCGTGCTGTGGTGCGGAGTGGAGGACGCGAGGGGCGGCTGTCGGCGCTGGGTGGCGGCGGCCGACCCCGGGCTGGCGGAGCTGAACTTCAAGCCGGAAACGCGGGCGTTCACGCCGCATATCACGCTGGGACGCAGCCGGTCGTCCGTCGGGGCGCGCGGCCTGCGGGAGATTCTGCAAAGCCATGACCTGCCCTGGACGGGTGCGATGCGGGTGGAGGAGGTCGTGGTATTCGAGAGCCGGCTGCTGCCGGCCGGCGCGCAGTATCACGCGTTGGCGACGATCCCGCTCACCGGCTGACGTCCGACCGCTCCCCGCGTGAGGCCGGCAGGGCTACCATATCGGCCGACGCGAGGAGATGGCGCGGTATGAACAAGCTCGGCGTGAATATCGACCATGTCGCCACCGTGCGGCAGGCGCGGCGCGCGGATGAGCCCGATCCGGTGTGGGCGGCGGTCGAGGCGGAGTTGGGAGGGGCGGATGGGATTACGTTCCACCTGCGCGAGGACCGCCGGCACATCAGCGACCGCGACGCGGAGCTGCTCAAGCAGACGGTCGCGACGAAGCTGAACATGGAAATGGCGCTCGAGCCGGCGATCCTCAGGATCGCGACGCGTCTGCGGCCGACGCAGTGCACGCTGGTGCCCGAGCGTCGGCAGGAGCTGACCACCGAAGGGGGGCTGGACGTGGTGAAGTGGCGTCGGAAGGTCGTGCCGGCCGTCAAGCGGCTCCAGGACGCGGGCATTCTGGTGAGTGCGTTCATCGAGCCGGACACGGACCAGGTCGACGCCGCGGCGGAGGCGGGCTGCGACGCGATCGAGCTGTGGACCGGTCAGTATGCCCACGCGCGGAATGAGAAACAGCGGACGGTGGCGTTGGAGCGGCTGGTGACGGCCCTCGAGCGGGGCTGGGACGACGGGCTGGAGGTGCACGCGGGGCACGGACTGACTTACCGCAACATCGAGCCGATCGCATCGCTCGGCGCGTTCGCGGAGTTCAACATCGGGCACAGCATCGTGGCCCGGGCGGTGTTCGTCGGACTGCGTGCGGCGGTAGCCGAGATGAAGGGAATGCTGGATCGCGCGCTGCTGCGCGCGGCGGCCGCGCCGGATGAGGACCCGGCGCCGGGCCGCGCCGGCGCGTGACGCGGCGCGCCGGTCGCCGCGCGGCGCTGGGCGCGCAGGACAGTGCGGGGGAGGGAGATTAGAATCCGCTCGTTCGGCAGCGCAGGGGACGCGCGACGCCGCCCCCCGCACGAAGCGCGTGGATTGACGGCATGGCGATTCATTCGACGGCAGTTGTCGACCGCACGGCCGCCATCGACCCGACGGCAGAGGTCGGGGCGTACGCCATCGTCGAGGGGGACGTCCGGATCGGGCCGGGCGTGCGCGTGTATCCGCACGCGTACATCGGTCGGGGAACGACGCTGGGCGCGGGGTGCGAAGTGCATCCGTTCGCCGTGGTCGGCCACCCGCCGCAGGACGTGAAATTCAAAGGGGAACCGACCTTCACCGTGGTGGGCGCCGGGACGATCATCCGCGAGCACGCGACGGTCCACCGCGGCACGATGCCCGGCAGCACGACCGTGGTCGGTGCGCGTTGTTTCATCATGTCGACCGGCCACGTGGGCCATAACTGCACGCTCGGGGACGAGGTCGTGGTCGCCAATGGTGCGCTCCTGGCGGGCCACGTGACGGTCGGGCGGCGCGCGTTCATCAGCGGCAACGCGGTGGTGCATCAGTTCACGCGGCTCGGCGAGCTGGCGATGATCGCGGGCGGCGTGCGAGTGCCCCAGGATGTGCCGCCGTTCATGCTCTGGGGGCCGCGCGGGCTGCATGGTCCGAACGTGGTCGGCTTGCGCCGGGCCGGGTTGAGCCATGACGAGCGGCTGGAGTTGCGGCAATGCCACCGGCTGCTGTGTCGATCGGGCCTGTTGCTGCCGGAGGCGATCGAACGCGTGGCAACGCTGGTGCGAACCGAGCCCGGGCGCAAGCTCCTGACCTTCTTGCAGGAGCCGTCGAAGCGGGGCCTGGCCGTGAGGTTGCGCTCCGCCCAGACCGTCGTGACGGCGGACGACGAGTGAAAGTCCTCATCGCCCCGGACAAGTTCAAAGAGGCGCTGACCGCGCCGGCGGCAGCGGCGGCGCTGGCGGACGGGGTCCGGCGCGCCCGCCCCGACGCGGGACTCGTCCTGGTGCCGGTGGGCGACGGCGGTGAGGGTACCGGGGCGATCCTGGCGGCCGCCCGCAGTGCGCGCGAGCAGGTGGTCACGGTCCGCGACCCGTTGGGCCGGCCGCACGCGGCGCGGTGGTGGTTGACGGACGACGCGACTCGCGCGGCGATCGTCGAGATGGCCGAGGCGTCCGGACTCGCGTTGCTTGCGCCGGCCGAGCGCGATCCGTTGCGCACCTCGAGCTATGGCACCGGGGAGCTGCTCCGCGCGGCGGCGACGGCGGGAGCCGGGCAAATTTTGCTCTGTGTCGGGGGCTCTGCCACCGTGGACGGCGGCGCGGGTTGCCTCCAGGCGTTGGGGTGGGAGCTGCTTGACGACACGCACCGACCGCTGCCGGTTCCGGTGCCGGGTGGCCGGCTCACGGAGATTCGCGCGTTGCGACCGGCGGCCGGCGGACCGGTGCGGTTGCCGCCGGTTCGCATCCTGCGGGACGTCGATAACCGGCTTCTGGGGCCGGACGGCGCCGCGGCGGTGTTTGGGCCGCAGAAGGGCGCGACGCCGGCGGCGGTCGCCGCGCTGGAGGCGGGGCTGCGTCACTGGGCGGGTTTGCTGCGGCGCACGTTCGGTCGCGAAGTGACTCAGTGGGCGGGTGGCGGGGCGGCCGGAGGGCTGCCGGCGGGCCTGGCGGCGGCGTATGAGGCACGGCTCGTGCCGGGGTTCGCAGAGGTGGCGGCGGCGGTCGGCCTCGCGGAAAAGCTGGCGGGCGCGGACCTCTGCCTGACGGGCGAGGGGCGGATGGACGGGCAATCGGTGCTGGGCAAGGCAGCCGCCAGCGTGGCGCGGCTGGCGCGGGCGTTCGGCGTTCCGACCGTGGCCCTGGTCGGTTCGGTGACCGTGGAGCCGGGCAGCACGCTGGAGGACTTGGCGCGGGCGGTGGGGGTCGAGCGGATCGTGGTGATCTCGCCGGCGGGGCTATCGCACGCGGCGGCGCTGGCGGCCACTGCGGACAACCTGCGATACGCCGCAGAGGGACTCCTGCGCGAATGGAAGCCGGCCAGGTGAGCCGACGCGTCGACACGCCCGCGCAGGGGATCCGCGGTCCGAACCGCGGACAGATGGGCGGGGTTTGGGGAACGGGACGCGGGGGCTGCTGCGGCGTCGCGCTGGCGGCGGTGCTGGGGCTGTCGCTCGCGGCGTGGGCGCGGGAGGGGGCGGCGCATGAGACCACGGAGCAGGTGGCGGCGGCGCGCGGTGCGTCGGAGCCACGCATGGGCGGCGTCGCCCGTGCTGAGCTGGACCCGGCGTGGAGCTGGGCCGGACCCACGCCGATCGAGTGGGCCGCGGCGGTTGGCAACGGCGAGTGGGCGGGAATCCTCGTCGCCGCGAGCGATGGCGCACTCCATCTGGTGGACGCGCGGAGCGGCACCGCCCGCTGGCTCGCGCCGGTTCGCGCGGCGCCGGGGGTGCGACCGGCCGGCCCGCTTTACGGCGATCCGACCGGTTCCGCCGAGGTGGGGGCGGCGTCCCGCGACGTCTTCGTGTTCGATCGGCACGCGGTGTATGCGCTGGCCCTGCGCGGGGACGAAGGGCTGCGCTGGTGTACGGGCCGGCCGCCGGCGCCGGGCGAGAGTTATCCGGATGACCCGGAGCACCTGGGCGGTTGGCTGGGGGCGCACGGGACGGCGGACGGCGTCCTTGCGATACGCCGCGCCGAAGCCGGGACGGAAATGCTGCACCTGGCGGCCGAGGACGGCCGGCCTCTGTGGAAGGTTCCGACGCCCTCCGTGACCGAGCCGCGAATTCACGTGGCTGACGGCCCGGCGGCGTACGGCGCGGTGCTTTGGCCGCAGGGCCGCGATTCGTGGCTGCTCGTGACCACGCTCGGGCGCGACCGGCCGCGGCCGCACTTGCGTCGGCTGCCGCGCTGGCCGGCGTGGAGTGCGGCGACGCAGGACGGCATCGTGACGGTGTTCGAGGCGGAGGCGACGTTTTGGCCGTGGGCCGCGGCGCCGCGAGCGGTGCGGCTGGAGGGCGCCGCGCTTGCTGGGCGGGTGGCGCTGTGGAAGGGGGCGCTCGGGCCGCAGGAGCGCGCGCGGCCGGGGCGGCGGGATTCACAGTCGCAGCCCGCGGCGTCGGAGATCGAGTGGCTCGTGGTCGGGCACGACGGGACGGTGAGCGCGTACGACCTGACGGGGGGCGGGGCGGTGTGGCGGCAGGCGTGGGGCGCCGAACTCGGCGCACTCCGCCGAATCGATGTGGCCGGCGCGCACGTCATTGTCGATCGCACGAACGTGGTCGTCGCATGCTGTGCCCCGAGCGGGCGGGTCGTCGGGCGCGCGTCGGCCGAGGGAGCCGTGGCCCTCGGTGCGACGGTCTGCGACGGGGAGCTTCGGGTGTTGTGGGTCCGAAAGGAGTGCGTTTCGCTCGCGTTGACGCTGCTGGGGCATTGCGCGGAACCCGAGGCGACCGGCACGCCGCGCGGGACGCACGCGAGCCGCGAGTGGGTGCTTCGTGGGGCCGGGGAGCCGCGCGACGTGCTGTGGCGCCGGGACGCGCTGGTGCTGGTTGCGCGCGACAGCCTGCGGGCCTACGTGATGTCGGCCCGCAGCGCCGGCCGCCCGTCGGAGTAACGGGCCGTCGGAGACCATGGCTCGGACGACGCTGGTCAGCTTGCCCTACTTGTCGTGGTCGAGCGAGGGGGTGTCAGGGACCACTCGAGCGCCGCTGGCCACCTTGCGTAGCGTGTCGTGCTCCACGGAGGGGCCGCACGAAACCACAGCTCGGACGAGGGGCCGCGAACGCGCGATTTTGGCTTGACTTTGGAGGTGCGGGGTGGAATACTGACGCGTCATGTGGAAGGTGTTTGACCATCACGGCCACCACCATCATGCTCGCCAGCGGGCCGGGTGATGGCTTTGTGAGGTGAAACTCAACAAGACCATCGGCGCCGGCCTTGGGGTCGGCGCCGGCTGGTTTAAGCGGGGCGCCGGCCCGGGTCGGCGGGGCTCGAGGAGCCGCGCAGATGTCCCGTGCCGCGTCCGCACTGCCGTTGCGACTGGCGTTGCCCAAGGGCCGCATGGCCGAGGGCGTCACGCGTCTACTGGCCGACGCCGGGATTCAGCTCCGGTACGGTGCCCGCCAATACCGGCCGGCGATTTCGCTGCCGGGCGTCGAGGCCAAGATTCTCAAGCCCCAGAACATCATCGAGATGTTGCACGTGGGCTCGCGCGACATCGGGTTCGCCGGAGCGGACTGGGTGGCGGAGCTCGGGGCGGAGCTGATCGAGCTGCTCGACACGGGGCTCGACCCGGTGCGCCTGGTGGCTGCCGCACCGCGCGAGTTGCTCGTCGATGGGCTGCCGCCGCGGCGGCTGGTCGTGGCGTCCGAATACGAACGCCTGACGACGGAGTGGATTCGAACGCGGGGGCTGTCGGCCACCTTCGTGCGCTCCTACGGCGCGACGGAGGTGCACCCGCCGGAGGACGCCGACTGCATCGTGGACATCACCGCGACCGGCGCCACGCTCGAGGCCAACGGACTGGAGATCGTGGAAGAGCTGATGACCTCGTCGACGCGATTGTACGCACACCCTGGGGCGCTGGCGGACCCGCCGCGGCGGGCGGCCATCGACCGCTTCGTGTTGCTGTTGCGTTCGGTGCTGGAGGCCCGGCAGCGCGTCATGGTCGAGGTGAACGTCACGGCCGCGCGGCTGGAGGAGGTGGTCGCGATTCTGCCCTGCATGCGAGAGCCGACCATCGCCCCGTTGCACGGTGACGCGGGGTACGCGGTGAAGGTGGCGGTGCCGCGACAGCGGTTGCCCGAGCTGATTCCCGAGATCAAGGCCCGCGGCGGCACGGACATTGTCGTCAGCACGCTTTCGCAGATCGTCCCGTGAGATCGGAGCACGCCATGAGAGACGCGCGGCCCGCGAACACGCCCGCCGGCCCGGCGCTTGGGAGCACACCGCTTACCGTCCCGACCCCCGCGCCGCGCGTCGCCGGCTGCCCGCCATACGCCCCGCCCCGGCCGCGGGGCCCGATCGACCTGCGGCTGGACGGAAACGAAGGGGCCGCGCCGCCGGCGGGGCTGCTCGACGTGCTGGTCGCGGCCGGCCCGGAGCTGCTGCGACGCTACCCGAGCGTGGCGAGCCTCGAGGCGGCGCTTTGCGAACGATTCAGGCGTCCGCCGGGAGGGGTGCTCGTAACGGCCGGCGCGGACGATGCGCTGTATCGCGCGTGTCTGGCAGTTCTGGCTCCGGGTCGGGAGATCGTGCTCCCGCTACCGACCTTCGAGATGCTGCCACGTTACGTGCAACTGGCCGGAGCGACGCTCCGCGGGGTGCCGTGGCCGAACGGCCGGTATCCGACCGATGCGGTTTGCGCCGCCGTGACACCGCAGACGGCGATGATCGTGGTGGTCTCGCCGAACAACCCGACGGGCTGCGTGGCGATGTCCGACGACCTGCGGCGGCTGGCCGATCACGCGCCGCATGCGGTGCTGCTGGTGGACCTCGCGTACGTGGAGTTCGCCGACGAGGACCTCACCGCGGCGGCCCTGGGTCTGCCCAACGCGATTGTGACGCGGACCTTCTCGAAGGCGTGGGGGCTGGCGGGTTTGCGAGTGGGCTACGCGCTCGGACCGTCATGGATGCTCGACTGGCTGCGTGCGGCCGGGAATCCGTACGCAGTGGCGAGCGCGTCGGCAGCGCTGGCGGCGGCGTGGCTGGAGCGGGGCGCGGCCGCCGTGGCGGACTTCGTAGCGGCGGTGCGGTCTGAGCGGGCGGAGCTGGCCGAGCGGTTGCGGCGGCGCGGGCTGAACGTGGCGGAGTCGCAGGGGAATTTCGTGTTCGTCCGCACGCCGCAGGCCCTGGCGGTTCGCGACGCGTTGGCGGCGCGCGGCATCGCGGTGCGGGCGTTTCCGGATCGGCCGGACCTGGCCGACGCCCTGCGGATTACATGCCCCGGCCGGCCGCCGGCGTTGGCGCGGCTGATCGCGGCGCTCGACGAGGTGCTCTGAGATGGCAGCCCGGACGGCGAAGCTGGAGCGCAAGACGCGCGAAACCGACCTGACGCTCGAGCTGTGCCTCGACGGCAGCGGAAGGGCGGAGATCCGCACCGGCCTCGGCTTTTTGGATCACCTGCTGACGGCGCTGACGCGACACGCGCGCCTCGATCTGCGGCTGCGGTGCGCGGGCGACCTGCACGTGGACGACCATCACACGGCGGAGGACTGCGCGTTGGCGCTGGGGGCGGCGCTGCATCAGGCGCTGGGGGAGCGGCGCGGCATCGCGCGTTTCGGCTGGGCGTACGCCCCGCTGGACGAGGCGTTGGCGCGGGCGGTCGTGGATCTCTCGGGCCGCCCGTTCGCCCGGGTCGAGCTCGGGCTGACGCGCGAGCGGCTGGGCGATTTGGCGTGCGAGAATATCCCCCACGTCCTTCAGTCGCTCGCGCTGGCCGGGCGGCTGACGCTGCACGTGGACGTGCTGGAGGGGGCGAACGACCACCACCGGGCGGAGGCGGGGTTCAAGGCCGCGGCGCTGGCGCTGCGGGCCGCGGTAGCGCGCGACGGCAGCGACGAGGTGCCCAGTACCAAAGGGGTGCTCGTATGAGCGCGTCCGTCGAGGTCGTCGTGGTGCGGACCGGCACGGCCAACCTGGCGTCGGTGCTGGCCGGGCTGCGGCGCGTCGGTGCGACGCCGCGGGTGTCCGATGAGCGGGCTGTGGTCGCGGCGGCGGAACGGCTCGTGCTGCCGGGCGTGGGGGCGTTCGGGGCGGCGATGGAGCGACTGACGGCCTGCGGGCTGGTCGGCGTGTTGACGGAGCGGGTCTGGGCCGGCCGCCCCACGCTGGCCGTCTGCCTCGGGCTGCAACTTCTGGGCACGGGCAGCGAGGAGTCGCCGGGTGCGCGGGGACTCGGCGTGCTGTCGGCGGCCGTGACGCGCTTCGGCGAGGGAGTGCGCGTGCCGCAGCTCGGGTGGAACCGCGTCGTGCCGGAGAGCGAGTGCCAGCTCGTGGCGGAAGGCTACGCGTACTTCGCGAATTCCTACCGCTTCACGGCCGCGCCGCCCGGCTGGTCGGCGGCCTGGGCGGAGTACGGCGGGCGGTTCGTGGCCGCGCTGGAGCGCGGGCCGGTCCTGGCTTGCCAGTTTCATCCGGAGCTGTCCGGCGCGTGGGGGCTGGCGCTGCTGCGGCGGTGGCTGGCGGCGGCGGAGCCCGGGGGTGCGGGTGACAGCCGTGTCGGCGGCGGTGTTGCAGGGCGAACGTCAGGTGCGGATGCGGACTCGGGGAGGGTGGCGCCGTGTTGACACGACGGATCATTCCCTGCCTCGACTGCCGCGACGGGCGGGTCGTGAAGGGCGTGCGCTTTGAGGGCCTGCGGGACGCCGGCTGGCCGGTCGAGCTGGCGGCCGCGTACGAGGCGCAGGGCGCCGACGAGATCGTGTTGTTGGATGTGTCGGCGACGCCGGAAGGGCGCGGCACGCAAGAGGAGACCGTTCGGCAGGTGCGGGCGGTGCTCTCGATTCCGCTGACCGTGGGGGGAGGCGTGCGGGAGGCCGACAGTGCGCGGGCGTTGCTCGAAGCGGGCGCGGACAAGGTAGCGGTGAACACGGCCGCGGTGCGTTCGCCGGGGCTGATTACGAGCCTCGCCCGCGAGTTCGGCTGCCAATGTACGGTGCTGGCGGTGGATGCGGCGCGGCGCGCCGGCGGCGGGTGGGAAGTCGTGATCCTGTCCGGTCGCGAGCGGACGGGGCTTGACGCGGTGGAGTGGTGCCGGGCGGGCGTCACGCGCGGGGCCGGGGAAATCTTACTGACGAGCTGGGATCGTGATGGCACGCGTGCCGGCTACGACCTGGAGCTTCTGCGGGAGGTAACGCGGGCAGTGCCGGTGCCGGTCATCGCCTCGGGCGGGGCCGCGACGCCCGACCACCTCTGCGAAGCGTTGGCGGCCGGCGCTGACGCTGTGCTCGCGGCCAGCGTTTTCCACGATGGGGATTACACGGTGGCGGATCTGAAGCGGGCGCTGGCCGCCCGCGGAGTGGCGGTGCGGATATGATCGTTCCGTCGATCGACCTGATGGGGGGCCATGCCGTGCAGCTCGTGGGCGGCCGGACGCTGGAGCTGGACGCCGGCGACCCACGGCCGATTGCCGAGCGCTTCGCGGTCGCGGGTGAGATCGCGGTGGTCGATCTGGATGCGGCGCTCGGGCAGGGGTCGAATGCGGAGGTCATGCGCGACCTGCTGCGGCAGGCGCCGTGTCGCGTGGGTGGTGGGATCCGCACGGTGGAGCAGGCGCGGGCGTGGTTGGATGCCGGTACGACGAAGGTGGTGTTGGGAACCGCCGCGCAGCCGGAAATCGTGCGGGAGTTGCCGCGCGAGCGGGTCATCGCGGCGCTGGACGCGGTCGATGGCGAGGTGGTCGTGCGCGGGTGGCGGGAGCGGACCGGCCGCGGCATCGCGGAACGCATGGCCGAACTGCGGGAGCTCGTCGGCGGATTTCTGGTGACGTTCGTGGAGCGTGAAGGCCGGCTGGGCGGCACGCGGCTGGACGTTGCGGCGGAGCTCGTGCGACTGGCGGGGCCGGCGCGGGTGACGTTCGCGGGAGGGATCACGACGCCGGACGAAGTGGCGGCGTTGGACCGGCTCGGGGCCGATGCGCAAGTGGGCATGGCCCTCTACAAGGGGGTGCTGGACCTCGGCGATGCGCTGGCAGCGCCGCTCAAGTCCGACCGGCCGGACGGGTTGTTCCCGACGGTGGTGGTGGACGAGTTCGGCGTGGCGCTGGGGCTGGCCTATTCGTCGCGCGAGAGCTTGCGGGAGGCGGTGCGAACACGGCGGGGCATCTATCAGTCTCGGGAGCGCGGCGTCTGGGTCAAGGGGGCGACGTCGGGTGCGACGCAAGAGTTGCTGCGCGTGGCGCTGGACTGTGACCGTGACGCTGTGCGGTTTACCGTGCGGCAGCACGGGGCGGGGTTTTGTCACGGCGGCACGTGGACCTGCTGGGGAGCGGAGGCGGGGCTGCCGGCGCTGGCGCGGCGGATCGCGGCGCGCCTGCGGGACGCACCGCCGCGCTCGTACTCCCGGCGGCTGTTCACCGATCCGGATCTGCTGCGGGCGAAGCTGCTCGAGGAAGCCGGCGAGCTGGCGGAGGCGCGCGGCCGCGACGCGGCCGTGTGGGAAGCCGCCGACCTGATCTACTTCGCGCTGGTCGCTCTCACGCGCGAGGGCGGCACGCTGGCCGCGGTGGCGGACGAGTTGGATCGCCGCCATCTCACCGTCACCCGCAGGCCCGGAAACGCGAAATGAGTCGCACGGCGCGATGGTGATCCGCAAAGGAAGCGGCGTATGAATGGGGTGCGAACGCTGCTGCGGCGGGTGGCAGCGGCCGACGTGCCGGCGCTGCGCCGCGAATCGGTGGACGCGGCCACACTGGCCGCGGCGGCCGAGATCGTCAGCGCGGTTCGCGAGCGCGGCGCGGCCGCGGTGCGCGAATACGCCGAGCGGTTCGACGGCCTGTCTCCCGCGGCGCCTCTGGTCGTCGAGCGCACGGCACTGTGGGCTGCGGTCGCGGCGCTGCCCGTCGCCCAGCGCACGTTGTTGGAGCGAACCGCCGATCGGATCCGCCGGTTCGCGGAGGCGCAGCGTGCGGCGCTGCGGCCGGTGGAGGTACCGGTGCCCGGCGGCGTGGCGGGGCACACGCTGGCACCGCACGAGCGCGCCGGCTGCTACGCGCCCGGCGGCCGGTACCCTCTGCCTTCGTCGGTGTTGATGACGGCGGTGACGGCCCGAGTGGCTGGCGTGCGTGAGGTGTGGGTGGCCTCGCCGCGCCCGACGACGGTGACGCTCGCGGCGGCTGGGATCGCCGGGGCCGACGCGCTGCTAGCGGCCGGCGGCGCGCAGGCGATCGCGGCGTTGGCGTACGGGGCCGGGCCGGTGCCGGCCTGCGACGTGGTGGTCGGGCCGGGGAACCGGTGGGTGACGGCCGCCAAGCAGCTCGTGGCGGGGTGCGTCGCGATTGACATGCTCGCGGGGCCGTCCGAGCTGGTCGTGCTGGCCGACCGGAGCGCGGACGCGGGCCTGGTGGCGGCCGACCTGCTCGCGCAGGCGGAGCACGACCCATCGGCACTGCCGGTGCTGGTGACGACGGACGCGGCGTTGGCGGAGTCGGTGGAGCGGGAGCTGGCGCGGCAGCTCGGAGAGCTGCCGACGGCCGCGATCGCGCGGGCGGCGCTGGCCAACGGCTTTGTGGTGGTGTGCCGCGACCTGGGGGAGGCGCTCGGCGTGTGCGACCGGCTGGCGCCGGAACACCTCGAACTGCACGTGACGGACGCGGCGGCGACGGCGAGCCGGGTCGGGCATTACGGCGGGCTGTTCATCGGTGCGGGCAGCGCGGAAGTGTTCGGCGATTACGGGGCGGGCCCGAATCACGTGTTGCCGACGGGCGGGACGGCCCGGTCGGTGGGCGGATTGTCGGTGTTCACGTTCTTGCGTGTGCGGACGTGGCTGCGGGTGGACGCGCCGGAAGCGGAGCTGGTCGAGGATGCGGCGGCGCTGGCCCGGCTGGAGGGGTTGGAGGCGCACGCGCGGAGTGCGGAGCGCCGGCGCCCGCCTCAATAATCGCCGGCGATGAGCGCAGTGCCGCGGTTGCGGGTCAACGAGATTTTCCACTCGGTGCAGGGCGAAGGTACACGGGCGGGGATGCGGTGCGTGTTCGTGCGGCTGACGGGCTGCCACCTGCGGTGCACGTGGTGCGACACCGCGTCCGCGTTCTACGAGGGGCAATGGCGAACGCTGGACGAGCTTCTGGCGGAGGTACGCCGGTCCACGTGCGACCTGGTCGAGGTGACCGAGGGAGCCGCTGCTGCAACCGAACGTCTATCCGTTGCCGGCGCGGCTGGCCGACGAACTCGCGACGGTGCTGCTGGAGACGAGCGGGGCGTTGCCGATCGACCGCGTGGATCCGCGCGTGGTGCGGATCGTGGACGTGAAGTGCCCGGGCAGCGGGGAGGCGGCGCGGAACTGCTGGGAAAACCTCGCGCGACTGACGCCGCCCGACGAGGTGAAGTCGTGATTGCGGACCGGGCGGACCTCGACTGGGCCCGGGATGTCATCCGGCGGCACGCGCTGCCGCGGCGGACGACGGTGCCGCTGTCGCCGGTGCACGGGGCGCTGGCGCCGGTGGACCTGGCGACGTGGGTGCTGGCGGACCGGCTGGTTGTGCGGGTGGGGCGGCAATTGCACAAGTAGATCCGGCCGCCGGAGACGCGCGGCGTGTGAACGCCGGTGCGCCACGCGGGTCGAGCTGTTGCAGACGTTTACGTTCGAGGCGACGCATTGGCGGCCGACGTTTCCGGAGGGGCACAAACGCCGGCGGCGCCACGGCCACAGCTTTCGCGCCGCGGTGCGCGTGGCCGGCGCGGTCGACGAGCGGCGGGGCTATCTTGTGGATCACGGGGAGATCAAGACGGCGTGCGAACCCGTGCGGAAGCAGCTCGACCACTCCTGCCTGAACGAGATCCCCGGATTGAGCAATCCGACCGCGGAGGTGCTGGCGCGCTGGATCTGGGAGCGTCTGAAGGCGAAGCTGCCCGGTTTGGCGGCGGTGATCGTGTTCGAGACCTGCACGACGGGTTGCGAGTATCGGGGGCTGTAGCGCGGCTTGCCCCGCGCGGCCGGTCGGGCACCGTTGGGGGCATGGGCGCCGCGTCCGAGCCCGGAGCGCAAGCTCCGGCTTGTGCGCGGCCCGCGCTGCCGGTCGGGGTCTGGCTGGGTGCATCGGTTCCATGGTCCGGCTGCGGTGGGCGCAAGCGCCCGGCCGGGATCGGTCAGAAGTTCACGGTCTCGAGGGCGGCGCGGACGATGCGGGCCGCATCGGGGAGGTAGGTGAGTTCGTTTTGGAAGTAGGGGATGACCGTGTCGAAGCCCGTCACGCGTTTGACGGGCGCTTCGAGGTACAGGAGGCTGTCCTCGACGATGCGCGCGACGATTTCGGCGCCCAGGCCGCAGTGCCGCGGGGCTTCGTGCACGACGACCGCCCGACCCGTGCGCCGCACGGACTGGTTGATGAGTTCGCCGTCCAGCGGCGCGGCCGAAAGCAGGTCGAGCACCTCGGCGTCGATGCCGTGCACGTCTTTGAGCTCCTCGGCTGCCTCGAGTGTCACCCGGAGCATGGCGCCGTAGGTGATGAGCGTGATGTCGCGGCCGGGGCGGGCCACAGCCCCCTTGCCGATGGGAAGCGTCTCGGGCTCGTCGGGGACTTCCTCACGGAAGGAGCGGTAGACGGCTTTGGGCTCGAAGAAGATCACGGGGTCGGGGTCGTAGATGGCGGCCCGCAGCAGCGCGCGCGCGTTGCGGGGGCCGGACGGGATGACGACCTTCAGACCGGCGAGGTGGGCGTAGGTCGCCTCGGGGGCCTCGCTGTGGTGCTCGATCGCGCGGATGCCGCCGCCGTACGGCATGCGGATCACCAGCGGGCAGGTGTAGCGGCCGCGCGTGCGATTGCGAAACCGGCGGGCGTGGTTCTCGATCTGGTGGAAGGCCTGAAAGGAGAAGCCGTCGAACTGGAGCTCACAGACCGGGCGGAAGCCGGTGAAACCCAGACCGATGCCGGCGCCGATGATGGCCGCCTCGGCCAACGGCGTGTCGATGCAGCGATTGGGGCCGAACTCCTGGAGCAACCCTTCGGTGACGCGGAAGACGCCTTCGTCGCGGCCGACGTCCTGACCGAGGACGAGCACGTTCGGGTCGGTGCGCATGGCCTCGGCCAGCGCCAGGTTCAGGGCTTTCACCATCGTGAGGAGTGCCATACGCGGATTTTCCTGCGGGGAGGTGCTCTGCTGCGAACGGCGCGGATCACGACACGTGGGCCGGCGACCGGCCCGGGCGACGGGCGGCCAGGTGCGCCGCCAGCTCCGCCTGCTGCGCCAGAAGCTCGGGGGTGGGCGCGGCGAAGACGTGCCGCAGGAACTCCGTGGGGTCCACGGGCTGCTGTTCGTACTGGCGGACGGCGGCGTCGAGTTCCGCGGTGATTTCTTCCTCGATGACCGGCTCGATCTTGGCGTCGAGGAGCTTCTTTTTCTGGAGATAGGCCCGGAAGCGGGGCAGGGGGTCGCGCGGCTCCCACTCCTGGACCTCGGCTTCGGAACGGTATTTCTTCGGGTCGTCGGCGGTCGTGTGCATGCTGAGGCGGTAGGTGACCGCTTCGATGAGGGTGGGGCCTCCGCCGGTGCGGGCCTTCTCGACGGCCTCGCGCGTGGCGACGATGACGGCTAGCAGGTCGTTGCCGTCGACTTGGAGGCCGTCAATGCCGTAGGCCACGGCCTTCTGCGCGAGGGTGGCGGAGCGGGTCTGGCAGCTCCGGGGGATCGAGATGGCCCAGTGGTTGTTCTGGACGACCAGGACCAGCGGCAGGTTGTAGACGCCGGCGAAGTTGAGCGCCTCGTGGAAGTCGCCCTCGGACGTGCCGCCGTCGCCGCAGAAGGTGACGCACACGCGGCCGTCGCCGCGCAGCTTGCAGCCCCAGGCGATGCCCATCCCGTACTGGCACTGCGACGCGATCGGGACGCAGATCGGCAGGTCGTTGAGGTCGGGCGGCACGGCGTTGCCGGCCTCGTGCCCGCCCCAGTACAGCATCCAGGTGTGCATGGGCCAGCCGCGCCACAACAGGCCCGCCAGCTCGCGGAAGGTCGGCACGAGCCAGTCGCTGCGCTCGAGGGCGTAGGCCACGCCCAGCGAGGCGGCCTCCTGCCCCTTGCTGGGGCCGTACGTGCCCATGCGGCCCTGGCGCTGGAGCATCAGGCAGCGCTCGTCGAGACGGCGCGCGGCGAGCATGGTCTTGTACAGCCGGCGGAGGTCGGCGGGCGGCACGGCGGGCTCGAGGGCGGTATCGAGTTGACCGTCGGCCGTCAGGACGGAAAGGGTCTCCAGACGCGTCGAAATCGGGAGCGGCTCACGCGGCACGGCAGTCCTCGCGACAGCAGCAGTGGCAGTGGTCGGGGCCCGGGGCCGACCGGTCATCGCGAGATTCTACCGGCGGCCTGCGGCCCGTGCCAACGCGGCTAGGACGCTAAAACGGCACCACGTCCGCCCCACGCGGCGGCGGATAGTCGTACCGCCCGGAGGCCGGGGCGTAGTTGGCGAAACGGGTGAAGCGGCGGTCGAAATAGAGCTTGATATCGCCGGTCGGGCCGTTCCGTTGCTTGGCCAGAATGATCTCGGCCACGTTCTCGTCGTCGGAGGCGTCTGCGACGCCGGCCGGGGCCTCGCCGCGATAATATGACTCGCGGTGCAGGAGCATGATCACGTCGGCGTCCTGCTCGATCGCGCCGGACTCGCGCAGGTCGGACATGCGCGGGCGGTTCCCGCGGCGGGACTTGTCCTCGGTGGCGCGGTTGAGCTGCGCCATGGCCACGACCGGGACGCCCAGGTCCTTCGCCAGGGCCTTGAGCCCCCGCGCGATCAGCGCGACCTCGACCTGGCGGTTCTCGGAGCGGGGCACCCGCAGGAGCTGGAGGTAGTCGACGAACACCGCGGCCAGGTTTTTGAGCCGGCGGGCAGCCATCCGGGCGCGGGCCCGCAGCTCCATGATCGTCAGGTCGGCGGTGTCGTCGATCAGCAGCGGGGCACGCGTCAGCCGCTCGCCGGCCTCGTGGAGGCGGGCCAGGTCGGCGCGCGAGTGGCGGCCGCGGCGGAGGGCGTGCGAGTCGACGCGGGCGTCGCTGCACAGCAGCCGCTGGGTGAGCTGCTGGCGGCTCATCTCGAGCGAGAAGAACACGACCTCGCGGCCGTCATTTACGGCCATGTTCTGGGCGATGTTCAGGCCGAACGCCGTTTTGCCCATCGAGGGGCGGCCGGCGATCACGATCAGTTCGCCGCGTTGGAGGCCGCAGGTCAACTCGTCGAGCTCGTCGAACCCCGTGCGGACGCCGGTCAGCGCTTCGCGGCCGCGGTTCTCGATGGAGCGGAAGGCCTCGTGGATGAGCTCGGGCAGGAGCTGGGCTTCGGTGGCCACGCGGCGCTCGGTGACGGCGAAGATCTCGCGCTCGGCGAACTCCAGGACCTCGCCGGCCGGCATGCTAGTGTCCAACGCAGTCTCGGTCACCCGGTGGGTGGCCTCGATGAGCTGCCGGAGGAGGTACTTGTCGTAGACGAGCTCGGCGTAGTGCCGGGCGCGCCGGGCGGAGGGCACGGCGGACACGAAGCGGCCGAGGAACTCGTATCCGCCCAGGGAGTCCCACAGACCCCGCTGCACGAGGGCCTCTTTGATCAGGACGCCGTCGATCGGCTGGTTGGCGAGATAGAGCTGCACGAGGACTTCGAAGAGCTGGCGGTGCGATTCGCGCACGAACGCTGCGGCCCCCGCGTCGCGGAGTACGCTGATGACCTCGCCGATGGCGTCCTTTTCGAGCAGCATCGAGCCGAGGACGGCGCGTTCCGCCTCGAGGTCCTGCGGCAGGAGGCGTTCGAGCGCGGGGCTCGGGCTACTCGTCGGCGCGCGGGTCGGCGGCGCGGTCGCGGTCGTCGTCGGCCGGGGCGGGCTGGTCGGACTGCTCGGCGCGGAGGCCATCCTGGGCCGTTCCTTCCCGCACGATCCAGACTTTCACCTGCGTGGTGACGTCGTCGGCGAATTCTAACGTGACCAGCCGGTTGTCGAGAGTGCGAATCGGCGCGTCAAGCAGGACGTGCTCGGGCAGCACGGGAAAACCCTGGGCGTTGAGCGCCGCGGCGATGTCGCGGGCGTGCACGGCGCCGTACAACGTGCCCTCGGGGTTGGCCGCGGCCTCGATCGTGACGGACACGTCCTGCATCTGGGCGACCAGATCTTGATACTGCTTGAGGCGCGCGGCCCGCTCGGCGGCGGCGGCCCGCTTGCGATCCTCGATCGCCCGGATGTTCTCCTCGGTCGGGGCCGTCGCGAGGCGTCGCGGCAGCAGGTAATTGCGGGCGTAACCCGGCGACACGTCGACCACGTCGCCGACGTGTCCGAGCTTGCGAACGTCTTCGAGCAACAGAAGTCGCATGCCAATCATCTCCACAGCAGGGGGCCCGGCGCGGTCGCGGACGATGAGGCGCCGCCGGAGCCGCGGGGCGCGGCGGTCGTCGCCGGCCGCCGCCCGACGCCGGGACCCGGGTCACGTCACGAACGGCATCAGCGCCAGGAACCGCGCCCGCTTGAGCGCCAACGCGAGCTTGCGCTGGCCCTCGGCGTCCAGGCCGGTGCGCTTGCGTGAGAACAGCTTGCCCTGAGCGCTGGTCATGCGCTGGAGCAGCGGGATGTCCTTGTAGTCGATGTCGGCGGCCTTGATCCGCGGGCCGCGTACGCGGTTTTGCTCGGCGGCGCGCCGCGCCTTTTTGCGTCGTTTCTGGAGCAGCTTGGAACTCATGTCGATCGTCCTCGCGAACGGGTGCGTCAGAACGGGATATTGTCATCCGACGGCGGGGGAACGTCGTCCAGATCCACCGGCGGGGTCGTGCCGGCGGGGGCACCGGCGGCGGACGCGCGCTCGCCGCTCAGGCCGCCGGGGCCCTCGGCGCGCGGTCCGACGAACTGGAAGTTCTCGGCCACGACCGAGAGTCGGGAGCGCTTCTGGCCGTCCTGCCCGGTCCACTGGTCGTATTTGAGCCGCCCCTCGATGAGGATCGGCTTGCCCTTGGTCATGTACTGGTTGATGGTCTCCGCCTGGCGGCCCCAGGCCGAGACATCGACGAAACAGACCTCTTCCTTCTGGTTGCCGTCCTTGTCGCGGAACCGACGGCTGGCGGCCAGACCGAACTCGCAGACGGCCATGCCGCTGGGCAGGTAGCGAAGCTGCGGGTCGCGGGTCAGGTTGCCCATCAGGATCACACGGTTGTAACTGGCCATGCGTCGTCCCTTTCGGCGGCGCGTCCCGGGGGAGGCCGGACGCGCCGCGTCGTCGGCGGAGCGGCCTAAAGCTCCGCGGCCTCAACCCCCGCGCCCGCCTCGGCGCCGGCGGGCGGGGCCTCGCGGTCACGGCGCTGTTCATCGCGGCTGCGGCGTCCGCCGCGGTCCCCCTCATGGTGCTCGTCGTCGTGGCGGCGGCCCTCGCCGACCTGCGGGGCGATGGGCACATCGGCCGGGTGGGCGCGGAGTTGGGCCAGGCGCTCCTCGGTGAGGTTCTGGGCCCGCAGCACCAGCAGCCGCAGGACGGTTTCCGAGAGCCGGGCGTCGCGCTCCAGGTCGGCGATCTTGTCCGGCGACGCCTCGAAGTACGTCAGGACATAGGTGCCCCGCTTGCGGCGCCGGATTTCGTAGGCGAGCTTGCGCTCGTCGAACTTGACGGCCACCAGGAGCCGGGCCCCGATGCGCTCGAGCAGCCGCCGCACTTCCTGCTCGATGCTCGGCCAGTCGCGGAGCACCGCGGTGTCGAACAGGAACATCCCTTCGTAACGTTTCAAGGGGCATCTCCTTCTGCCGCGCGGGCGGCCGGGTCGTCGCCGGAGCCGCCGCCCGCGCGCGCCTTACGGTTGAACTCGTTCATGGCGGCCGCGATCCCGCGGGCCAGCCAGCACTCGGCCGCGTCGGCGGCGGCGGTCACGGCCGCGTCGATGAGCGGCCGCTCGTCCGGTGCAAAGCGGCCCAGGACGTGCCCGACGGTCGCGGCGCGGTGGACCTTGCCGATGCCGATGCGAATGCGGGCTACGTCCTCGCCGCCCAGATTCCGCAGCACGTCCTCCATGCCCTTGTGGCCGCCGGAGGACCCGCCGGCCCGCAGCCGCAACTGGCCGACCGGCAGGTCGAGGTCGTCGTAGACCACCAGCAGGTCGGCGTGCTGGAGCTTGTAGAAGCGCGTTACGGCGCCGACGCTGCGGCCGCTGAGATTCATGAAGGTGGTGGGCTTGAGCAGCAGGACGGCGGTGTCGCCGCGCTGGGCCTGTCCGACGAGCCCCTCGAACCGGGCCTCGTAGCGGGACAGGTCGCTGCGCCAACGCCGCGCCAACTCGTCCACCACCCAGAAGCCGATGTTGTGGCGCGAGTCGGCGTAGCGCGGGCCCGGGTTGCCCAGGCCGGCGATCAGCTTCACGACTACTCTCCACCTTCCTCACCTTCCGGCTCTTCCTTACCCTTGGCGATGACCTCGGGCTCGGCCGGGCCCTCAGCGGCCTCGGCGGCCGCCGGTTGCTCCGTCGTCGTGCCGCGCGGCGGATGCACGATCGCAACGATGTCGTCGGCCCGGTGCACGGCGCGGACGCCGGCGGGCAGGGGGATGTCGCGAACGTGGACGGAGGCGTTCATGCCGAGGTGATCGACCGCGACGCGCAGCCGCTCGGGAATCTGCGTCACCACGCACTCAACCTCGAGGTCGGTCAGGATGTGCACGAGGGTCCCGCCTTCCTGCACTCCCACGGGCGTGCCGCGCAGCTCGATGGGCACCTTGACCTGCACCCGCTCATCCGCGTCGAACCGCATCAGGTCCACGTGGATCGGCGTCTTCTGGAGGTGGTCGAACTGCACGTCCTTCAACAGGTACTGGGTCTCGCGGCCGCCGGTCCGCAGCACGACGACGTGCGCGAGGTGTCCGAGGGCCAGCTCCAGGTCGTGCCGCGAGAGCGCGACGGTCTCCGGCGGCTGGCCGTGCCCGTAGATCACGGCGGGCACCAGGCCCCGCCGGCGCAGGCGTTCATTCGCGTGCCGGCCGCCCGGCGTCCGCGGCTCACCCTCGATTTTCATGATTTCCATACGCGTTGCTCCCAGACCGCTGTGCTGCCGGGCCGCCCCGGGGGCGGCGGCTTGCGCTACTCCTTCATGAACAGACTGCTGACCGATTCGTGGCGGTGGATCCGTCGGATGGCCTCCCCGAGCAGCTCGCCGACCGACAGGACCGTGAGGTTCGGCAGGCGGCGGCGGACCTCGGTCGAGATCGGGATGGTGTCGGTGATCGCCAGGTGGTCGATGGGCGCGGCCGCGAGGCGGTCGACCGCGGGCCCGCACAACACGCCGTGCGTGGCGGCCACGATGACGCGCTTCGCGCCGTAGCGGCGCACCAGCTCGGAGGCCTGCGCGACGGTTCCGCCCGTCGCGATCATGTCGTCCACCATCAGCACGGTCTTGTCCCTCACGTCGCCGATGATGGCCATGGTCTGGATCTCGGAGCCGCTGACCCGGCGCTTGTCGATGATCGCGAGATCGCCCCCGAGGCGGTTGGCGTACACGCGGGCGCGCTTGACGTTGCCGACATCGGGACTCACGAGCGTTACCGGGCCGACATCCAGCGAGGCGATGTAGGCCGAGAACACCGGTTCGGCGGAGAGGTTGTCCACGGGAATGTCGAAGAAGCCCTGGATCTGCGCGGCGTGCAGGTCGAGCGTCAGCACGCGGTTCGCGCCGGCGGTCGTGAGCAGGTTCGCGACGAGCTTCGCGGTGATGGGCACGCGGCCCTCGTCCTTGCGGTCCTGCCGGGCATAGCCGAAGTACGGGATCACGGCGGTGATCCGCTTGGCCGAGGCCCGTCGCATGCAGTCGATGCAGATCAGCAGCTCGAGGAGGTTCTCGTTCGCCGGCGGGCAGGTCGGCTGGATGAAGAACGCGTCGCGCCCGCGCACGTCGTCCAGCAGCTTCACCGAGATCTCGCCGTCCGGGAAGTTCTCGATGTGCACGCGCCCGAGCGGATCGCCGAGATAGCGCGCAATCTCCTCGGAGAGCGGCCGGTTCCCGCGACCGGAATAAAGGCGCAGATGCGTCATGCACGGCCTCCGGAGAACGGGCCCACCGTGGCGTGGTGCGGGATGACGGTCGTGCCCGCCAAGTGAACGAACGGTCCGATCCGGCAATGCTCTCCGATCCGCACCGGACCGGAAATCGTGACGAAGGGCTGGATGACCGTGTCGCGTCCAATGCTGGCCCGGGCGTCGATCCACGTGGAGGCCGGATCGACGATCGTGACGCCGGCCGTCATGTGGCGGTCCAGCACGCGGTCCCGCATCACGCGGTTCACCAGCGCCAGCTCCTGACGCGAGTTGATGCTGAAGATGTCCTCGGGGCGGACCGACGTGACGGCCTCCACCGGCCGGCCGGCGGCGATCAGCATCGCCACGGCGTCGGTGATGTAGTACTCGCGTTTGGCGTTGTTGGGCTGCAAGCGGTCTAGGAGCGGCAGCAGGTCCGCGGTTCGGAAGCAGTAGTAGCTCGGGTTGACCTCACGAATCTCGCGCTGCTGGGGCGTCGCGTCGGCGTGCTCGACGATGCCCCGCAGCCGGCCCGCGCTGTCGCGCCAGATGCGCCCGTAGCCCGTCGGGTCGTCCAGGACGGCCGTGGCGAGCGTGGCCGCGAACCCGCCGCCGACATGGCGCTCAAGCAGCGTGCGGATGGTTTCCTCCCGGATCAGCGGGCCGTCGCCGCACAGGACGAGCAAGTGGTCGTACGGTGGCAGATGTTCGCGACAGACCATGACGGCGTGGCCGGTGCCCCGCTGCGGGCTCTGCTCCACCCAGGTGATGTCGCGGTCGTCGGCGAAAGCCGCGATGACCTGATCCTTGCCGTGACCGACCACGACGATCGCGGGCCGCACACCGGCGGCGCGGCAGGCATCCAACACGTACGCGAGCATGGGCCGGCCGCAGACTTCGTGCAGCACCTTGGGCACGTCGCTCTTGAGGCGCGTGCCCTTGCCGGCGGCGAGGATCACGGCGGCGATCTGCGGCTGGCTCATCGGTCGCGTCGTCCTGCGGCCGGCGCTCGGCCGGCGGAATCATCAGCGGCCCAGGCGGTCCGTCCGGCAGCCCGTACACCGGCCGGTCGACCGGGCCGGGAGACTACCCGGCCTGGACTCGAACCAGGAATGCCAGGACCAAAACCTGGTGTGTTGCCAATTACACCACCGGGTAACGGGTCGCCCGGAGGCGATCCGGAAGCCCATGGCCGCTCATGTTACGCGTGCACGGTCGCGGACCCGCTCGGAGGCCTGAACCGCCAGCCGTGTATCAGGCGGCCCACTGTGGTCGGTGACCACACGCCCCGTGCGAACGGGCACAGGCACCGGCTGCGGCCCAGCCGGAATTCCGGAGTCTAGCAGTCCGAGCGTGCGGATGTCAACTGCGGTTCGGTTGTGGGACTGCGCCCGTCGCTCACGCGCCGGGTGACCCGGCGCAAAAATGTCAACTGCCGGTCGGCTGCCGGCCGGCCGCCGCGGTCCGGCGGTGCCGCGCGGCGATCAGCTCTCGGCTGGCTCGCAGGCACAGCGGGCGAACGCCGGGTTGGTCGGCGCCCGCCGCTGCATGCAGTCGGGATGGATGCAGGCTTCGCAGGGATATCCGCCGGGGGCGACCTTGTCGGCCGGTCCGATGCCGATCAGGCCGGAGGTCGACTTCACCGGCAGCATCAGGCAGCTCGGCGTGATGCGGACGTTGATCCGCTCGGCCGGAACCATCGCGAAGAGCGGGATCTGCTGACGGACGGTCATGCCGCAATAGCCCGGGCTATAGCGCGGGGTGACGTCGCAGCCGCGCGCCCGGGCCCAGGCGCGGACCGCGTCCTGCACGGCCTGGGCGACGGCTTCGGCGGACTCCGAGGCGATGGCGTCCGCGATGGCACCCTGCATGACCTTGCCGGCCTTCAGCCAGGCACGACTGAGCCGTTCGACGGCGGAACCGATGGTGGCGACGTACGTCGCCATCATCGTCGAGTGTTTGAGGAACTGCCCGATCGCACCCTCGAACGTCACCCCGGACGTCAGGACGACGCGGCGCGGCGCCAGCGCGTCTACGCGGTCGATCCGGTAAACCGCGCGCGGCCGCATCAGCCGTCGCAGGTCGGCCAGCAGCGTTTCGACGAGGTCGATCCAACGGCGGTGCACCGGCCGCTGCGGCGAAACACCGACCAGCCGGTAGATCGCGTCCCGGTCGGGCTCCACCTGTGCGAGGCGCAGCACGACCGGGCCGAGGAGCGGCGCGTCCGGCGCACGGGTCTGCGCTGCGTCCGGCGCACGGGTCTGCGCTGCGTCCGGCGCGCGGGTCTGCGCTGCGTCCGGTGGGACTGACATGGCTGCTCCGTGCTGCCGCTCGTTCCCGGCGGCGGGTTGTCACAGATCATACGCGCGCGGATCGAACAATGCGCCGTAGCGCGGCGCGATCTGCGCGTGCAGCGCGTCCGGGGCCTCCGGCAATCCGTCCAGCGCCGCCCGCAGCCGGTCGAACCATTTCCGCTCCCGCGCGGGCATGCGCCAGACCCCGTCGCGATCGGCCTGCTCCAGGATCGTGATCGCCGTGCGGCCGGCCGCCAGGGTGCGCGCGTAAGGGTCCGACACGCGCGTGATGGCCTCGGCCAGAGCGACTGTGGCCGCGGGCGAGAGCAGCACCGCTTGCGCGCTGTGCGGTAGGTCGCTGGCGACGTGCAGGTCGCGCAACTCGCGCTCCGAACCGCGGGCGAGGGCGGCGTTCAGCAGGCGGCAGTCGTAGACCAGCGACTCGAGCGAGGCGATCGGCGCCGGCCCGGAGAGCAGCCGCACGTCGGGCACCGATTCGTTGCTCCACAGGTCGGCCATGGCGGCGGCCACGTTGCCGATCGGTGACAGGTGGGCACACGTGGCGGAGCGGCCCTCCATCGCGATCGGCACGCCGGCGATGGCCTTCATGACCGGCCCCTCATAGGCACAGTCCTTCGACGGGCCGACGGCGCCGCGCTCGAACGCCACGAGGCTGCGTACGCTCGAGAGGGCCCGCACGAGGGCGGCGAGCACGTCGGGCAGCATCTTCTGCCCGGCGAGCTGCATGGCGGTGTTCTCGAAGCCGCAGGCGGAGTCGCCGCCGGCGATGATGCCGTGCGCCGCCGCGACCTCGACGAACCGGTCCCACAGCCAGGCCATGTCGCGCGGCGCCAGCACCCCGAGCGCGAAGACGATGCCGGCCAGGTCCGCGCGGGTGAGGGCCGCGTCGTGCACCTCCTTGCCGCCCGTGGACTCGATGGACAGGATGTCGGCCCCGGCCGCCGCGCATTGCTCCAGCGACTGGCGCATCGCACTCCACGCGGCGCCGCTGCGCCGCGGCGGCGGCCGGAGCTCGTCGCGCAGGTCCACGATCGTGACCCGCAGCGCGGCCTTCAGCCCGAAATCCGACTGCGCGCGCAGCAGCCGGTCCTTCAGGAGCCGGGTGAGCTCCGCGCCGCGGGCCGGTTCGGCCGTCATGGGCGGCAAGTGCTCGAACTCGACCACCAGCCCCGGCAGCGCCAAATCCTCGGCCCGCCGCACGACGGCGTCGATGATGTCCGTGTAGACGGCCCGCACGCGGGGCCAGGTCTGCGCGTCGACGAGCATCGGCGGCAGCGTGAAATTGAGTTCCGGATAAACCTGCCCGGCGCCGAGAACCAGCCCGGTGGCCCGACAGCGCACCGGGCGCGGCGCCCGGCCGAAGCTGAGCGCGGCCGGATCGGTGACGGCCGGGTGGGAGAAGGTCCGCGGCTTCAGCGTACTTGCGATCGGCTCTGTCGCCATGACGACTCCTGATGGTCTGTTGAGATGCAAATTCTGACCGGCCGCGATGACGCGCCGGGGGAGGGCCGCACAAATACGCTGCGGGGCGCCGTTCGTGTTAGAGGGCTAGCGGGCTGCGGACGATCGGTCGGCCCGCCGAAGTCCCAGGGACTGAGAAGCGGAGGGATTCTCTCCACCTCGCGGTTCCCACCGCGACGCACCGCAACGAGCGGCGCGTGACCTCGTGCGAGGCGTTTCCCGACATCGCAGAGCGCCCGACACCCGCCGGCCCCCGCCGGCTGCGGGCGCGACGGCGCAACGCAGAGGTCGGGCTGATATTCCCCCGCCGCGGGGAGCTGACCGCGAAGTTCGCAGGTGCTTTCGCCATGCTCGAGCCGTTGATCCTCGGCCGTACCGGCTCGCGCCCGCTGTGGGAGGGTGCAGCGCTCGTGCCGTGCGACATGGTGCTTCACGGCCGCCTGCCGACCAGCAAGTTTCTCTGAGACGAGGGATGTCTGTTTGCAGCGATCGCGGCGCACACCCGCGAGCTCATGACGCTCAAACGAGCGACGAAGCGCCCGTTCGTCCTGGGGCCCGAGTGCGGGGTACTCAGCGTGCCCGGCGCGGTGGAAATCATGCGCCGGATGCTCGAGGCGGTGGTGAACGTCGAGGTACCCTAAAGCACGTTGGACGCGCGCAGCGGATCCCGGGTTGAAACATTTCATCCGGCGGAGTCTAGCCGCTTTCCGCGCCAAAAGGTATAGTGCTGGAGATAGTCCGGCCGCGGCCGGAGACCCGCGCGGCCGTTCAGCGGAGCCAGACATGTCGTTGCTGGAACAGATCGCGCAAGCCGTGATCGACGGCGATGAAGTCAGTACCCCGAAACTCGTGGAACAGGCTTTGGCGGAGGGTGCGGCCGCGAAGACCGTGCTGCAAGACGGGCTGCTGAAGGGGATGACGGAAGTAGGCCGCCGGTTCCGGGAGGGTGAGTACTTCGTGCCGGAGGTGCTGATCGCCGCCGAGGCGATGAAAGCGGGAACCAGTGTGCTGAAGCCCCATCTGGCCCGTGCGGGGGTCAAGCCGGAGGCCACGGCGGTTATCGGGACCGTGCGCGGCGACCTGCACGACATCGGGAAAAATCTGGTCGCCACCATGCTGGAGGGGGCGGGATTCGAAGTGATCGACCTGGGCGTGGACGTGCCGCCGGAGAAGTTCGTGGAGGTCTGCCTGAGTCGGAAGGTCGATATCGTTGCGCTGAGCGCGCTGCTGACGACGACGATGGCGATGATGGAGCAGTCCGTCAAGCAACTGAAGGCGGAGGTCCGACCCACCCCCACGATCATCGTCGGCGGCGCCCCGGTGACGCAGGAATACGCGGACAAGATCGGGGCCAACGGCTACGGTCGTGACGCCGCGACCGGCGCGGAACTGGCCAAGTCGCTGGTCTTCGGGCGGCGCTGAGCGGGTGGTCCGAGGAGCGGCAGGCGCGGCCGGCCGCGGCACCGCCGCAGACGCATGACGTTCGATCGCCGGCGTCGGCGGCGCTGCGGTGTCCGGACCTGCGCCCGAGCGGCTGTTGGGGCGGCGGCCCCGGCCGGTGGAGGTGCGAGGTGCCGCTGACGTCCAAGGAGCGCGTGGCCCGTTGCCTGGCCCGTCGGCCGGCGGACCGGGTTGCGATGTACGACTGGTTCTGGGCCGAAACCGAGGCGGAGTACGTCCGCGAGATCGGCGATCCGGACCTCTGGTGCGGGATCCACGACGCGAAAGCGGGGGCGCACCACAAGCGCACGCTATGGGAGTATTTCGACTTCGACCTGATGCAGGTGGCCTGGCCGGACCAGCGCCTGCGGATGGTCGCGCCGACGGTCCTGGACGAGACCGACGAGTGGGTGTTACTGCGGGACGGCAACGAGGCCGAGCTGCGCTGGTGGAAGCACAAGATGGGGACGCCGGAGCACGTGCGCTTCGGCATCGACTCGCCGGAGAAATGGGCGCGAGTCAAGCCCCTGTTGCAGGCCAGCCGCGACCGGATCCGTTGGGAGGAGTTCTGGCCGCGCTATCGACGCGCCCGGGAGCGCGACCGGTTCGTGTGCTTCGCGTTCGTGGAGGTCATCGAGTCGGTCAAGGACACGCTCGGGCACGAAATGCTGTGCAAGGCGCTGCTCAAGCAACCGGACTGGATCCGCGACGTCTTCGCGACCTACACGCAGTTCGAGATCGACATGTTCCGGCTCTGCGAGGCCGAAGGCATGATCTGCGACGGGGCGTTCATCTACGGCGACATCGCCTACAAAAACGGCCCGTACATGAGCCCGCGGCATTACCGCGAGTTCGTATACCCCTGTCACAAGCGGCTGTTCGACGAGTTCAAAGCCCGCGGGATGCCCGTCATTCTCCATTCCGACGGGGACATCCGTCCGCTCATCCCCCACTTCATTGATGCGGGCGTCGACATGATCAACCCGCTGGAGAGCCGCGCCGGGATGGACGTCCGCGAGCTGGCGCCGCTGTATGGCGACCGACTGAGCTTCTGCGGCAACATTGATGTGATGGTCCTGGCGACGAATGATCGCGAGCAGATTCGGGCGGAGCTGCACTCGAAGATGGCCGCGGCGATGAAATACCAAGGCTACATGTACCACTCGGACCACTCGATCCCACCGGGGGTGACGCTCGCGACGTACCGCTGGCTGCTGGACGAAGTGCGACGCTTCGGAAGTTACGAGTGAGCGCGCCGGCCGGCAGTGCGTTGCGCGACCGCCGCGGCGCAGCCTCGCATCCGGCTTGGCTGTCACGGCGGTGCCTCGCATTCGGGCCGGCCGCCGCGTCGCCGGCGCGCCCCCGCCCCGGCTGCCGCGACGCCGCCGAAGAGCGCTCGCTCCGGCCGGCGGAGGTGGCTCGGGACGCCACGGCGCGTTCTGCGCGCGGCAACTAGGCGGCCGACGCCGGGGCTGCGGTCACGCGCTGCACCGCGCGGGATGCGATCTGGCCAATGACGAGCACCGCCACGAGCGTCGCCGCCATGGTCGCGATCCACAACCAACGGTCGTAAGGGCTCTCGGACGTGACCTCCTGAAGACCGACGGCGATGAACACGGCCGCCGCAGTCCGCGGGCCGAGGCCGAGCAGGGTACCCAGCACGTACGCGAGCGGATGAACGCGCGTGGCGGCCATGACGTAGTTCGTGAGGGAGAACGGGGAGTTCAAACGGACGAGCGTGACGATCAGTAGTGTCCGCCAGAAGCCGCTGCCCAGAAGCGCCACGTACACGGCCTGCCACTTGGGGTGCTCGCGCAGTAGCTGAACGACGCGCTCGCCGGTCAGACAGCGACCGATGGCGTACCCCAGCGACGCCGCCCCCAGGAACCCCGCCAGCGCCGCCGGGTAACCGATCGCGAAGCCGAAGGCCCAGCCGCCCAAAACCGCCTGGGCGTACGTGGGAAGCAGCGCGAAGCCGGCCAGGAGTGCGAAGGCCGTGATATAGATCACGACTCCGAGTTCCTGGTGGGTGCGGAGCCACGGCGCGACGACGTTGAGCGACCCGAGCAGCACGAACCCGCCGAGGGCGGGCAGGAACATCGCGGCCAGCGCCAACGGGCCGGCGGGGCCGAGGCGACGCAGCACGCTGCGAAAGGTGAGGGCTGCGGCGGGCGCGGAAGGCACCACCGCGGACTGACTCGGGTCGTTCATGCGGCCTCGCGCGGGCAGGCGGCACCGCCCGCGTGAGCCACCGCCACCGGCGCCACCGGACGGAACGTTTGCCAGCGATTATAGCCGGGGTCGCGCCCGAACGGCGGGGTCACATCGGCGGGGCGTCCTGCGGCGGCCGCAACTCCGCGGGTTGGGGCAGCTCCAGCGAGAACTCGGCCCATTGGCCGGGCTCGGACGCGGCGTCGACGCGTCCGCCATGGGCCTGGATGATGCGTTGCACGGTGTACAGGCCGATGCCGGAGCCGCGGGCGTGGACCAGTTCCGGCACGCGAAGCTGGGAGAAGCGTTGAAACAGGCGGGCCCGCTCCTGGGGTGGAAAACCCGGGCCCTCGTTGCGCACGGCGACCCGCAGCCGGCTGTCGGCCAGCGCCGCGAACACATCGACGCGGCCGCCGTCGCGCCCGTACTTCGCGGCGTTGGACAACAGGTTGACGAGTACGATGCGCAGGAGCTGGGGGTCGAGCAGGACGGGGGCCGGGCCGGTGGGCGGGTCGATTTCGACCGTCATGCCGCGGGCGTCGAGCGCGGCGCGCACGAGGTCCAGGGCGGGGTGCAGCACGTCCGCGGCGAAGTCGCAGGCCCGAATATCCGGCCGGAGTTCACCGCCCTCGACGCGCGCGAGGTTCAGGTAGTCACCGACCACGCCGATCAAGTGCTGCCCCTTGGCGATGAGCCGGTCGAGCCGGGCGCGTTGCTCGGGGGAGAGCGGCCCGGCGTACCCCTCGCGCAGCAGGTTGGCTTCGATGAGCATCGACGCCAGCGGGCTCTTGAGTTCGTGTGTGACGAAGGCGAGCAGCTCGAAGTACGCGCGGTTGGCCTCGGCGAGCTGGCCGATACGCCAAGTTTTTTCGACGGCCTGACTGAGCCGCTCGGCGACGGCCTGCAAGAGCCGCACCTGGTGCTCGTCGTAGACACCGGGCCGGCGTGCGCTGCGGAACAGGACGCCCACCACCCGGTCGTCGACCCGCAGGGCACAGGTCAGGCTGGACCGCACGCCCTCACGGAGAAGGAGCCGCGTCGCCGGGCTGGTCGGACGGGCCGCCGCGTAGGCCTCGAGGTCGTGGATGATTCGCGCGGCGCCGACCTGGAGCACTTCGCTGAGCGAGCTTTCCACAAGGTCCTCGGCGTAGCCCGGACCGAGCAGGATCGGCGTGTACGTGGCCCGCGTGTAATGCGAGACGAGCCGGCCGCCGGGTTCCTGGAGGAACGCGACACTGATCCGGTCGCACGGGCTGATGGGCGCGGTCGCGGCGGCGACAAAGTCGATGACGCTCGCCAGCGATTCCCGCGCGCCGACCTTGCGGTTAACGGTGTCGAGGATCTCCCGCTCGGCCGCGGAGAAGGGCCACGCCTCGAGGGCGGCGGGATCCAGGTCGATGTACCGGACCGACGGCAACTCGCCCGGGGACATGCGACGCGCAGCATACCGCGGCGGCGAACCCGCAGCCACCGCCGGTCACACGGCGGCGGGAGGGGAAGCCGCGTCCGGGGAAGGTGGCGGAACATCGGCGGCCGGTTCGCCGAGACCGGTTGCGGCGGGCGGCTCGGTCGTCCCCGCGACGAGAGCGTCGACCGTGCGATGCGAGGGGGGTACCTGCCAGTCGGTCGGGATGAAGCTCGTGGCCGCGGCACCCGGGTCGGGCGAGAGCCCCTCGGCGGCCGCCGTATCGTCGGGAGTGGAGGCAGGTTCGGGAGCGAGCGGTTCGCCACGGGCCTCCGCCTCGCGTTGGGCTTTCTCCTGGGCTTCCCGTTCCTCCTCCTGACGGATGGCCTCCTCGCCGGCGGCCTCGCAGATGCGTTCGGCCAACGCGGGGTCGAGCTCGAGCTCCTTGACGAGCGGCTCGGGGCCGATGGCATCGATGTCGTTGACGGAGATGCAGCCGATGGCGACGAGCTTGTCGATCAGCACGTCGTCGACGCCCTCGACGGCCTTGAGCGTCCGCTCCAGCGCTTCGAGGTGCTGGTTGTACTCGGTCGGCGTGAGGATGTCGATGTCCCAGTCGGTCAGCCGGGCGGCGAGCCGCACGTTCTGGCCGCGCTTGCCGATGGCCAGCGAGAGCTGGTCCTCGGCGACCACGACGGTGGCCTTGCCGAGCTCGAAGCACAGCGCGATTTCCTGCACTTCGGCGGGCTTGAGGGCGTTCTGAATCAGAATCTGGCTCGACTCGTTCCAGCGGACGATGTCGATCTTCTCGCCGCCGAGTTCCTCGACGATGTTCTTGATGCGGCTGCCGCGGACGCCCACGCAGGCGCCGACCGCGTCTACCTTGCTGTCGATGCTGCTGACCGCGACCTTGGTGCGGTAGCCGGCCTCGCGCGCCAGGGCCTTAATTTCGATCACCTGCTCGGCGACTTCGGGCACCTCCAGCTCGAAGAGCCGCTCGATGAACTCCGGCGCCGAGCGCGACAGGATGATTTTCACCTGGTTGGGCTGCTCACGAACCTCGAGAATCAGCACGCGGATGCGCTCCCCGGGCTGATGCGTCTCGCCGGGGATCTGCTCGCTGCGCGGCAGAAAACCCTCGGTGCGTCCGAGGTTGACCAGCAGATTGCCGCCCTCCGAGCGGACCACGGTGCCCGTGACAATCGTGCCCCGCTTCTGTGAGAATTCCTCGAAGATACTGACCCGCTCGCGCTCCCGCGTCTTCTGAATAATCATCTGTTTGGCAGTCTGAGCGGCGATGCGGCCGAGGACCTGCATGTCCAGGGGCCGCCCGTCCAAGACCGCCCGCAACGTGCCGTGGACCGGGTCCATCTTGACATCGACCTGGGCCTCTTCGTTGTAGTGCCGACGGATGGCTCCCGCGATCGCCTGCTCGATGTCGGCGATGAACGTTTCGCGGTCGATGTTCTTGTCGCGGCAGATACTGTCGATGATGCGGAGCAGCTCCTGGTTCATGCCGTCACCTGCCGTTCTGGCCAACAAAAAAGGTCGCTGTTGCGACCCGTCCGTGTCCCTGCGGACCCGCACCGTCGATTCTGGTCGCGTCGTCGGCCACGCACGCCGGGCCGACGGCGGCTCGCCGACGGCGGCTGTGCTCAGCGGCAATCGACCGAACCGCACTTATAGTTTAGCGGCGTGCGCGGCCGGCGAACAGGAGCGCGGCCGGGGATCGCTGAAAGCGGTTGCAGTGCGCGGCGTCGCCCACTTCCGGCCGGCGTCGCCCCGGGCAGTCCGCGGCGCTACACTAGTCGCGTCATGGTTGACAGGAGCGGCGGCGTCCGGGCGGCTCTGCGGGCACAGCCCCCGCGGGACCGGCCGACGGTCTAAGGGTATAACGGGTGCGTGCGATGGCGGTGTCACGACAGCCGGTGCAAGCGACCGACGTCCCGCCGGGGGCGGAGTCGCCCTGGGTGCAACTGCGGTCGGCGTCCAGCCATCCGTTCATCTACCGGAAGATGGTGCGGGCGGCTGATCCGGCCGCCCGCCCCGGCGACGTGGTGCAGCTTTACGACAAGGCCGGCCGGTTCTTCGGACGCGGGCTGTACAACCCGCGCTCGCAGATCGTGGTCCGGGTCCTGACGCACGACGACCAGCCGGTGGATGAGGCGTTCTGGCGGGCGCGACTAGCGCAGGCGGTGGCGTTGCGGCGGCAACTGGGGCTGGATGCCGTGACCGACGCCTACCGGCTGGTGCACGCCGAAGGTGACGAGCTCAGCGGGTTGATCGTGGAGCGCCTCGCGGACTGCCTGGTGTTTGAGGTCTTCTCGCTCGGCATTTTCCAACGCTATGAGCTCTTGACGCGCGTGCTCGCGGACCTGCTCGGTCCGCCCACGGCGCTGGACCGGCCGGATCAGGTCGGGCCGACTTGGCGGTGCGTGCTGCGGGCCGACGCGCGAATCGAGGACATCGAGGGGTTCCGCGTGCGAACCGGGGCGGGGCCCCGGCCGGTGGGCGCGCGGAGCGCGGGGG
>Ga0209101_1000279_pt1 | contig 42846 bp, 31 predicted proteins | sample ConPoolayeCmetaG_FD_185481 | JGI IMG/M metagenome (GOLD analysis project Ga0209101, IMG submission 185481) | Hot spring microbial mat communities from California, USA to study Microbial Dark Matter (Phase II) - Cone Pool mat layer C metaG... ...
CATGCCCTGCGGGCTGCTGTTTCCCTCTTCGTCTTTTGCTGGAACCAACGCCAACTTCACAAACAGCGCTTCCCTGCTTATCCTACCTGCCTTATTGATTTTGTGGCTCCAGCTTTTTAGCCACTCCACTTGCGGAGGACCCTCTTTACCTGTGGCCTAAATAGGGTACAATCTTTCAGGTTTTGTCTGCGCCCTGTGTGTACCTAGTGGCCTGAGCGCCAAGGACGGGTACAATCGTGCCGGACATATCATCCTACCACAGTCAAAAAGCGTCAATCTCAACTTCCTTTGCAGAGAGGAGTAGCACGTCATGGCGAAGAAATGGGTCTATACGTTCGAAGAGGGTAACGCGTCTATGCGCGACCTGCTGGGAGGAAAAGGGGCCGGTCTAGCAGAAATGACTAATATCGGTCTGCCAGTCCCTCCCGGTTTTACGATCACGACGGAAGCCTGCTTGGCCTACCTCGGTGCGGGTGAGAAGTTCCCGGAGGGGATGTGGGAACAAACCGTTGAGGCCATGAAAGAGCTGGGCAAAAAGATGGGGCGCGAATTTGGCAACAGCCAGAACCCCTTGCTGGTCTCTGTCCGATCAGGCGCCAAGTATTCCATGCCGGGCATGATGGATACTATCCTGAACCTTGGTCTGAATGACGAAACGGTTAAGGTACTGGCGGCCAAAGCTGGCGAGCGGTTCGCTTGGGATGCTTATCGCCGCCTGGTGCAGATGTTCGGCAAGGTCGTTATGGACATTGACGGGCATCTCTTTGAGGCGCTAATCAAGCGCATCAAGGAGGAAGAGGGAGTTCAGACCGATCCTGAGGTCTCAGCAGAGGGCTGGCAGAAGGTCGTCGGCTGGTTCAAAGACCTGATCAAAGAGCAGACAGGGCAGGAGTTCCCTCAAGACCCCTGGAAACAGCTAGAGATGGCGATTGGTGCGGTCTTCCAATCATGGAACGGCAAGCGTGCGGTTGACTACCGCAACGAGTTCGGCATCTCCCATGATCTGGGAACGGCTACCAACATCGTGACAATGGTGTTTGGCAATGTGGGCTGGGACTCAGGGTCAGGCGTGGCCTTTACACGTAATCCCTCAACAGGCGAGAAGACCCTCTATGGTGAGTGCTTGTTCAATGCCCAAGGGGAGGATGTGGTCTCTGGGGCTCGGACGCCTATCAAGGTATCCCAGTTGAGTCAAGACATGCCTGAGGTATGGCAGGCCCTGCTGGATGTGTCGGACAAACTCGAAAAGCACTACCGCGACATGCAGGATATGGAGTTCACCATCGAGAATGGCAAGCTGTGGATGCTCCAGACCCGCAATGGAAAACGTACCGCCGCCGCCGCTGTTAAGATCGCGGTGGACATGGTGAACGAGGGTCTCATTACTAAGGAAGAGGCGGTTGATCGGATTGAGCCTCGTATGATCGATCAGCTTCTCCACCCTCACTTTGACGATAATGCCAAGAAGAAAGCTACCCTGCTGGCTAAAGGCCTGAATGCCTCGCCGGGTGCGGCAGTTGGCATTGCTATATTCGATGCCGACACAGCCGAAGAGCTGGCGAAGAAAGAAGGCAAGGCTGTCATCCTTGTTCGTCCGGAGACGACACCAGATGACGTACATGGCATGATCGCCGCTAGGGGTATCTTGACTCAGCACGGTGGTGCGACAAGCCATGCCGCAGTCGTAGCACGCCAGTTGGGCAAGCCCTGTGTGGCCGGATGCGAGGAGATAAAGATTGACCTCGCCAAGCGTCAGTTCTCCGTCGGCGGGACAGTCGTGAAGGAGGGAGACACAATCTCATTAGACGGCGCCGAAGGAGAGGTTTTCCTTGGTGCTATCCCGACAGTCTCCCCGACCTTTGATGATCAGCCGGAGCTAAAGCAAATTCTGGAGTGGGCTGACGAAATCCGCCGCCTGCAGGTCTGGGCCAACGCAGACGATCCTGAACAGGCCCGCCGCGCCCGTAGCTACGGTGCACAGGGGATCGGCCTGTGCCGTACCGAGCACATGTTCCTCGGCGACCGGACGGAGAAGTTCCAGAGCGCCATTCTGGCCGAGACAGAAGAAGAGTTTCAGTCAGTCTTAGATAATGTCTTGTTGCCGCTCCAGCGCAATGACTTCTATGGCATCTTCAAAGAGATGGATGGCCTGCCCGTGATCATCCGTCTGCTCGATCCGCCGCTCCACGAGTTTCTACCTCCCCTTGAAGAGCTGATCGAAGAGATCGCTACCTTGAAAGCGAAGGGTGCTAAGGGAGAGGAGCTAGAGAAGAAACAACGGCTACTTGCCAAGGTCCGTGACCTGTACGAATTCAATCCGATGATGGGCTTGCGCGGTTGTCGCCTGGGGCTGGTGATGCCCGGCCTGAATAAGATGCAGGTGCGGGCCATCTTTGAGGCCGCCTGCGATGCCGCCAAGGAAGGCGTGGAGGTGCATCCTGAGGTGATGATCCCGTTGACCAGCCATATCAACGAGCTGAAGGTCATCCAACCTTTGCTCGAGGAAGTGGCTAAGCAGGTCATGGAGGAGAAGGGCATCCATATCTCGTACAAGTTCGGTACTATGATCGAATTGCCGCGTGCCGCCCTGACAGCAGGCGAGATCGCTCAGATGGCCCAGTTCTTCAGCTTTGGCACTAACGACCTCACGCAGATGACCTTTGGCATCAGCCGTGATGATGCTGAGCGCCACTTCCTGTTGTCTTTTGTTGAGAAGGGCATCCTGCCCAAGAATCCTTTCCAGACGCTTGACCGGGAAGGCGTAGGGCGTCTGATGGAAATGGCTGTGAAGGAAGGTCGTGCGACTAGGCCGGAGCTTGAGGTTGGTATCTGCGGCGAGCACGGCGGAGACCCAGCCAGCATTGCGCTCTGCCATGAGTTAGGGTTGAACTACGTGAGTTGCTCTCCATTCCGTGTACCGATTGCCCGCTTGGCGGCCGCACATGCTGTGCTCCATGAGGGCAAGAAGGACATGGGTGACTAAAGGCTCAGGTTTAGCGTCATGGTAAAACATGAGGGGCACTCCTAACAAAGTGCCCCTCGTGTTTAATTTCGGGTATTCTGGTACTCCTCAGATTACTTCTCCAGCCGATAAGTAAAATACGTCCCTTCACAGGGGTTACCCCAACAAACCTGCATCTCCAGCGTTGTCAGATCCATGATCATAGAAGCAACAGTTTTTTGCCGATCAAGCGGGTTATCCTCTGGCTCAGAGTGCGAACATATGCTGTTGGGATAGTTCACGTGATCGGTCAATATCCCCTTGATAGTCTCAGGAGTATGATATCTGGTTTTCCTTAACAGGCGCATGGCGCGGTTGATACGCACGCGGGTTCCAATCAGGTCCTCGGTCTTATCCTCGTACTTTTTCATGCGCTGGGTCAGGTAATGATTGGTATGTGCCAGATAGCCATCCATACCGTAGATTGTGGCAAAGTGACGGGCAGAAACCTCGACATTGTACAGTTCGCCGTTTCGGTCGGCGATCAAGTGGTTGTAGCCAGCGGCCCGCCAGCGCAAAAGTACCTTACGGATCGCCTCAGAGAGCTGGGTAGCCCCTAGCACCGCACGGGACACAAAAATACGAGGCACCCCGACACGTACATCAGTCGGGTAAACTGAGTCACAGCATTGAGCAATGCCTGCCGCATTGAAACCAATGTTGGGCAACATCCCCCCATAGGTCAAGGCCAAGAAAGGAGGTTCATCTGCAGGGGTGGCATGGATCAGGTAAGTATTTTCTTCGTCTTCTGGAAGCCAGTCTTCGTTGTGCCCCACCAGCACATGTCCGTCTTTGGTGCGTTCTCCACTGACCGCTAGACTAGTACATCCTAGGTGGAGTGCATCAGATGTAATTGCCTCAAGACAATTCAACACCATGAGGTCGTCGAAATCTGCACCGGCGGCCTCGGCTATGCCCTTTAATTCCTCCACATATTGGGGAGTGTGTTCTAGGGCGTAAGGATAGTACTTGTTGGCCTGTAATACTGCCTCTTCCCACGTCCACCCTATGCTGTCATAGGCTGTTTCGAAGCTGGTTTTGTAGATGTTCAGCATGCGATGGATCGCGGGTGCACAGGCCTCTCCGATCTGATGCCCCATCTCAAGATGAGTTCCCTTAACTCGAATCAAGGGGAGAACAGTATTCTCTGTCATAACTCGCTGGCCTTTGGTTGAAATCTACTGAAAAATGGCAGTTGGCTGGTACTGCCTGCCTCCATTGTATAATCGAACAGGCAGATGACAATCAGGCCTCAGATGTCGAACTCATTGGGGAGCATAAACTGCCCATCTGCTCCCGGTTTAAAGTCCAGCACCTGCACGACTGCGTCCGCCTGAAGGGGGCCGTAGATGTGGGGATACTGCTCCCCGTCTTCCGGGCCTTCGTACCGAATCTCCGCCTGCACCCGTCCAGGATCAATGCATAACAGCACAAGGTCACGCCGGCCCCTGAAGAGAACATTGGCGACTTTGACAACCTGAGAGGGGGTTGAGCAGTGAATAAACCCCTCACTGTCGAGGGTATCGCCCCGATAAGTACCTGCCTGCTTTGCCTGTTCCCACTGAGGGCCTGTAGTGATGTGCAGGATGATCGCCATGACAGCCTCCCTATACTCAAACTGCCTTGCAAAGCTGGAGGATATAGAAGACGGCCCCTCCGCGCAAATTGGTGGCTCTTTGAGAGGACTATGCTACACTAGGGCGCGTCGCACTTACCCGACAGGATGAAACCCCGATGCAACTTGTTTACCTCGTTGCCGCTTGGCTGGCTGGAATCGCGCTGGCCCAACTGGTTAGCGCTCCTCTATGGCTCTGGGGCATTGGTGGGAGCTTAACCTTAGTCGGGCTGATTCTTGCCCGCCGCTCTTTCGGTTGGCGCCTCGTCTTTGGATGTGTCCTGCTATTCATCATGGGAGCGGCTCGTCTTACCCTGGCAGTCCCTCAATTTGATGAGGACGATTTAGCCACATACAACGATCAGGGCTTTCTGACCCTCGAAGGCTTGATCGTGGACGCCCCTGAAGTACGCGATACATCTATCAATCTGCGCGTACGGGCCGAAATGATGACCTTATCGGATGGAGAGCAGAGAGCCGTCAAAGGACTCGTGCTGGTAGAGGCCCCCAGAGTAGAAACATACCGCTACGGCGATCCGGTGCGGGTTCGAGGAGACCTGCGCACTCCGCCCGTGTTGGGGGACTTCTCTTATCGGGACAGCCTGGCACGGGAGGGGGTCTACAGCCTAATGCGGTATGCAGAGGTTACCGTAGTCGGCCCGCGGCGTGGTAACCCCGTGCGGGCCGCGTTGCTTGATTTTCGCGATGTTACCCACCGGGCAATCATACGCCTTCTGCCTGAACCACAGGCCTCCCTGCTGGCAGGTATCTTGCTGGGGATAGAAAGCGGCATCAGCCCGGACGTAAAGTCAGCGTTCAATGCTGTTGGAGCAACACACATTATTGTCATTTCAGGTTCAAATCTAGCGATCCTCGCCGGCCTGATCCAGAATGTAACCCGCCGCTTTATGCGTGAGGGGTGGGCGGCGGGTATAACCATTGCCAGCGTGTTGGCCTATACGCTTTTTGTCGGAGGTGACCCTGCTGTTGTCCGGGCCGCTATCATGACAACGCTGGGGCTGATAGCCACCCGCCTGGGAAGACAAACCTTCGGGTTAGCCTCACTCTCATTTGCCGCCCTGCTTATGACGGCTTTCAACCCTTATACCTTGTGGAGTGTGAGCTTCCAGTTGAGCTTTCTTGCAACATTAGGGCTGATCCTGTATGTCGAGCCGCTTCAGGCGATATTGGCTGAGGGTCTGTCCAAGCTAGCGGCGGCTGAGCGCGCCCGTCAGATTGTCGCGGCTACTTCGGATGCTTTCGTGGTAACGGTAGCCGCCCAGATCACTACAACGCCGATCATGGCCTACTATTTCGGGCGTTTCCCGATTCTCTCACTCCCTGTCAATTTCTTGATCGTCCCAGCTCAGACACCAGTTATGATCTTGGGAGGGCTGGGCGTGCTTACATCATTGGTGGTATGGCCTGTCGGGCAGGCTCTGAGCTGGGGCGGCTGGCTCTTTCTCAGCTACACATGGGTAATTGTTGACAGTGCGGCGAGATTACCCTTTGCTTCACTGAGTGTTGGAGATCTCCCGCCGCTGACAGTGTGGGGGATATATGGTCTGATGCTTGCCCTGACTGTCATCATGAAAGCCGATCAGGCACAACGGGCCAAGTGGGGAGACTGGCTGAGGCAGGCGCTGAGCATCAAACTGATGGGCAGTGCAGGCCTGGTGCTTGCGGCATTGCTGATGGTTGCGGCGGCGGCATTACCGGATAGCCGTCTGCACATCACGTTTATTGATGTGGGGGCAGGCACAGCCACGCTGATTGAGACGCCCAGCGGGAGACAAATCTTGGTGGATGGAGGCGGCAGTGGGCGAAGGCTTTCAGCGACGCTCGGAAGCCGTCTGCCCTTCTGGGATAGGCAACTCGATCTGCTGATCATCACTCAGCCAACGGAGAGACATATCAGCGGGCTGGCTAACGTTCTGGAGCGTTACCGTTTCGATGCAGTGATGACCAACGGTGTGTGGCCTGACACTGAGGGTGCTAGAGCCTTGCAGGAAAGGCTGGAGTATCAGAATATCCAGGAGGTTGTAGCCAGACCGGGGATGCAGGTCAGCGTGGGAGATGGGGTGATACTGGAGGTGCTTTACTCACAAACTACACAGCCGCTGAACGATGAAACAGCCCCCGGTGAGCCAGTGGTTATACTGCTGAGGTACGGTGATCTGCGAGTCCTCTTGACCGGGGAGCTGTCATCAGAAGGAGAAGCCACCCTGCTGAACAGCGGCATTCCCTTAAGTGCATCTGTGTTGCAAGTAGCACGCAGTGGTGACAAGTCCGTGACAGGCGAGGCATTTCTGACGGCGGTGGAGCCACGGATAGCGATATTGCCGGTCGAGGCAGGCAATCGCTATGGACTGCCTGACGCCGAAACGCTAGACCGTATGGAGAGTGCTCATGTCACTTTGTACCGTACCGATCAGGATGGGACGATCCGGCTTATCTCCGACGGAACGCACTTATGGATCAGACTAGATCGGTAGAAGCGCAAAACTCCTCCAGCCGACACAGTCCCCCAATTAGGGCTGGGTGATAATCAGGCGGGCAAGAAAGCGATCAATGATGGCACGGATGAGATTTCCCTGCCCCCATTGCAAGACGAGATCGGCCATGAAGACTTCGCTGTCTTTGCCGGGGCGTGGAGGGATGGTCACCTTCAACCGTAAAGAGGTTTCAGGCTTGTCGAGCACAGCTAATGTGAAATTGCCGTGACTGTCTGTCTCTGCCCTTGCACTGATCGCCTGCCAGTCCCATCCTATTTTCTCCCCGAAAAAGTGTTCACATACGACCTGTACGTAAGCACCTGCCACAGTTTGTCCGCTGTCCAACAGCGTACCTTGCACGACTGTAACGTCTGGCGCCAGTGCTCGCAACAGTTTTGGCCCTGCAGGATGGGTGACAGCCGCCAGCGCTCGAACAACCCACTCGTGAGGCGCATGATCGGCTAGTCCCAATAGGGCCTCTACTGCGGCTTCGCTGTTCAGGGCGGCAAGACCTTCCAGTGCCGCACGTTGGATATCGGGGTTCTCATCACCTCCCAGTTTGCTCAGCAAGTTGATCCCTTCAGGATGACGACTGCGGGCAAGCACTTCGATCACCAGACGGCGCATACTGGCATCTTCGTGTTCCGCGAAGGGGCGTAATACCTCCACCACGAGAGGGCCTGCATCCTCAAGGGCAGTCAACGCGGCTGAGACATGGTGATGAGCAGGAGATGACACTACAAACTGAAAGACCGCTTCCAGTGCCTGCGGTGTCCCGATTTCAACCAGCATCCGTGCCGCCTCTTCCGCAGAGGTCCGGCCCTCCGAGCGGTGGAGTTGCTCCTTGTAGCGGGCGGTAATGCGGTTGTCGCCCAACTGGCTCAGCGCACGAGCAATAGCGATCAGTACCCTGCGTTCACCGCCGGAGCGCTGTTCGCGCAGGAAGCGCCTATAAAGAAAGCCAGTAGTCCACTTTTGGCCGCTAGCACCCAGCTTTTCCGCGGCAGATACCCGCACTGTCGGGTTGTGATGCCGCAACCCCCATAGCAAATCCCCGACAGTGTGTATCCCGCTCACAAAGAGGCCCATCCCGGCCAGCTCGCGGTTGTGGCTGGGTGGTACGTCTACACCCAGCCTGACCCCAGCAACCAGCACCCGCCTGCGCTTGGCGGCGGGCCATGCCTTGTATTGATCGCTCCGTAACACAATCGAGAGGGCCTGGCGTGATTCCTCGCCTAGTCTGTCTAGCGCCTCCCAGTCATTGCGGAGCAGGATGCCTCGAAGCGCCAGCAAGGAAGCGGCCTCAGGCGCCGGCAGGGCGGCCAGTGCTTGTGCAGCCAGCCCTGCTACCTCTCGCCGCGAACTAAATGCAAGCTCTGCAAGCGTGTTGACGGCAGTCTGATCACCGATCTTCTGCAGGGACTCCACTGCCCAATGCAGTACATACTGGTCGCTCTCTCTACGCAGGAGCCGTGCCAGATGGGGGACAGCAGTAGACTGCCCTAGCTCACCAAGTGCCCGGACAGCGTGCCGCCGGATCAGGGGGTTGCGATGATATAGAAGCCGGCATAGACCTGCCACATCCTTCCGCGCTAGACAGCGCTCCACCTGCGATAGATTCATTTCCTACCCGGCACTGCCATCCTCGTTACGATGCTTGCTGTTAACTTCGACAAAGCGTTGTGCCAAGCTTGTAAATTCGAGGGGGAAAATGTACTTGGTAGCAGGGCTGGCCCCTAGGTCGCGCAGGGTGGCGAGATACTGGAGGGCAAGGGTGTTTTCATCCACATCATGAGCCACCGCTTGGATTGCGCTGAGCGCCTGAGCATAGCCCTGACCCCGCATCGCCAACGCCTGCTGTTCAGCTTGGGCGGCCAGAACAACCGCCTCTTTCTGACCCTCGGCCTGAAGTATGGCGGCCTGTTTTTCCCCTTCAGCACGCAGGATAGCGGCCTGCCGGGCGCCCTCTGCCTCCGTGACAGTAGCACGGCGGTTGCGCTCCGCCGACATCTGACGGTTCATAGCTTCCTGCACTTCACGAGGTGGTTCAATCTCCCGTATTTCCACTCCTGTGATCTTCACTCCCCAACGCTCGGTTACTTCATCCAGCTTGGTGCGTAACAGGCTGTTGATCTGTTCCCGCTTGGCAAGCACATCATCCAGCACAATATCACCGATGACAGCCCGCAGCGTCGTCGTGGCAATGCCAAGTGAAGCACGGGCGAAGTCACTAACTTGCACGACTGAGAGTTCCGGCTCAAAGACGCGCCAGTAGATCAGGAAATCAATGTTGATTGGAGCGTTATCTTTGGTGATCGAGGTCTGGCGCGGAATCTCCAGCACAGTCTCGCGCAGGTCTACTTTAGTTGCCTGCTCGATGATCGGCAGGACAAACACCACGCCCGGCCCGCGGGTCCCTGCCAGCCGCCCTAGCCGGAAGACAACCAGCCGCTCATACTCCCTGACCACACGAAACGAGACAACCAACAGCGCAAAAGCGAGAAGCCCAATCCCTACAATTAAACACAACAGGACACCAGTCAGTCCGGCCATGTCTCACCTCTCTCTACAAGCAGATGAATACACAACAACCACCTTCTTGATGGCTCATGTTATGCTACAGGGGCTTTCTCTTCTGTGCAAACTGAGGGGAAAGTTGCCGGTTTGCATCCGGCTGTTGCATAATCGCCCCTGTCACTGCGACCGAGAGGATCATCTTATGTCAGATCTCTATCCGTTGGGCAAACTGCCCCACGACGTTCTAGCCGCCTTGCTTGCCCGCTACCCTGTCCCTGACCCGCGTGTCATTGTTGGGGCACGCCCTGGCCTTGATGCCGCCATCATTGATCTGGGAGCATCTCATCTGCTAGTTGCCAAGACCGATCCAATAACCTTTGCAACCGAAGAGATTGGCTGGTATGCCGTCAATATCAATGCCAACGATGTAGCTTGTACCGGCGGGGTGCCTGTCTGGTTCATGGTCACCCTCCTGTTGCCTGAGAACACGGCAACTTCAGCTCTGGTCGAGAAGATATTTGACCAGATCGGCACAGCCTGCCATGCGTTGGGGGTCAGTGTAGTGGGCGGACACACTGAGATTACCTATGGCATTGACCGCCCTATTGTCGTAGGGGTGATGCTGGGGCTGGTTGAGAAGGGGCGCATGATCACAGCCGGAGGCGCTCAGCCAGGAGATGCGCTGATTGTGACCAAGGGGATACCTATCGAAGCCACGGCCATCATTGCCCGCGAGAAGGCCGACTTACTGCGTGACAAATTCTCCCCTGATTTTCTGGCCCGTTGTGCCAATTATCTCTATACCCCAGGCCTTAGCGTGGTGCGGGATGCAAGTGTTGCTGTCCGGGCGGGCAGAGTTCATGCCATGCACGACCCTACCGAAGGGGGATTGGCAACCGGTCTATGGGAGATGGCTGAGGTATCCGGTAAATGCTTGCGTGTCAACTGCACCTCCGCCATTCTGGCTGATGGAGCCGTCCTATGCACTGCCACCGGCCTTGACCCTCTGGGTGCTATCGCCAGTGGCGCTCTGTTGATGGCCGTCCACCCTGATGATGCCCAGCAGATCATGACAGCTTTACACACACAGGGGATACAGTCCTATCTCATAGGCCATGTCGAAGAAGGCCCTCCGGCCGTAGTGGATATGGCTTCTGGCGGCCGCTTGTTACCCCGTCCCGCCCGCGATGAGATTGCCCGGCTGTTTGAGTCAGAAGAGGCAGGGGACTCATCGGGCTAAGGCGTGAGATCGAGACGCCGAAGGATGGCGGACGCACGGGTAACAGCCAACTGTGACCAAAGCGGCTGTTGAGCAAGGAATTGAGTCTGGCCATAACGTGGGTCAAGCTCTAAAGCACGGCGATATTCCTGCTCAGCTTCTTGCCGTTGGAGGTTGGCGTCAAAGGCCAGCGCCAGCACGGCATGAGCTTCGGCAGTATCAAGCCCGCTATTGACAGCCCCTAGCAGTGCATCGCGCGCGTCTTCATAGCGGCCTGCATCGAATAGTGCGAAGCCAAGACGATACAGCAGGGTAGGAGTATTGGCCCCCAGCATCAGGGCTTGCTCATAGTCTCGAATGGCCGCCTCGGTGTAACGGAGGCAGTGCCATGCCCAGCCGCGCCCAGCATAGACTTCAGCGCTGACCTCGCCGAGGTCTATGGCTTGGGTATATGCCGTCTTGGCTTCAGCAAATTGTTCCTGCGCCAAAAGGGCATCTCCCATGATCCAGTAGGCACGCCCATCGTTTGGGTCTAGGGCAAGTATCTTCTCTGCATCCCATAGAGCCTGCTGGGTCTGCCCCTCCTCAACGTACAGACGCGCCCGCTGGACATAGGCCTCCAGGTAGGCCTCATCGAGCATGACGGCACGACTGAAGGCATGTGCGGCCTGCATAGCCTGGCCTGAAGCCCGGTACGCCAGCCCCTGATGAAGGTAATTAACCGGGTTATCCGGCTCCAGTTCAAGCAGGGCATCATATAACAAGAGGGACTGATCGTACTGCCCCATCGCAAACAGAGTCACAGCCTGATTGAACAGAGAGGAAGCATCATCGGGGGCGTATTGCTGGGCTTGGGAGAAAGCGTCGAACGCCGCCTCATAATTACCTGCTGAATAGTAGATAAGCCCTTCCAGATTCATACTCCACGCCGATTCGGGGGAGAGTGAAGTTGCCCGTGCGGCCTCGGCCAGAGCTGAGTCTGCGTCGCCTGCCATTCGATAGGCAAGGGCGCGATTATAGGCCAATACAGCCGGATTTGCCCCAAACGACTCGGCGGCGTTGTAAGCGTCAAGCGCCGCAACTGGATCGCCCAACTCAAGGTAGATATTGCCCCGATTCACAAGCGCCGCGGCAAAATCAGGCTTCAGACGGATGCTCTGGCTGTAAGAACGCAAGGCAGTGAACCTCTCCCCCTCTGCAGTCTGGAAGAGGCCAAGCCCAAAATAGGCCACAGCCTGATTGTTGACCAGCGCCTCCTGCGGAAGCCCCTCCAGCCTGACAGCTTGCAGAGTAGCAAGCCGGTCAGGCGCCTGCCCGGCCATCATCTGCAAGCCCCCTGCTACAAGCCGAGCAACGAAGTCCAGCCTGCCCTCTGGCGTCACATAGACGGGCACTCCATCCGGAGAGCCAATGTCCCATGGGTTTAAGGGAGTCTCCAGCCGGCTGATTGACGGTGTTGTGAGCGGAAAAGCCAGAAAGATGGCCGTCAGTCCATCCGACTCCTGATCCCAGATGACACGCAGGTTATCGTCCCGTGGTACGAGGGCGAGGACAGCCTGCAAATCTGTCTGGTCTGTCGGCTCGGCGCGGATAACTACAGTGTCGGGCAAGCGCAGGGTGCTCAGCTCGGCCTGAATGGCCTCTATCAGCCTCTCATTAAACGAGGAAACTTCTGAGCTGGAAAGCGCTATCAGGCTGACTTCTAGGTGAGGAATGGAAGCAGGGGGAACTTCTGTCTCTAGAAGAGATTCCGGAGAGGCAGTCGGCGTCCCTGAGTCAAGTACGACAGCAGGTTGCCGTACAGGGGTTACAGAGAGCAACGTATCGGGAGCAGCCTGCTCCATAGCTGGAGGATGTCCTACAGCGCCCCTAATGATCGCTATAGAAACAATCAGGCTAAGGATCAAGAATCCGAGCGCGGCGATAGAGAGGGCAGGAGTGCCTTTGGGAGAAACGGAGGGCTTTTGATGGGACAAGGCTTACTCCAACTCTGGGTTCAGCTTGCTACTCCGGCTACATTCTTCACACGTGCCATAGAACTCAAGTAAGTGACCTGTCAGCCGGATGTGATAGCTAGCCTCGATTTGATCAGTGAGAGCATCCACTACACATTCGTCTAACTCCACAATGCGGGCACACTGCGTGCACACGATGTGTGAGTGGTGGCCTTTCTCTGACATCAGGACATAGGTCGGAGTGCTCGCCTTGAGGAAGGTAGGCCGGATGATAGCAAGGCCAGTGAGCAATTCAAGCGCCCGGAACACACTAGCCCGCCCAATAGAAGGGTCTTGTGCCTCGACTTGGGCCAGTACATCGGCGGAAGTGAGATGCCCTCCGCTCTCTTGCAGGACACTCAGAACAGCCCGCCGCGCTCCGGTGATCTTGTATCCGGCCTCCCTCAATTTTTGGAGAATCGGTTCTAGCTCAGGCATCACCCTCACTCCTTATGGGATGGAGTGTAACGTAACCTCGTTTATAGAAGCAAACGGCTGGCGTAACCCTTTCAGGCCCTAACGCCAGCTTTGTTGCTCCCCCACATCAAGTGTCGGGTTGGTCAACGTCCAATGTGCATGGGCATGATGACATGGGTGAAGGTCTCATCGCCGACCGGCTTGATCAAGCCCGGCTTGTCCGCTCTGGTTGTCCCGATCAATACCCGGTCCTGACGGATGACACTCAACACCTCTATCAGATAGCGCACGTTAAAGGCGATCTCCATCCCTTCCCCTTCAATGGAGGCGTCAAGTATCACCTCATTCTCACCCGTCTCAGAGGACTGGGCCCTTACCCGCATGACACCTGCCATCCCCTCGCGCGGCTCGATGCTTAGCCTTACTGTGTGGTTAGCCTCCCGTGCAAAAATATCGGCGCGCTTGCAGGCTTGCAAGAAGTCGGCTGTGTCCACCACAACACGGGTAGTCGGGTCCTTTGGGATGATCTGGCGATAATCCGGAAAAGTGCCATCAATCAACTGGGTTACCATGTCCACGTTTTCCAGACGGAACAAAATCTGCGAGCGCTCCTGCGGCAGAACAAGCAGGACCGTCCTCTCATCGTCGGAACTAATCCGTGCTAGTTCGCTCATAGTGCGGGCAGGGACGACCAGCGAGAAGTTGCCATAGAACTCAGCCTCAACCGGCACCTCGCGCACCGACAGCCGGAAACCATCGGCGGCGGCCATTGTCAGAAGGCCGTCCCGATAGCTGACCAAGACGCCAGTCAAGATGGGGCGGCTGTCATCACGTGCCGCCGCAAAGACCACCATACTAATCGTGTCCCGCAACACGTCAGCGGAGACTGGCAACATGGCATCTTCTTCGGTCGGCTCTGGCATGATGGGGAATTCTTCTGCATCAATGCCTTTAATAGTGGCCGTTGTTGCACCGCATCTGAGGAGCAATGAGGTAGTACGGACAGCTACTTCGAGATCAACTCGTTCCGGTGAGAGTGTGTTGACCAAGTCAATCAGTGTCCGCGCCGGGACAGTGATCCCCCCATCTTCTTCAACAGAGGCTCCAATCCATGCTGTTATACCAAGGTCAAGATTGGTAGCGGCCAGCCGCAGGCGGCCATTGTCTGTCCTCAGCAACACATTAGAGAGCACTGGCAGTGTACTGCGAGGGCTGACTGCCCGCCCCACAATGCTTAGCCCACGCGCCAGATTATCTTGCAGGCAGGAGACTTTCATGCCCATAATGATTTCGCCTCCGATTCGGGGGTGTTGTATAATCAGTTAGTAGCAACTGTTTATTTATTGTAAGTATACAACACTTGTTGTATTTACTCAAGCAAACTGCCCCGATGTTTTCTGCTTACACAAAAGGGAAACCATATGGCCGGCTTTAGCCTCCGTAAACTGCTCGATGTGATTACCCCCAGAATGATCGTGCGCGGGTTAATATACCCCTTGCGGACCGCCTCGCGTGTCAGACGTTCGACCCCGCGGGGAACTTCCAGTCCGAAGGTCAAGAGTGGGACATATCCTGCCGCTCCGCTTGAGACATTCAGTTTTCTGGGCAATGTCACTCAGTTTGAGCGTGACGAGGACGGGCGTGTTACCGTCACGGCTGAGAACGGAAAGATTCGCCTGACACCTTTAGCTGATGACTTGGTCCAGGTACGTGTCCGCCCTGACGGCATGTTTGTCCCTCCTTTCTCTTATGCGGTTGCCAAGCCCGAAGGTGACTGGCCGCCCGTTGAGTCAAAGCTTGTGGACACAGATGACCAGATCGAGTTGCATACCCGCATGCTCAGAATAGTCGTTCATAAGCATCCATGCAGGTTGTCGGTACTGGATCAGGCAGGCCGTCTTCTCCTGAGTGATGTAGAGGGTGTAGGTCACCAAGCCGACGGTCAGCTTATCTGGCGGACAAGCTTTAGGGAAGGGGCGGCCTGTTACGGGCTTGGCGAGAAGGCCAGTGCTCTTAACCATGTGGGGCGGCGCTTTGAAATGTGGAATGTTGATCCCTCAGGTTACGAGCGGGGAGATGACCCTCTCTATATGAGTGTCCCCTTTCTTGTGGTACAAACCGGAGGGATAGCGGCTGGCATCTTCATTGACAACTCTTATCACGCTCAGGTTGATATAGGGGCAACAACACCCCACGTGCTGGAGTATCGGACGCTAGGAGGGGAGTTCAGGGTATACCTCATGGCAGGGACACCGCAAACTGTCCTAGAGCGGTTCACTGAACTGACTGGTCGGATGAATTTACCGCCCCTATGGACGTTAGGATTCCATCAGTCCCGCTGGAGCTACTACCCCCAGAGCCGTGTGCTGGAGATTGCACGCGAGTTCCGACAGCGTCATCTGCCCTGCGACGCCATCCATCTGGATATTGACTACATGGATGACTGCCGCTGTTTTACCTGGGACAAACGCCGCTTTCCAGATGTGCAGGGGATGCTCGCGGAGCTTCACGCTCAAGGATTTAAGGCAATGGCGATCATTGACCCCGGCATTAAGATTGATCCCGGATACTGGGTCTTCAGGGAGGGGATACAACGGGATGCCTTCATCTGTTACCCGGATGGCAGCCGGTATGTCGGCCCTGTGTGGCCTGGCGACTGTCACTTCCCTGATTTCACTAATCCGGCGGTGCGTGAGTGGTGGGGAGGGCTGTATCAGGGTCTGCTTGATGATGGACTGGATGCCTTTTGGAACGACATGAATGAGTTTGCCCTGATCACGTTGAAGCCCCGCACAACTGCCCCCGATATTCTCCATTATGATGCTGAGGGACGCGGGGCGACTGAGGCTGAAATCCACAATGTCTATGGTATGTTGATGGCCCGTGCCAGTTTTGAAGGGCTTCGGCGTCTGCGTCCTGATCGCCGTCCATTTGTTCTGACGCGCTCTGGATGGGCAGGAGTACAACGGTACGCCGTTCACTGGACTGCCGACAACAAGAGCACTTGGGATCATCTGCGCCTGTCTATCTCCATGGTGTTGAACCTTGGCCTCTCTGGCATACCGTTCACAGGCCCCGATACTGGCGGGTTTACGGGAGGGCCGACACCCGAACTCTTTGCCCGTTGGATGCAGGTCAGTGCTTTCCTGCCCTTCTATCGTGTCCATTCTATGATCAAGTCACCTGATCAGGAGCCATGGGCATTTGGCCCTGAGGTGGAGGCCATCTGCCGTAAATATCTTGAGTTGCGTTACCGCCTGTTGCCCTACCTCTACACAGCAGTCTGGCAGGCAACCCGGACGGGGATACCCATTGTCCGTGCTCTCTCTTTCATGTATCCGGACGACCTCTCCACTTACAGCCTTGATGATCAATTTCTGTTTGGCGACTCGTTGCTTGTCGCCCCCATTTTGGAGGCCGGGGCCGAGAAGCGGGAGGTTTATCTGCCCGCAGGGGAGTGGTATGACTTCTGGACAGGCCAGCTTTACAAGGGCCAACAGACCGTTACCGTTGAGGCTCCATTGGACGTGCTTCCTTTGTTTGTGCGGGCCGGTGCTGTTATTCCATTCTGGCCGGTACAGCAGTATGTCGGTGAGAAGCAGATTGATCAGCTCGAATTGTACGCCTACTACTCGGCTGGCGAGCATACCAGCCTGCTGTATGAGGATGATGGGGTGACCCCGGACTATGTGTCACCGGAGGCCTATCGTTTGTCGCGATTCTGTTTGCGCGGCGGGGAGGAGGGCCAATCACTGAGCATCGAGCGCGTGATCGAACAGGGGAGCTACGCTGAAGTGCCCGAACAAATCCGACTACATGTGATCGGATTGAAGGGTATTCCCTCGCGTACTGATTTGGAAGCAGGAGAGCTGTTAGCGCAGGCTCATGATCCATCTACGGGCCGGCTGGCCTATGATCTGAAAGCGCCGGAGGCATTCCGTATCACTATCTTGCAGGGCAGGTAGAGAGACGGTTTTTAGCCCAGGCGCATGCGGAGGCGGTCTGTAGACACCCCCCGCTTATCCCCTGCTTTAGCAACTAGCAAGGACTGAAAATGGATTTGTTTGAGCACAGCCGTCAGGAGCAATTCAAGCGTGAGGCACCTCTGGCCTACCGGATGCGGCCACGTTCAATTGAAGAATTTGTCGGTCAGGAACATATTGTCGGGCCGGGGCGGCTACTACGGCGTGCTATCGAGGCTGATCGGCTCACCTCCATTATCCTGTGGGGGCCGCCCGGAAGCGGCAAGACCACTCTTGCCAGCATCATCGCTGAAAGCACATCCAGCCACTTTGAGACGCTGAGTGCCGTGCTGGCAGGTGTCAAAGAACTGCGCGAAGTCATTGAGGCGGCCAAGGAGCGCCGGCGCCTTTACGGCACGCGCACAGTTCTGTTTGTGGATGAAATCCATCGTTGGAACAAAGCTCAGCAGGATGCCCTTCTACCGCACGTTGAAGATGGGACAGTCATTCTGGTAGGAGCAACAACCGAAAACCCTTTCTTCGAAGTGGTTGGCCCGCTGATCAGCCGCTCGCGTGTTTTTGAGCTTACTCCCCTCTCCGAAGAGGATATACGCACCCTTCTAATGCGGGCCATTGCTGACCCTAAGAGGGGCTATGGGACATTGCAGGTTGTGGTGGAGAAGGATGCGATGGAGCACCTTATCCGGATTGCTGACGGCGATGCCCGGAGCGCCCTCAATGCCTTAGAGCTAGCTGTTCTCTCCACTCCCCCTGAAGCTGACGGTACTATTCGGATAGACCTTGCTGTAGCTCAGGAGAGTATCCAAAAGCGTGCCGTGCGCTATGACAAGGGCGGTGATGAGCATTACGACACCATCAGTGCCTTTATTAAGTCAGTGCGTGGTTCTGATCCTGATGCCGCTCTGTACTGGCTGGCAAAGATGATCACAGCGGGAGAGGACCCCCGCTTCATCATGCGCCGACTTTTGATCTTGGCAGGAGAAGACGTTGGGCTGGCCGATCCACAGGGAGTTGTCGTTGCCAGCGCCTGTGCGCAGGCGTTCGAATGGGTAGGGTTGCCAGAAGGGCTTTATCACCTAGCGCTAGCAACGCTTTATCTGGCTACTGCGCCTAAGAGCAACAGCGTTGGCGCCGTCTTCAAGGCAATGGAGGAAGTGCAGGAGGGGGCCAGTACTGTTGTGCCTTTACATCTGCGCACCAGTCCCCGCAACCGTAGTGCCGATCACCCCGCCTACAAATATCCTCATGACTTCCCCAACCACTATGTGCCCCAGCCCCACCTCCCGCCAGAGCTGGCTGATCGCCAGTGGTATGTGCCTTCAGGGATGGGCTATGAGCGGCAAATTGCGGACTGGTTAGCCCGGTTACGCAATGGGGAGAGCGACAGGTAACGTAACCGGGCCTTTTCCGAAACAGATAAGATGATCGTCTGTTCGAGTCAGTCCGCCTTCACGAGACTCACCTTCTCCTTTGTGAGCGACTGGGCTTCAGCCAGTGCCGCCTGCCGAATATCAATAGGGAAGCGTCCATGCAGTGGGCTGATGCGTGTTCCGACCGCTGTTGAAGCCCAGAACAGCCAAGACAGCGGCTTCACAAAACTGCTCAACGGCACAGCCCTTCGAAGCTCGGAGAGCTGGTCATCGTCCCAACCGCCAAATATTCCGTAAAAGAAGGCAAATAGGGGGAAGGATAAGGTAATACCAATAAAGAAGATGACTACGCTTGTAATCTGGTCACCCTGCCATAGCAGGCCAGTGAACCAGCGCAATACGCCATAATGAGCCGCCCCCGCCAGCACTGGCGCCGCCAATGACTGCCACACGTAAAAACGCTGAGGGTAGCAAACCCGGTGGTTGATCAGGTAGGCCACGATGCCCTTGGTCAGCAGTCCGACAAAGTAGGCGATGATCAGCGCGTTGATCTGGAAACGCTCCAACAGGAAGAAAGCCAGCACCAGACGGACAACCTGTTCGCCAGCGATCAGGGCCGACTTGAGGTAGGGCCGGTTAGCGCCGAGCTGAATGTTATCCCCTACCCACGATGGATACTGTATTGCGCCCCAGATGATCAGCGGGATCGAGTAAGCCGCCGCCCGTACGAACTCCGGGCCGCTTGCCCCAAGAATAAAGCGGTCGGCTACTGCCAGCAGAACTGAGCCAATAAATGCACTGATCAGCCCGCCCCATTTATAGGCCAGCGCTGAATAATACTGGCTCAGAATCTTGCGGGCATGAGAGATTGCCTCAGAGATAGAAGGCATCAGGCCGTTGTAGAGGGTCTGGAGCACATTGAAGGCAAACACGAAATTCTGTGCAAGGCCCCAGTTACCCCAGATTTCAGCGTAGTTGACCAGCCGCAACTGGGTGATCAGAATCTCGCCGGCCTGTCCTAGCCCCCACATCACTGAGCCTAGCATTTCAAAGACACCAAAGCGGAAGGCGCTCTTGACCGTTGCCCAGTCGAAGTGAGCCAGAAAGAGCACTCTGGCGTTATATCCCAGACGCCGATACATCCACAGCCCCAGCAGGAAGGTCAATACCTCGCTGGCATAGGCCGCGAGACCCAAGCCAAGCAGACCGCCCATCGGCTCACCAAAGACCGGGTGTGCGCGTCCCCACATCACCATGAACGTAACAAGCACAGGCTGAGTAATAATTGGGAAGATGAGTTGAAGGGCCAGCTCAAGTGTCTGGGCGCGGTCGAGGCGCTGGAAGCCCATCAGCGCATGGCGCATGACCTGATAGAAGCCGGGTATCTGGATCAGGCTGTGGACAATCACACTCCATGCATACAGGGCATAGGCAGTGCGCGGCAACAATGTACTGGCTATGGCAGTCACCATCGCCACTTGCACTGCCCCGGAGAGTGCCTGCCACCACACAAATACCTGCCCATACTTGATCCCTTGACGCGGATCATGTACCCGATACTGGGCCATGAACTTGATGAAGGCCGCGTTGGTGCCCATGTCAAATAGGGCCCATAGCAGGTTAAAGAACTGCGTCACCCGCCCCCAGATGCCAAGCGCCTGAGCAGACGGCAGGATATAGACCGGCAAGATCAAGTTCTGATATATGATCAGGGGGACAAAAAGCACTAACCCTGTCATCAGGGCCAGCAGGAAGCCTCCCAGCGGGCGATGATACCCAATGTCTTCCCAGTCCGTATGTGCTTCCTGTGCCTCAAACCGCCCTGCATCCACTACCAGCCTATCTAACGCTTCCGGGTGGGCTAGGCTGTAGCGCCGCACAGCCCAGAAGGAAAGAGCCGCTAATGCCAGCAGGCCCCCCAATGCGGCGAAAAGGACAAGTCGCTCCCGCGCGTGCGGGACGGGTGAGGCCGCGTAGTCAGCAAAGGATAGGGGCGTTTGCCCTGCCGCCCGGCTGACCAGATGGTAGATCAGATAGTTGAAATAGGCCCAACCCTGAAACTGGGGATTGCTGTCATCCAAGTAGGATGACAGCACAAAAACACGGCCATTCCCGACCTGCGTCTTACCTAAAACCAGCGAGCCGTCCTCAAAACCAACCACCAGAGGTTCAAGCGACGTACCATTCAGGGACAAACGCTCCCGTATCTGCGGGGCGCTTGTCCACACAATTTCTTTCAGGGCAGGATCATCTGCCCCTTGCATGTCAATAAGGCTGAGCGGATCGGTATGTTCCTCTATTGTGACTTGTGCGCCGAAGAGCGTCCCCAAGTCATTCGCACTCAGGTCAGGGCCGAGGATCAACACCAGCCCGGTCCCTTCCCGCACGCGGGCGATGATGTCGGCAGGGCTGGGTATGACACCGTTGAGCACGATAACATCGGCCTGTTCGATCCGGGTGACGATCTCAAAACTATCAGACAGGGCAAGCGCCGTCTGCATGCCGCCTTCTGGACCAGCGTAATAGACGCGGATGAGATTTTGGGCAATGGCTGGCGGCACGCAGGCCAGCAGGACAAGAACAACCATGAGGAGTACGAGAAAGCGGCGCATGGTGATACCCCTTTTTTCCCCTCCAGCAGGCGGGAAAGGTTATATAGCCATGTCTGGATTAAAACCATTTTCGCGGATTACCCGTGCAAACCAGTAACCGCTCTCTTTGATGATGCGCTTCTGTGTTTCAAAGTCCACATAAGTCAGACCAAACCGCATCCGGTAGCCGAATGCCCACTCGAAATTGTCCAGCAGTGACCAGACGAGATAACCGTGTACAGGTACACCCTCAGCGATGGCGCGGTGGACTTGAACAAGATGGTCTCGCAGGTAACGGATACGACGGTAATCGCGCACCCGGCCATCGAAATCCACTCCGTCCGGCACACAGACGCCATTCTCGGTCACAAAGATGCTGGCTGGGCGATAATCTTTCCAGACACGGGTGAGCAACTCATAGATGCCGGGGGGGTAGATTTCCCACATCTGGGAGTACTCGCGTCCCTCTGGTTTTATCTCCGACGCCTGAATAAGCGGGAAGTCGGGGTCATAGCGGATCACTGTCCGCGAGTAGTAGTTAACTCCCACAAAGTCAAGCGGCACAGCAATATGCCTCATGTCATCTGGCTCAACCTGAGGCATGACAGGGCCAAGTAGTTCGACTATGTCCTCTGGGTATTTTGCACACAGGATGGGATCAAGGAAGAGGCGGTTGAGAACCCCATCATAGCGGCGGGCGGCCTGTTGATCCGCTTCGCTTTCTGAGGCGGGATGAACAGGGCTGAGGTTGAGAGCGATGCCGATCTGCAAAGTCTGTTTGGCGGTCGCGCGGAGCGCTTCGACAGCATAACCATGAGAGAGCAAAAGGTGATGTCCAGCCCGGAAGGTTAGGAAGGGGTCCTGGAGGCCGGGGGCATGTTCACCGGTGAAATGACCTGCTACTGCGGCCACAAATGGCTCATTGTGGGTAATCCAGTTCTGCACGCGGTCACTCAGCCGCTCACCTACAATGCGAGCATACTCAGCAAAGTAGTGGGCTGTATCACGGTTGCCCCATCCCCCTTTGTCCTGTAGGGCTTGTGGTAAGTCCCAGTGGTACAGAGTAGGTAAGGGGGTGATGCCTTTCTCCAGCAGGGCATCCACAAGGTGATCGTAAAAATCGAGGCCGGGCGGATTAACCCGCCCTGTACCTTCAGGGAGAATGCGGGGCCAAGCAATTGAGAAGCGGTAAACTTGCAGGCCGAGGTCAGCCATGATTTGAACATCCTCACGCCAGCGATGATAATGGTCAGCGGCAACGTCACCTGTCTCGCCGCGTTCGACCTTTCCCGGCTGGCGGCAGAACGTGTCCCATATAGAAAGGCCGCGACCATCTTCGTCATAGCCCCCCTCAATCTGATAGGCCGAGGCCGCCACCCCCCAACGGAAACCCTCAGGGAAACGGATCACGGGTTCTTTGGACATAGTGTCGCTCCTACAAGAAATATTTCTGGCAGGCAGATGAAAGTGGAGACGACAGTAGTTTAGTATGTAGAGGGCATTTCGGGCAAGATAGAAAATAGAGGAGCAAATGACAAGGGGGCCGCCCCACGAGATAAGCGCCCCCCTTGTTAAAAAGAGAAGAAAGGCAATTTTACCAAGCAGTGCTAAAGGCCGGTGTTGTGGCCTTCGATTCACCCATTTGCGACTGCATTTGCGCGGCCAGTGCCTGACGGGCGCGGAACAGCCGGGATTTGACGGTACTCTCTGTTGTCTCCAAAGCCTCGGCGATCTCGGAACAGGTCATTGCATACCAGTAGTGTAAGACTATCACCGCACGGTGCTCAGCGCTGAGTTCGGCCAGCATCTTTTGGATCATTGCACTGCGCTCATGTTCAACGGCCGCTTCCTCAGGGTCTGGTTCCGGACTAGCAAGAGCCGGATGGATAGGGAGGATGTCATCCAGCGAAAGCCAAATCAGACGGCGCTTCCGGATACGGTCAATGCAGTGGTTCGAGGCAATAGAGAGCAGCCACGTCTTGAAAGAACGCGAAGTATCATAGCTATTAAGATGCCGGTAAGCACGAATGAAAGCCTCCTGAGCGGCATCCTCCGCCTCTCCTCCATCACCTAGCATTCGGTAGGCCAGATTGTAGACCGAGTTTTGGTAAGCCTCGACCAGCTTCGCAAAAGCCTGCTGGTCGCCGTCTAGAGCGCGCGTTACTAGTTCCTGATCGCTGTCCATATTTTGCCTGTCCCCTGTTAGGACCGACGCGGGCGAGATACTCCCTCACCCCTCTAACCTGTATGGCTGGAAATAGGATAAGCCCAAACCCCTCGCTGTGCGCCCAACGTCTGGATAGATCGGTGATAGACCGGGGACGGGTCTTTCACCTAGTCACTTGACTAGGTTGTTTTGCAACGCAAGTGCGACGGCCTCCGTGCGGCTGGAGACTCCCAGTTTAGATAGGATACTACTGACGTGAAACTTGACGGTTGAGCGGCTGATGACCAATCGTTCGGCTATCTCGGCATTACTTAGCCCCTCGACCATCAGTGCCAGGACCTCCCGCTCGCGGTCAGTAAGATCGTAACTAGGGGCGGCTGGTTGTGTAACGGCGCGAATCAATGCCTCTGTTGCCTCAGGAGCCAGAGTGGGACGTCCCATATGAGCGGCACGGATAGCTTGAGCCAGCTCCTCAGCCGAAACATTTTTGAGCAGGTAACTAATCGCCCCAGCCTGCAAGGCCGCCTGTACCAACTGCTCTTCCCGAAAGCTGGTCAGGGCGATAACCTGCACTTCCGGACATGTGCCTCTGATGGCACGAGTGGCAGTTGCTCCGTCCATGTCAGGCATCACGAGGTCCATCAGTATCACATCAGGGCGGACCTGACTACACAGTTGCACTGCCTCTGCGCCGCCTGAAGCCTCCCCGACCATCTCCAGGTCCTCATAAGAAGACAGAAAGGCCGCCAGCCCACTACGAACAACGGCATGGTCATCAACGATCATGACGCGGATACGATCCCCACTCATGTGTCTGCCGCCTCCTTAGGACGTACCCAGACTACTGTTACCTGTGTCCCCTTGCCAATCTGGCTGTTGATTATCAGACTTGCACCAATCGATTCGGCCCGTTCCCGCATGATCCCCAGACCCAGGTTGGTCGGGGAAATAAGAGAAGGTTCAAAGCCGCGCCCATTGTCGCAGATTCTAAGCTTGACTTCATCCTTGGTGCAGGAGAGATTAACTGTGGCTTGATTCGCTGCCGCGTGCTTAGCTACATTATTCAACGCCTCTTGAGCAATACGATAGAGGGCTATCTGCACGTCAGGAGGCATAGGACACTGACCATCCACGGCCAGAGTAATCGGAATACGTGCACGTCCAGTGACAGCTTCCGTCAACTGGCGCAGAAGATCGCCAAGGCCAACTTCCGTCAGTGCGGCAGGGCGCAACTCCAGCAGTAAGGTGCGCATCTCAGCAAGAGCACCGCGCGTCAGTTGGCGGAGTTCTTCCAGACGGTGTCGCCCTTCTTCCATGTCACGTTCCCATAGGCGAGGCAACACCTCCGCAATCAGGCTGGCAGAGAAGAGTGTCTGAGTGACTGCGTCATGCAAGTCGCGGGCTAGGCGGCTCCGCTCAGCCGCGGCGGCGGCCTGCTCCGCCTGAGTGCGTAATCGGGCGTTCTCGATGGCCAATGCCGCCTGATCAGCAAAAGCAACGGTCAAGCTGATAGCCTCTTCTGACAGCTCTTGCGGGCTAGTGTAGTAAAGTGCAATGCTGCCATAAGGCTCGTCCTTAACAATGATAGGAACTGCCAAAACAGCACAATAACGCTCCGAAAGGCGCGTGAGGAGTTCTTGCTGTGACGGCTCGATTTGCGGACTGAATTGCGCCGGGAAATCATGTACGTCAGGAACGAAGACAGGCTTGCGCGTTAACAGAGACCACCCTACAGCGCCCTGACCAAACGGCAGAGTAAGCTGGCTGACAAAATCGGGGGGCAACCCTTGCGCCGCCTGAATGGTAAGCGGCCCCTCCTTGCCATGCAGGCAAAAGACAGCCACCCCATCAGCTCCCAGCATAAGGCCGATTTGAGCAACCAGGTAGTCGAGGATCTCATCCAGAGAGCGATTTGAGTTGATAATGGTTAAAATATCGCCCAGCCCCTCTGCGACCCGCCGCCGTTGCTCTGCCTCACGGCGCCGCTCTTGCTCCTCGTGATAGAGACGCGCATTCTCAATGGCTACAGCCGCCTGATTGGCAAAAGCCAAAGCCAAACGGGCATGACGGGAAGAATAGTAGTTTGGCTCGCTATGATCAAGGCTCAGCATACCAACAGCCCGCTCCCTGACAATCAGCGGGATACCCATCCAAGAACTGATATAGCTGAAAGTGGTTGTAAACTCTTCGCCAACCGACTCCCGGAATGTACGGGCTAAAGAGGTATCTGCACGCACGTCCGGTATGATGACCGGAACTCGGCGGCGGATTACCTCAGTGTTAACATTCATTTCCGCAAGAGGGAAGCGCAATCCCAGGGCCTCTTCTTGAGGAACAGGCCCCTGATAATCCAAAACTACCAGGTCCTGACCTTCCAGCGTGAAGATCGCGGCGCCGCTATAATCAACCACCTTTTTGAGCTGGCTAAGGATCAACCGTAACAGCGGCTTCAGCTCAAGAGTTGTTGTGAGGCTGTGGACAACCTCAAGTAACGTGTAAAGCTCGTGCGTCCGTTCCTCGACGTGCAATTCTAACGTCTGATAAGCCTCGACCTGCTCAGATATATCGCGTACGACCGCCAGCAGGTGGGGACGCCCCATATAAGTACAGGTAGTACCCAGTAGTTCGACATGGAGTGTCGAGCCATCCTTACGTAGATTCACCGCACGCCCTCGGAACTGCTCACCTGCCTGAACGGTCGCTATCAGCTTATCCGCCAGATAATGATACTCCGGGTGAACGAATGTCTTGGGGCTAAGACCAATAAGCTCCGCATAAGTGTAACCATGCATACGGCAAGCCGCCGGGTTAGCATCAATGACTGTCCCGTTGAGATCAAGGATGAGCAGGCCATCCGTGCTGGCCTCAAAGATACTACGATACTGTTCTTCGCTTTCCTGTAGGAACTGGTAAGTCATTACGCGCTGGGTTGCATCGGCGGCCATGTTCACAATTCCCGCCAGCTTGCCATCTTCCAGCAGGGGGATCAGGCTCACCTCCCAGTAAGAGACAGTCGCCTCGCTCTCGGAACGGAGTGCGTCGAGGCGTACCGTCTCACCTGCCAAGACGCGGCACAGAAGGGGAGAAAAGACAGCCTCGTTACCACGCACCAGCTCAGGAAAGCCAATGCCGGGGGTGATTTGATCCGGCGGTATATTCAAACAGCGCTTAACAAAGTCCATCCACATGGGGTTGTAACATTGCACCATGAGCGCCGAATCGAGAACAGCGGCCCCCATTGGCATCCGCTCGATCAGCATACCTAACAAGCCGAGAGACTCGAGGCCCCGTTTGGAGGGAAGATGATTACCGTTGGCATCCATACCAGAACTTCCAAGCAAACTAGGCCCATCAAGGCAGAAGGGGGTTTCCAGTCAGCAACGTCTAATTGTAACGGACTTTTGTTAAGAAACCATGACGGTGCGACAGATAAGCAGACCGTAGGCAGACAGAGCAGAATGGCCGGGGCCTCCCTGCTGATAAGGAGACCCCGGCAGGCTCAAGAGATGAGGCCTAGTACCACAGGGGGAACTGCTTACATAGTTCCTCAACCTCATTGCTCACGCGCGCAATGACCTTCTCATCATCAACATTCTCGATAACGTCCCGGAGCCAGATAGCAATCTGCCTTATCTCTGTTTCGCCGAAACCCCGCGTAGTGATGGCAGGCGTCCCAAGCCGAATGCCGGAGGGATCAAAGGCAGAGCGCTTGTCACCGGGAACCATATTGGCGTTCAGGGTGATGTGTGCCTGATCAAGAGCCGCCTGAGCTACCTTGCCAGGTACGCCCTTATTGGTGAGGTCAACCAGCAACAAGTGATTATCTGTCCCACCGCTGACGATCTCAAAGCCATAGCGCTTCAATTCTTCAGCCAGCAGGCGGGCATTCGAAACAACACGCTTGCAGTACTCGGTATATTCGGGTGTGCTGGCTTCTTGCAGGCACACAGCAATAGCCGCTGTGACGTGATCATGGGGGCCGCCCTGAAGGCCAGGGAAGACGGCTCGATCAATGATGCGGGCATGTTTCTGCTTGCACAGAATCATTGCGCCCCGCGGGCCTCGCAGAAGTTTATGGGTCGTCATCGTGACAGCGTCTGCATATGGCACTGGATCAGGATGCAGGCCGGTTGCCACCAGGCCGGAGATGTGGGCGATGTCTGCCGCAAAGCGGGCGCCCACGTCCTCAGCTATCTGGGCAAACTTATCGAACTCAAAAATGCGCGGGTAGGCAGTCCCGCCTGCCCAGATCAATTTAGGCTTATGCTCTTTAGCTAACTGCCATACGACATCGTAGTCAATCCTCCCCGTTTCAGGATTGACAGGATATTGCACTGCCTTGAAGAAATGCGCCGAGAAGTTAACCTTCCACCCGTGCGTCAGATGTCCGCCATCTGGCAATGCAAGCCCCATCACAGTATCTCCGGGCGCCAGCAGGGCATAGTAAACTGCTAGATTGGCGGGTGAGCCTGAGTAGGGTTGTACATTCGCATGATCAGCTTTGAAGAGCTTCTTGGCCCGCTCAATGGCCAGCGCTTCAATGGTATCTACGTTCTCATTGCCTCCATAGTACCTTTTATGAACGTAACCCTCCGAGTACTTATTAGTGAAGACCGATCCAATGGCGCAAAGGACAGCGGGGCTGACGTAGTTCTCAGAGGGGATCAGCTCGATCCCGTTTTGTTGCCGTTCCTTCTCAGCTACTAGAGCCGCGTATATCTCCGGATCGGCTTGCAATAAGGCTTCTATATTTTGCACAGAGACCTTCTCCGTTTAGCTAAGGAATGAGTTAAGAGGGGATTACAGGGTATTTACATTGTAGCGTATTTAACTCTGAGCGTATAGTATAGGCAATGTTTTTTGCGGGACAAGGACAGCTCCCTTCCCAGACCATGCCGGCCCATAATCGTCAATACTGCCAGATCAACCCAGTTGCTGAGCCTGCTTAAAAATACGGTCGGCGATGTCGTAAGCCGCGCGAGGCTTACCAATGCGTTGGGCGGCGGCGCGGCATTTTTTGAATTCCGCCTGATTCCCCGACAACCAGGCATAGGCTGTAGTCAGCACACCAATCGCCCCCGGTGACCATGACCCCGCCCCATTCTCAACGATGTAACGGACATTGCCTGCCTCCTGGCCCGGCAGTGCCTCATACAGGATCAGGGGCAAGCCGCAGGCCAGTGCCTCCGTCACAATCAGCCCCCCTGCCTTACAGACAATGAAATCAGCCGCATGCATCATCTCCGGCATGTTTTTCACCAGCCCGTACACGTGAACCTTGCCCTTCCAGGTAGTGGCTCTGAGCTGGGCTTCCGTTTCAACATCCCCGCCGCTGACTGCCACTATTTGCAGATCAAGGCCAGAACGATCAAGTAATTGAGCGATGTTAGCTGTTTCACGTGTGCGTGCTGACCCCACTACCAGAGCAGTCGTCATATCTGGCTCCCACCCTAACGTCCGGCGGAGGGTAATGCGGTCGCGTCTCTCAGACGCGAAGGCTGGATGTACCGGCAAGCCGGTGAGATACACGCGCTCTCTGGGAAGCCCCTGGTCAATGGCCTGCTTGTAGACATTACCTGTCGGTACAAAAGTGATGTCTGCACCCTCGTTGAACCACATGCTGTGTACGTCAACCAGATCAGTGACAACCACATCAACGTAGGTTGGGTGGGAAGCTTCATGGGCCGCCGAGATCGCTGCTTGGGAAAAAGCGGGGTGGGTGGTTACCACCACATCAGGCAGATGCTGCTGGACTGCTTTGATAAGAGCCTTGTTCATGACCGTAGTGGTGACATGTTGCATCAGACGAGCCACCATTGGCGCATCAGTAGCCGAGTAGGCAATCTGGTACAGTGTCGGGTCCTCTGTTACCACGCCATCGTAGCTTGCTTCAACCAGCCTGATTAAGTCTGGAAGTTCCGGGTCTTGCAAGGGGTTAATGATAGTTATCTCGCAGACGTCACCATATACCTCATCAAGGGCGGCTCCCACAGCCTCAGCGGCGCGACGATGGCCAAAGCCGGCATCGGCGGTAAGGATAAGAACCTTCTTTTTCATAGCTTCCTCTCTCCAACAAGGCGAACCATGAGAGGATTGTAACGCAAGACGTTTCCCCAGCATACTGCAGGCTGTTTTTGAGTGAGTTTTGGGTAATTTTCCTACTGAGGACGGCGGGGCGATAAATACCCCAAGGGGAGGGGGGCTGGCTTCAATGTCCTCCTTCCCCTTGGGGCAGACGAGGAAAGCGTTCTTTAGCTTATTTACCCATCAGATGATTGAGAATGAGCCAATCCAGCTCCTCATAGTCACGGGCCGCGATCAGGCTGTCAATCTTGTCCTTTGGTAGAGAGCGCACCAGTTCAACCAAGCGCAGGAACATATGCAGGCTGTTGCGCAGATGCTTGGTTGCAAGCTCGGCTGGCTGAGTACGAACAGCCTTGACATCAAGCCCGACAATGCCGATCTCGTAGAAACGATTGGCATCCAGTACCCGCACCTGATTGAAAGCCCGGCGCAGATCAATCGAGCCAAAAGAACGATCTTGATCAAACTTCAGGCCGTTCTGATCGTTCAGGTGGACGCTCCATAGCTTGCCGAAGGCCATCGCGAAGGCGATCTCGTCCGCCGGGTCCAGCCCTGCCAAGATCGAGTGAGCTGACTCCATCAGCACACCCACACGCTTGGGATCTTTGCTTTGGAAGCCAATCGCCAGCCCATGCCCCATAGTTGGGATGTAGGCCAAGTCCATTGGCTCATTAGGCTTTGGCTCAATGGCAATACGCAGTTCAGGGTCATAATCCAGCAGAGTATTGATGGCCTCCAAAAGCTGATGGGTAGCACGCACTGCGTCTTTGGCTTCCCGCATGTACGTTCCTTCGCGGGCCAGCCATAGCACCATCAGGTTTGTGCCCAGCTCACGGCCAATATCTACTGCCTTCTTAGAGCGCTCAATCGCATAAGAACGGCACTTGGGATCGTTGGATGTGAAAGCGCCGTCAATTGTGCTCGGATGCTCCCAAAGGCGCGGAGCAACGAATTCAGCGATCAAGCCATGATCTTCAAGCTTCCTGCGCATTGCCTGAGCTTGCTCACGAATCTGGGCAGGAGACAGATCATCTAGGCCGGGCACAGCATCATCATCATGAAACTGCACCGCGTCAAAGCCCAACTTCTTGTATTCGGTCAACTTGTCATCGAAAGTGCGAGAGGGGCGCACCGTCGGCCCAAAGGGGTCAGCGCCCTCATGAATGTTCCACGGGCCGAAAGAGAAGCGGTAACCATATTTTTCCATGGATTCCTCCTCTGAAACCGTTATATTGGAAACGAGGCCTCTCTGCAAGCCTCTCCGTCCTCAGCCAGCTTTCACTCTAGCTGATTCCATGAAGGCTAGTGTCTCCTCTAGGGAACGGACAGCACCGGCCGCACCTACACCGGTTACACACAGCGCCCCGACCGCATTAGCAAGACGAGCTGTTTGCTCTAGCGTCCAGCCCTGCCAGACACCGGCAATGAATCCAGCCGCGAAGGCGTCTCCGGCACCGGTGGCATCTACCACCTCGACCTCGAAGGCAGGAACATGCAGGGTCTCGCCGGCGCGAGTCATGACCAAACAGCCTTCAGCGGCCATCTTTAACCCGACTACTCCGACACCCCGGTCGAGCAAGGCACGTGCCACATCGTGGGGATCATCCAGACCTGTCAATGCCTGTGCCTCAGCCAGACTGGGGACAAAGTAGTCTACATATGGCAGGCATGGCTCCAAGAGCTGCATCCAACGCCCGGTATCATCCCAGACTGTGTCCAAGAAAGTGGTCACGCCCATGGATTTTGCTCGACGCATCAGCTCCGCAGTGGGTTGGCCATCAATGCCGGGCATGACGAGCGCTCCGGCTACATGCAAAATGGAAGCACCTTCGATCAGGGAAAAGTCAATGTCCTCCAGTTGCAGGCGTGCGTTTGCACCAATGTAGTGAACAAAACGCCGCTCGCCATCTGGGTCTACCATCACCATGGTGGCCGATGTACCTATCTGCTGATCCCGCTTGATACCACGGGTGCCGATCCCGCGTTCTTTCATGGCGTTCAGCACAAAATCGCCGAATGGATCAGCGCCGACCTTGCCGATGACCTCAACGGGCAGGCCAAGCCGCGCTAACGCAGTGCCAGCGTTAGCCGCACAGCCGCCTGTATACAAGCCCATCTCGTCCACCAGCACCAACCGCCCTGCCTCAGGTAATGTTCTGAGAGGCCGTCCGACGACATCGGCTACCAAGATACCCAGACATACAATAGGCTTGTTCTGTGACATAGCTTTATCCTGCCACCAAGTGTTTGTTAACCACCTGCGCTATGGCTTCAAACTCTGACTTCAAGGCGGGATATAGGGCACGGAAGCGAGGGTAGTAATCAGCATAGATTGACGCCGCCGCTCCAGGGGTAGTTTGGCCTGTCAGGCGGATAGCCCTGTTGCAAGCTTCAGCGGCATCTTTATAGACACCAGAACCGATACCGGCCAACAAAGCAGCACCATAGGCGGCCCCTTCTGTGACGTTGACAGTGACAATTTCCGCACCGAAAACGTCAGCCAGAATCTGACGCCAGAGTGCACTGCGTGCACCACCACCGGAAGCACGGACCTGCTCAATGGGAATGCCAAGCGCACGCATCAATTCAAGGGAGTCGCGCAGGCCGTAAGAGACACCCTCCAATACTGCGCGGGTCATATGTGGCTTGGAGTGGCGCAGCGTCAAGCCAAAGAAAACACCCCGTGCGTTGGGATCGGGGTAAGGAGTCCGCTCACCAGTCAGATAAGGTAAGAAGATCAAACCTTCACTGCCTGCCGGTGCTTTGGCTGCCTCTTCAGTTAGGAGATCATAGGGGTCTCGTTTAGCTTCTTTGGCCTGCATACGCTCCATATCACCCAGCGTATCCCGGTACCACCTGAAGCTACCTGCGGCTGAAAGCATAACGCCCATCAGATGCCACATCCCCGGCACAGCATGGCAGAAAGCGTGAAGCCTCCCCTGCGGCTCCACGCGGTAGCTGTCCGAAGCCGCAAAAACCACGCCCGACGTACCTAGTGTGACGGAGATCACACCCTCAGTGATGATGCCAGTCCCCAACGCCTGTGCCGCCTGATCTCCTCCACCGCCTACCACCGGTGTACCTTCGAGGAGATCGGTCTCCTGCGCGGCACGCGCACTGATACGTGCACTCGCAACCGGCGACTCGGTGACTTCAGGGAGCCACTGGCGGGGTATCTCAAGCGCCTTGAGCATCTCCTCAGACCACTGGCGTCTCCCCACATCAAAGAGGGAGGTGCCCGACGCATCCGACACTTCGCTGAAGAAACCACCTGTCAAACGGAAACGCACGTAGTCTTTCGGGAGCAGGACCTTGGCAATTTTGCTGTAAACCTCTGGCTCATTCTCGCGCACCCACACAATCTTGGGGGCCGTAAAGCCGGGCAACACTGGGTTGCCAGTCAGTTGAAGCACACGTTCGGCCCCAACCTTCTCGGTAATGGAGACACACTGTGCCGCAGTGCGCTGATCATTCCACATGATGCAGGGACGCAGAACCTCCCCGTGGGAGTTGAGCAATACCATGCCATGCATCTGACCCGTCAGGCCGACGCCAGCTACTTCGCTTGGCTTCACCTTGCTGTCCGCCAGCACCCGACGGATACTGGTGACGCTGGCCGCCCACCAGTCCACTGGATTCTGTTCGGCCCACATAGGGTGAGGAGTCATCATTGGGTACTCAGTGGTCGCACTGGCCTTTACAGCGCCATCGGCATCTATCAAAAGAGCTTTGCTGCCGGTAGTTCCCACATCAAGGCCGAGTAAGTATGTGGTCATAGGCAATAACCTTCTCCTGCGTTCAGAAACAAACCAGGCCCTCCGTCTAGTATGTCCAGTCTGCACAGCTTCTAAGCACAGAGATTGCACACTAGCGGAGCGCCTGGATCATGGCCGTCAGTTACTTGACGGGAGGAAGTGGTGGCAGTCTGTCAGGATGCAATGCACGCATCCGTATCAGGTAGGCCTCCAGCCAGCCGCGTGCCTTGTCGGGATGGTTCGTAGCATAGATGATCGACTCGTGATCCAGCTCGTTGATCCGGTCATTGGCGGCACGGATGGCATCCATGCATATCTTCAGAGCAACATCCACCGGCATACGTTCCGGGTTGATGTCCGGACCAAAATACCCACGGTAGCCGTACATCTTTAGGACATAGAGCAACGCCTCTGTTTGCTCCGGTGAGATGACCCCTACATTCAGATCTTGGTCATAGTTACCCAAAGGCTGGCTGTTCCAGTGAGTATGAGCCAAACGGCCTTCTGAAAGCGGCCAGCTATAGGCATAGGCTAAGTCCTCAAAGCCCATCAGCACATGGCCGATTTCGGGATTCATACCGACCAGCGCATGGCCTTCATCCAGAAGCTGGCGGTTGACAGGGTTCTTCAGCATGGCCTCAACCTGATGGGCCAACAGGATACCTTCTGGCGTCAGGCCATAGAGGATATGGCCGCGCGGCTCGTAGGGCTTTGGCTCAAATGCTACTCGGACGCCTGGCACAGCATCCATAGCCTCTGCCAGCCCCTGGGCAAAGCGGTCACGCATCGCAACCAGATCAATGCCAAAGGCATTCTCATATCCATCAATGCCAGGCCACACGACCGCGAAGTCGGTATCCAGTTCCTTGTTCAACTGAAAAGCCTGCTTTGTACGCTCGATTGCCGCCTGACGGGGGCCGGGCAAGGGGTTCGAGAGCGATCCCCATTCAAACTGTTCATCCCAGAAAAGCAAGGGGATGACCGTGATCAGCTTGATGCCCGTATCGGCCATGAACTTCTTCCAGAGGTCAAGGTTCTGCTCATTGACCTCGTTCGGGTAGTGAGCCTCCAGCCCAGAAAGCCCGTAGTCGGCGAGCTTGGCGGCAACCTCAAGTCGTCGTTCGATGTCAGTCTCTTCAGCATACTTGGCATGAAACCGGCTATTGGGCGGAGAGAAGAACCAGATACCTGCTGAGAACTTCAACTCGAGGTTGAACGACTTGAGATGCTCCACCATCTCTTCAGGTGTGCGTCTGATAGCCTGCGATCTGAGATCGGGGAGTGCCATAGACTAGCTTCCTTTCTCCAGTTCACCAGCAGGGACACCAGTCAAGTGAGCCGATTGGCGCTTGCCACGAGGCGTAATGTGACTCCAGACAATGAAGCCCAACACAGAGAAGAACAACATGTGGAAACCGATCCGATAGAGAATATGGGCCCAAGGCTGGAACATCCCCACCACACCCAAGACAATGCCCGCAATCAGGATGGCCTCAATAGGACGGTATAGTTTCGGAGAGATCTTCCCGCTGAGATTAACCGCCGGAAAAGCAACCCCAAAGAAAATGAACGCGATCAGGATAGACAGGAAGATCGTCATAAAGGAAGCGACTTGCCCCGCCGCTGGGCTTAGCACGAGAGGTAACACGATCCGCAAGATCAAGAGCACCGCAATCACGATCGCGCCTATGATCAGCGGCTTTACTTTTATGTTCGCCATATCTTCTCCTTAAGTTCCTGTGCAGGCCCCGGTCATGGCTTCCCGGAGAATGGGGCGGAGGCAATACGGCCTCCACCCCAGCCTGACAGATTTAGTATTTGATGTCCACTATCTTCTTCGAGGTAGCTGACTCGACAATCGCATCGCAGATCACTGCCGCACGATAGCCGTCCTCGAAGGTAGCGCCATGCGGCCCGACTTCCTTGTTGTTGACAATGCAGTCGAGCAGATGGCCGATCTCATGCACGAAAGTATGCTCCCATCCGATGATGTGACCATGCGGCCACCAGTACGGAATCCAGGGATGATAGCCCTCGGTGACAAGGACATTGGTCCAGCCCTGTGTCTCCTTTGGCTCTGTTCCAACCCAGAAGATCTCAAACTCGTTCAGGCGCTCCAGATTGAAGCGGATGCTGGCCTTCTCTGCGTTGATCTCGAAACAGTTGAAGTTCTTACGCCCAGCGGCAAAGCGCGTGGACTCGAACGTACCAATAGCGCCGTTCTCGAACTCAGCCGCCGCGACAAATGCGTCATCCACATCCACTTTCGCTGGCTTGCCTGTTTGTGGATCAGGACGCTCAGGGATGAAAGTACGTGTGTAGGCCGCAATACTCTTGATCCCGCCAACTAGATAGTGGGCGAGGTCAATGATGTGAGCACCCAGATCGCCGATTGCCCCACTACCTGCAACTTCCTTGTTCACACGCCAGATGGCAGGTGTGCCATAGTGAGGCATGATCCACTCTTGCAGATAGACAGCACGCCAGTGATAGATGCGCCCCAACGCCCCGCTGTCAATCAAATAGCGTATCTGGCGCACAGCCGGCACAAAGCGGTAGTTGAACGCCACCATGGCCTTGACGCCGGTCTTATTGGCGACCTCAACCATCTTCTTGGCTTCTTCGGCTGTACGGGCGATCGGCTTCTCGCACAGAACGTGCTTGCCCTGCTCCATTGCGTAGATGCTTGGCTCCATATGGACATTGTTAGGTCCGCAGTTGTCGAACAAATCAATGTCCTTAGCGAAATCATCCAGCATGCTCTTCCAGCCGCCAGCACGGTAGGCGTCATAACCATACCGCTTGGCGGCCTCAGCCACAGCTTCCTCGTTTGAGCCGCAAATAACGGAGAGATGGGGAATAGCCGGCGGCGGATACAGCATGTAAGGGATTTTCTTGTAGGCGTTGGTATGGGCTTTACCCATAAACGCATATCCCAGCATACCTATCTTGATGATCGGAGCCTCACCGGTGGCCTTTGCACCAGCCATTGCGGTGAACCCAGTTTCCTTCTCGCTCATAAGTCCTCCTAACGATATTTCTACTGTGTAGTAAGGATCAGGCGGGGCAAGGGGCTTTACAGCCCCCCGCCCGACTTCAGGAAACAGGTGCTATTTCTTGGCCGCGAAGGCGGCATCGAACGCTACTGCTGAAGCGGTGAAGTCCTGCTTACGGATCATCTCCAATGCTTCAGGCGCTCCCCACTCACGGTCCATGCCGGTATCCTCCCACTCAATGGAGAGAGGGCCTTGATAGCCGACACGGTTCAGAGCACGGATGATCGGATCCCACTTGACGCCGCCACGCCCCGGCGAGACAAAATCCCAACCGCGGCGCGGATCTCCAAAGTCCAGATGCGAGGACAGGATACTGTTACGCCCTGTCAGTTGGACACGAGAGTCCTTGACATGAACATGCCAGATGCGATCGCCAAATTCATTGATGAACTCTACCGGATCAATGAACTGGTGGATGAAGTGGCTGGGGTCAAAGTTGAATCCGAAGCTGGGATGGTTATTGATAGCGTCGAGGGCACGGCGGGCCGTGATGATGTCGTAGGCGATCTCGGTTGGGTGTACCTCAAGGCCAAACTTGATGTCATTCTGCTTGAAGACATCCAGAATGGGAAGCCAGCGGTCGGCAAAATCTTTGAATCCCGCCTCGATATCAGCCTGCGTGGTGGGAGGGAAGAAGTACAGATTCTTCCATACCTTGCTGCCAGTGAAGCCGTTGACAATCTTGACGCCGAACTTCTTGGCGGCAATCGCAGTGTTCTTCATTTCCTCAGCGCAACGCTGGCGGACGCCCTCCGGGTCTCCGTCGCCCCACAGGCGCGGCGGCAGGATGCGCTGATGGCGCTCGTCAATCGGGTCATCAGCAACACACTGCCCCACTAGATGGGTGCTGATAGCGAAGCACTTCAGATTGTACTTGTTGAGAATGTCCCAACGGGTCTGAACATAGCTGTCATCGGAGAGAGCCTTGTCCACTTCGAAGTGGTCACCCCAGCAAGCTAACTCCAGCCCATCGAACCCCCAAGCGCTGGCTTTCTTGGCCAGGTCTTCGAGAGTCAGATCGGCCCACTGCCCGGTAAAGAGCGTGACAGGTCGTGCCATAGCTTTTCCTCCTTAGCAAGTTTAAGCGGGATACAAAGGCCCAAAGGCCCAATGCTCACCAGACTACTTAAGCCATGATCTTCCGCAGGAAAGCTACGCCTTCCTTTGCGAGCGCGTCCTGGCTGCTTGCCAATGGCCGCCAGATCGCGGCCGCACGGGCAATGCTCTTGACCTTATCGGTGAAGGACTCGATCACTAGCGGCCCCTCATACTTGATGTCCTTGAGGGCCTGCGCCACCTCATTCCAAGGCACGTGGCCGGAGCCGGGCGTGCCGCGATCATTCTCACAAGTGTGGACATGGCGCAGACGCGGGCCAACCGCGCGGATCGCATCACCCAGCGAAGGCTCTTCGATGTTCATGTGGAAGGTATCCAGCATGATCTGAAGGCTGGGGCTTCCAACGCTATCCACCACCTCAATAGCCTGCGAGGCCAGATTGATGAAGCTGGTCTCAAAGCGGTTGAGCGGCTCAAGGCACAGCACTACACCCCGGTCCTGAGCATAGGAGGCCAGCGACTTGAGCGTTGGGATCAGGATGTCCATGTCCCGCTTGCGCTCTTCCGGTGTCTGTTGCCATGTACGCCCCACAGCCGAGTAGATTGGGCCAACCACATTGGTAGCACCAATGGTATGAGCGGCGTCAATAACATGACGTACATAAGCGGCCCCATTCTCACGGATGCTGGCATCAGGATGGATCAGGTCACGATCAGGCCCCATGGCCAGAACAACGCTGACACCCAGATTGTTCTCGCGGATCACCTCTGCCGCACGAGCATAGTCGAAGTCGTTGAGACCCTCAATGGGCACCTCAATCCAGTCGAAACCCAGCTCGGCCACATGAGGGGCCAGCCTTTCCAAGTCCTCTGTAGTTAGTGGAGAAACCCACACCCAAGTATTGACACCGAACTTCATTGCAGATTCTCCTCTCTTTCAAGAAAGACCGACCAACTTTTGAGCTGGACGGTTGACCTGCTTACGAGACAGGGATACGTACCCCATCCGACTGGAAGTAGTGCAGGCGGTTGCGGTTGATGTCGAAGCGGACCTCATCGCCAATCCGCAGATTGGTCATGCCGGCTACAATGCTCAGCAACGACTGCTCGCCTGATCGGATATGAAGGATAGTCTCCACGCCCAGCGGCTCGATCAACGCGATCTGCCCGCCAAATTCCCCTCTCTCGCTCAGTTTGACGTCCTCAGGACGCACCCCCAAAATGAAGGAGAAAGGAAGATGATCACCCTGGGGCACGGGCAGGCGGATCGTGCTCTCATCAACGTGAAGGGTGCCATTGTCGCGGCTGGCCTTCAGCAGGTTGATGCGGGGAGTACCGACAAGCTGTGCCACGAAGGTGTCAGCGGGCCGGTCATAGATGTCATCGGGTGTGCCTACCTGAATGAGATGCCCCTCACGCAGTACACCGATTCGGTCGGCCATCGTCAGGGCCTCGATCTGGTCGTGTGTTACGAACAGCGTCGTGCTGTTCACTGTCTTCTGGATGTGCTTCAACTCAACACGCAATGCCTCACGCAGTTTGGCATCCAAGTTAGAGAGCGGCTCATCCATCAAGAAGACACGCGGCTCACGGACAATGGCGCGGCCAATTGACACACGCTGCATCTCACCACCCGAGAGGTTGGCCGTCTTACGGTCAAGGAGATGGGTGATGTGTAGCGTCTCTGCGGCACGCTCTACCCGCCTGCGAATCTCTGGCTCCGGGGTACGCCGCATAGGCGAGCGCAACGGAAAGGCCAGATTGTCGTAGACAGTCATGGTTGGGTAGAGCGAATACTGCTGGAAGACAAAGGCAATGTCGCGGTCAGAAGGGATGAGATGGTCAACCGGCTCACCATCAAACAGCACACTGCCCTCATCTTGATGTTCCAACCCCGCTATGATCCGCAAGGTGGTCGTCTTACCAGCACCCGTGGGGCCAAGCAAGACAAAGAACTCTCCATCGTTGATTGAGAAGGAAACATCGTCTAAGGCTGTAACATCCTTGAAGCGCTTTGTGATGTTGCGTAGCTCTACACTACTCATCAGCGCACCTCCCACGGTAGTGCGGCTTCTGTTCGGGGATCGAAGAAGCGCACCATGTCTGGGGCAAGATCAAAGCGTACGGACGCACCAATTGGGTAGCGGATACCGCGAGCAGCGCGCGCATGTACAATCTGATCGCCGTTTAAGTTCAAGTGCAACATGGCGTAGGCACCATGCATGTCAGAGGCATATACCTCAGCGGCTAGTGCACCATTCTCGTTTAAGATCGCCGCTTCTGGGCGGAACCCTAGGATGACATCTCCTTCACGCCCTATTGCACGCTGGAGCGCCGGCAACCACTCCTGAGGGACTGGATAGTGGTTATTGCCCGGCAAATGTACGGCACCATCAGCAAAGCGGCCGTTCACCAGATTCATTCCAGGACTACCGATGAAGCGGGCTACGAACAGGTTAGCCGGGTTGTAATACACTTCGGCAGGCGTTCCAATCTGCTGGATCACCGCTTCTGACATGACCACGATACGGTCGCCCATGGCCATGGCTTCAATCTGGTCATGGGTTACGTACACAGTGGTAGCGTCCTCTGCAATGTGCAGGCGCTTGATCTCGGCACGCATCGTTTCACGGAAGTCTGCGTCCAGCGCTCCTAAAGGTTCATCCATCAAGAACGCTTCTGGCCGACGCACCAACGCTCGGGCGAGCGCTACACGCTGTTGGTCGCCGCCGCTCAGAACGCCTGGCCGCAGTCCCATCAGGTGAGAGATGCGCAGGAAGTCTGCCACCTCGCTGACACGCTTCTCTGCTTCCGCCCGCGGAGTGCCTTGAGCCAGAAGAGGGAAGATGATGTTTTCTTTAGAGGTTAGGTGAGGATAGAGCGCAAAGAACTGAAACACAAATGCGATGTCACGACGGCTGGGATGTACCCACGTTACATCGCGCCCATTCAACAGAATGCGTCCCCCCGTGACTGTTTCAAGCCCGGAGATCATACGGAGTGTGGTGGTCTTGCCGCACCCGGAAGGGCCAAGCAACACCACAAACTCCCGATCATTGATGGTTAAGTCCATCGGTTTCACAGCATGGAGGGAGCCAAACTTCTTTTCAACTTGGCGTAGTTCGATTGTTGCCATATCTTAATCCGATAGGTAAAGACTTGGCTTTGGAGCGGCCAACAGCAGGCCCACTAGTAACCCGCTATTGGCGGATCGCCCCAAAGGTTACACCACGCAGTAAGTACTTACGCAGTGCAAACGTGATGATCACGACAGGGATCAGGAATCCCAGCGATCCCGCTGCGATAGCTGACCACTCAAGGCCGCCGCTTCCCAACATAGTTGCAATGCTTGGCGGAGCAGTCCGTGCCCGCTGGCTGGTCAACATCAGTGCAAAGGCATACTCGTTCCAAGCAAAGATCAGGCAGAAGACTGTTGTTGCGGCAATGCCTGTCACCGCCTGCGGCAGGACTATCTTGAAGAAGGCCTGCAAACGGGTATAGCCGTCTACCAGGGCCGCCTCTTCGTACTCACGCGGGATCTCGTCAATAAACCCCTTCAACAACCAGACCGAGAACGACAAGTTGAAGACGGTGTACAAGAAGATCATCCCAATGTGAGTATCATGCAGGCGTAGCTGGCGGTACATCAGGAAGATTGGGATGGTGACTACTACAGCAGGCAACATACGGGTGCTAAGGATAAAGAAGAGCAAGTCTCCCTTCCCGGGCACGTTGAAACGGCTGAAGGCATATGCCGACAACAGGCCCAACACCACCGATGCTATAGTGGAAGTCCCTGCAATGATCAGCGAGTTCCTCAGACGGAATACGTAGTCGCTAGGGCCGGTTATTTCCAGCCCGCCTTCAAAGGCGATCCGCTCAAACAGATTCATCTCGCCGGCGGCGGCACGTTCCTGGAATTCAGCCAACCTGCCCGCCGTCACAATAGCGCGGTCCGTCAGCAAAAAGACAAAACCCTCTAGGGTCGGCGTGAAGATGAGTTTAGGAGGCGGAGTTGTGATGTCAACCCGCGACTTGAAAGCTGTGATCAGCATCACAAAGATCGGGATCAGGATGATCAGGGCCAGCGCCAGCGAGAGCAAGGCTCGGATCGTCCGCCATGTCCTTGCGCCGGGGCTGATCCTGTCAACCCGAATTGACTCTATGACTGGCCTGCGGGGGCCAGTCTCTTCAAAACTTGCCATCGCCTTAGGCCTCCCCCTTGATACTGTTTAGATACCTGATGTAAAGGTTGCTTACACCAATGACGATGATGAGAATGATATACGCCAGCGCGCTGGCACGGCCTGTCTGCCACTGGCCGAGAAAGGCCTGCCGGTAGAGATTAACGGCGATCAGCTCGGTTTGAGTGCCGGGGCCGCCGCCGGTCATTCCCATCACCAAGTCGAAGGACTTCAGTGCCTCAATGGAACGAAACAGTACCGCGATCAAGAGCAGGGGAGCAACCTGCGGCAGTGTGATGCGCCAGAACTGGAACCATGGGCTGGCCCGGTCAATCGCCGCCGCCTCGTAGAGGTATTCGGGAATGGCGTTCAGCCCGGAGAGCGTCAGCAACATCACAAACGGGCTCCACATCCATACATCAACAAGCACAACCGCCCAGAGTGCCAAACCCGGAACCGGCGTGCCTCCCCAACGGCTGGCCAGCCAGTCGGGTGCCGTGGCCGGGTTAGTGTAGCCCAGGATGTAGTTGAGATAACCAAAGGTCGGGTTGTACATCAGCTTCCAGAACAGCCCTACCACGACAGGGGAGAGCATCATCGGGATCAGGATCAAAGTAGTGATCAAGCCACTGCCTTTGAACTTCTCCCGCAACAACATGGCCAACCCAAAACCGAGCAGGGTCTCAAGCCCGACCGAAACCAGCGCATAGCGGCCAGTGGTCGCAAAGTACTGCCACAACTGGCGATCCTGCAGGATGTTACGGAAGTTCTGGAAACCAACCCACACAGGGTCTATACGGGCAATAGCAGAGTAGTTGGTGAAGCTCAGATACAGGCTATAAAACAGAGGGAACAAGTTGAAAGCAATTAGCAGAGCGAGTGTTGGCCACATGAACAGATTCTGGATCGCGCGATCGCTCAGATGGCGCCGCGCCTTGGTTCGGCGGGGAGCCACACTCGCGGTAGTACTCATTTCTTGAGCCTTGACTGACGACATAATTTGGTCTCTTTCATATTTCAGCAGGGGGAGGCGGCTCGCACCGCCTCCCCGCTCATGCTGAGATAAGTGAACCCCAACCTTACAGGCTAGGGCGTGGGCGTGATGAACCCGCCCTCGCGCAAGATACGGTCATGCTCCTCGGCGATCCGGTCCATCGTCTCCTGAGCTGTGCCGATACCCTCGACGACGAAGGCGCTGAACTCACGCTGAGTGATCTCCAGCAGTTGGCCGTAGACCGGGATGTTCCAGAAGTCCTTGACCATGGTCATCGTCTCGGCGAAAGCGGGGTTGAAGGGCGCGGCATTTAGGAAGGTCTCCGACTGCAGCACGTTCGCGTTGCAG
>Ga0209101_1000280_pt1 | contig 42823 bp, 25 predicted proteins | sample ConPoolayeCmetaG_FD_185481 | JGI IMG/M metagenome (GOLD analysis project Ga0209101, IMG submission 185481) | Hot spring microbial mat communities from California, USA to study Microbial Dark Matter (Phase II) - Cone Pool mat layer C metaG... ...
GTATTAGGTAACTTCCGCATACAGCTTGGCCTCTTTGTCCGAGAGAGTGTAGCTGACCGTGTAAGCCCATCGCTCGGGGAACAGGGGCGTGCCGTCGAACTTCAGCAGTCCTTCTTTGGTAACGCGGCGCATCAGGTCGGAGGTGTCTACCAAATGGACGCCGTCGCGGAATCGGCCCTCGAATCGGTCGGCGTCCAGTAGCGCCAGGAACAGTTGGAACTCCTCCTCCTTGCCATTGTGCGGCGTAGCCGTAAGGAGAAGAAAATGCCTCGCCTTTGCGCCCAACAGGCGGGCGAGTTTGTACCGCTTGGTTTCCTTGACTTCGCCGCTGAAAAACGACGCGTGCATTTTGTGGGCCTCGTCGACCACCACGAGGTCCCACTCGGTTTGTTCGAGTTTGGCTAAAACATCCTCGTTTCGACTCATCAAGTCCAGTCGGCCGATGACAAGGTTCCTGTCTATAAATGGATTACCGGTGCGGGATGACTCTATTGCTTCTCGCCCAACGATGTCAAAAGACAAATGAAACCGGCTGTACAGTTCGTCTTGCCACTGCTCGGCCAGGTAGCCCGGACAGCAAATAAGGCATCGGTGCAGGTCGCCTCGTATCATGAGTTCCTTGATGAGCAGACCGGCCATGATGGTCTTGCCCGCCCCGGGATCATCGGCAAGCAGGAACCGCAACGGCTGCCGGGGCAGCATCGCCTCGTAGACTGCCGTGATCTGGTGCGGCAACGGCTCAACAAGGGAAGTGTGGATGGCCAAAAGCGGGTCAAACAGGTGCGCGAGCCTGATGCGATGAGCTTCGGAGGCCAGGCGGAAATGGGCGCCGTCGCCGTCGAAGCTAAACGGTGTGCCTTGGGCGACGATCTCCAGAGAAGCCTCGCGGTCGCGGAAAAGAAGCTCGTTGGCAGGACGCCCCGTTGCGTCCTTGTAAGTCACCTCGACGACGTCAGAACCATGCCACTTAACGTCCACGATGGTGGCAAGGCCGTCAGCAACAATGCCTTTGACGCACGCACCGCGCGTTAGTTCCTCCAGTCGGGCCATGTGCTGTCGACTCCCCCAATTTAGTTCTACTTTGATATCAAAAAGACGGCAGACCACGAATGGCTCGGAACCGCTTGCAGTTCCCCCAGCGGTTCACTGAGCCGTAGGTGAGGCCGAAGTTCTAAACAAACTGCCCCTGCGTCAGGGCGAGTTGGCGACGGAGTTGCTTCGCCAATTTCGGAATGTTGGCAACGAGTGAGGATTATTTTACTCTGAGGCATTTCTGCGAAAGAACCCTGTCTGACGCAAAACTTTTTATTCTATTGCCCGTTCGCCCATGTTGGTCAACAATCGAATAGTCAGACTTGTCGCGGGCGCGCGTGGGCAGGTGCGCATCCCCGGCCTGCCCCATTACCGGTTTGAAAACCGATCTTTTACCCGACAATCGGCGCGGCCAAGAGCACCAGGGCGCGCCGTGGCTTATCTGCCACGCCTGCAAACCGCCTGTCGACCGCCAAAACCGCCGCCGTTGCGTTCTCGGTCGATGTCAGGCTGTTGTGCAAGCCGTCTCTCGGGCAGTAACACCCCAGCGAGGTAATAATGCTTTCTGGCAGGCACTGCCGCTCATCAGCATAGCTGGGGTGTGCCGAGGGATGCACGTCTTCAAGGTATCTATATCTTTTCACGCTTTTATGGCGTTTGAAAATGCCTTTGAAACGGCGAATCTAAAGGCAACCAATGTTAAATGAAGGGACTGTCCGGCATTTCATCGTTTCGGTAGGGCATTTACTAGTGTTCAGGCGCAATTCGACCAGTCTGCGGGCACCATTAGGTTCCGTAGCTTCGCACGTTGAGCCTCCGGTAGATCCAGCATAAGCCGGGCAATCGCAGCAAAGTTGGCTGCTGCATCAACTGTATCGCTTTTTGCGCGATCGGCGGTTTGTGGTTCTTCACAAGTCGTTGTGCTGTCAACATTTGTCGAAACCATTTCGAGCCTGTCACGCTCACCGCGGACGCAAAAAGTCCTTCTCCGTTGGGCTGAGATTCCTGCCAATGCTAACTAAGGCGGTTCCGGTTCTGTAAGCTGGTGTGTCTAAAGCGTCGGCGTAGTACCGAAATACTGGTGCGGTTATTGCAAGCTTCCGGCTGCCTGTGGTGGGGTCAATATGCGCCTGGTGGAATGTGGGCGACTGTTGATCGCACTGGCGAAGGAACGAATTGTCTTCTGGTCTTCTGGAACCTAATGCGTATTATTTACAGTAAGAGCTGTCGCAAAAGCCGGTAGGCTGTTCCAACGGGCTGTGCCATCTTGGCTAGCCTTTGGAAGTCGGCGCGGCTGGTATCGCAATCTTTTCACAGGAGGAGCGACAATGACACCGGAGACCAGCGGGCAAAAAGCAACGGTGCGATGTACAAGCTGCGAAGGAACAGTGGAAAAACTGTCGGCCACCGACGCTGAGGCGAGGCTGCAAAGCCTTGTCGGGTGGCGACTAACCGACGAAGGGCGACAAATCCGCAAGGATTGGAAGTTCAAGGATTTCAAAGCGGCCATGGATTTTCTGGTGCGGGTCGCACATTTGGCCGAACAACAGCGTCATCATCCCGACTTGCACCTGGAACGCTACCGCCACGTGTGGATCGCTATATGGACTCACTCTATCGGCGGGCTATCCGAAAATGATTTCGCCCTGGCAGCCATGATCGACCGACTTTGCGCAGAACCGGACGTTGCCGGCCATCTACTCGGGTAGCGGTGTTCAGGTTCCGCGCCGTCCCGGTCGGGAACAACCGAAGGAACTACTTAAGGAACTATATTTCAATGACTAATTCCCCAATGGGCAGATCGAGTAACACAGACGATCGACCGGCCCGGCCAGACGCCCCCTGTGCGCGTCCAGTCAACCGGCTGGCGACAGAGGATAGTCCCTATCTGCGGCAACATGCCCACAATCCGGTGGACTGGTTTCCCTGGTCCGAGGAGGCGCTGGAGCGCGCCAGAGTGCAAGACAAGCCCATATTCCTTTCCATAGGCTATTCGGCCTGCCATTGGTGTCACGTGATGGAGAGGGAATCGTTCGACGACCCGGAAACAGCTCGCATCCTCAACGAACACTTCGTGTCCATCAAAGTGGACCGCGAGGAACGCCCCGACCTGGATGAAATCTTCATGACGGCCGTGCAGATGATGACTGGCCAGGGCGGCTGGCCTCTGAGCGTGTTCCTCACTCCGGCGGGCAGGCCATTTTTTGGCGGCACATATTTTCCGCCGAAGGACGCCCACGGATTGCCCTCGTTCAAACGGGTACTGAAGGCCGTCAGCGAAGCGTGGCAACTACAGCGTGCGCAGGCCGAGCAGGTTGGGGAGCAGATCGCCCGCGCGTTGCAGCTCAGCTTGACTACGGCAAGCGGCGGCCGCGACGCCGTCGGCGATGACGTGCTTGCCCTGGCGGCCGCACAGTTGAACGTTCAATTCGACCCGACTTGGGGCGGTTTTGGCGGACCGCCGAAGTTTCCCATGCCGGGGACAATCTCATTTTTGCTCCGCCAATATCAGCGCACCGGCGATCGGCCATTGCTGGACATGGCCACGCTGACGCTGGAACGAATGGCTTGCGGCGGAATACACGATCAGATCGGCGGAGGATTCCATCGTTACGCCACCGATGCTCGATGGCTGGTTCCTCATTTCGAAAAGATGCTCTACGACAACGCCCAATTGGCCGGTGTTTACCTGGAAGCCTGGCAAGCGACCGGAAAGGAGTTGTTTCGCCAGGTGGCAATGGGAACGCTGGATTACGCGCTGCGAGAGTTGCTCGATCGTGGCGGAGGCTTCCACAGTTCCCAAGACGCCGACAGCGAGGGAGAAGAAGGCAAGTTCTACCTGTGGAAAGTCGAGGAAATCTACGACATCTTGGGGCGCGAAGAGGGAGCGTTCTTCTGTCAGTATTACGGCGCTTCGGAAGAGGGAAACTTCCAGGGCGCCAACATCCTTCATGTTCCCCAGGGGCCGGAGGTTTTCGCCGAGCGCTGGGGCATTTCCGAACAGCAGTTGCAGCAACGGCTGGCCGTGCTTCGGCAGAAGATGCTGGCGGCGCGCAGCCGCCGTGTACCGCCTTTCAAGGACGACAAAGTACTCAGCTCGTGGAACGGCCTGATGATTTCGGCATTGGCCCGAGGTTATCAAGTTTCCGGCCAACAGCGTTACCTGGAGGCGGCCGAGCGGGCGGCCAGCTTCGTGCTGGAGCGCATGGTCCGGGACGGTAGGCTGCTGCATACCTATCGCGGCGCCGAGCAGGGGGAAGGAGCGAGCAAGCTGCCCGGGTACCTCGACGACTACGCGGAAATCAGCGCAGCTCTGCTTGACCTTTACGAAGCCAGCTTCGATCCGCACTGGTTGCAACATGCCAACCGGCTAGCGCAACGGATGCTGACAGAATTCTGGGATTGGCAGCACGGCGGACTGTTTTACACCTCGCCAGCCCACGATACGCCGTTGGTACGCAGCAAGACGTTCCAGGACAGCTCAGTACCTTCGGGAAACGCGACGGCGGCAATGGTGCTGTTGCGGTTGTCGAAACTGCTGGATAAACGCGAGTACTTCCTCAAAGCGGAAAAGTTGCTCCAGGCGGCGGCTGAGCAAGTGCGAACACAGCCGATGGCCTACTTGAGTTTGTTGTGCGCGGCGGACTTCTATCTGCGCCCGACGAAGCAGATCGTCATCGCTGGCCGGCGCCAGCAGGCGGATACCCGCAAACTCCTCCAGGCGGTCTTCTCCCGATTCATTCCCAACAAGGTCGTGGCGATGGCTGAGCCGGAGGGAGGTCCAGATCCACAATGTCCGGCTGTTCCGGCGGCGGCCGGCAAACCGATGATTTCCGCAAAAGCTACCGCGTACCTGTGTCAGGGTCATACCTGTTCACATCCTGTAACAGAAGCGTCCGAGCTGGAAGAGCTGCTGGATGGCTCTACTTGAGGGCGCTCTGTGGGAAATAGTATGCACTTTGCGGGGAAGGCGCCCGGTGCCGCGGTTTGGCGACATCGGAATGCCAAGTTCACGCCAAAGTTGTTCATTCCGCGGTGTGGTTTCCGGCGGCATGTGTCAAACAGCACCGATCTGCCACAGCCGGTATGCCTTGCTCGCCGCCAGGACGGCCCAAAGCGCGGACAAGTGCATTACCGAGACCCGCAAAAGCCAGCGGGCCGATGGTTCGTCGCGGCGGACGGCGAACCACACTGCCGAAGCGAAGTAACCCAGTCCCAGAAGGAACACCGCGGCGGCACACTGCCATTCGGCGGGAATAAAGCTCACGGAAAGCATACCCAGCAGCCATGCGGCCGCTGCACCGGCGCAGGCGATTATGGCGGCGGAGCGTCCTGTGGGATCGACGACCGTGGCCACCTTCAGCCCGGCAGCGGCAAATTGTTCCCGGTACAGCCAAGCGACGGCCATGGCGTGCGGCAACTGCCAACTGTAGAGGATGGCGAACAGGTTCCATGCCAGGGGGTTATGGAGGCCGTTGGCGGCGGCCGCTCCAATCAAAGCCGGCATTGCCCCGGCGGCAGCGCCAACTGGTGTCTGCCACGGGGAGCGGGATTTTAGAGGGGTGTACACGCCCAGATAGAGCAACCAACTGCCCGCAGCTGCTATCAGCAGCCAGGTTCCCCGATGTGTTACCGCCAGGTAGCCCATTCCCAACAGCGATAAACCGGCGCCGAAGCAACCGGCGTGGCGTGGGCTTAGTCGGCCGGCGGGCAGCGGCCGCGGGGCGGTTCTGGGCATCCGCGCGTCGCTGGGCAGTTCCCACCACTGATTCAGCCCCAACGCCCCCGCCGTGAGCAATGATGTCCCCAATATAGTGTGCAACAGCACAGGGAGCCGCAACGGGCATGGGGCGGTGAGGAAGGCCGAGACGCCGACTGATACCAGCACCAGGCCCAGCACGCCCGGCCGAACCAACAGCCAGTAGTCTTTCACGCAATCAGCCTTGGGTCATTGCATGGATATCGGGATAATACTCCACGGCGTCAAGGAGCGCCAAGCAGACGAACAACAGCACGAACACCAAGGCGACGGCCAGCACCAAGGCGTAAAAGGAAGGATCGTATCGCAAGTGCATGAAGTACAGCGCCACCAGAGCAGCCTTCACCGTGGCTATACCCATAGCCAGCCACAAATTCCACACACCCAGGTCCACCCAGGTTGCCGCCCAGCTCAGAAAGGTTAACACCAGCAAGGCAGCGAAAACGGCCACCAGCACGCTTGCCGGCACGACGTGGGAGGAAAACTGTTCGTGGCTGTTGGATGTCGTCTGTGTGCTGTGTTGACGATGGTGCGCCATGGTCGTCGCAACCTCGCAGGGCGTCGTCAATGGATCAAATAGAACAATGGAAACAGGTATATCCAGATCAAATCGACCAGGTGCCAGTATAGTCCCACATAATCGACGGGCCCGAAATACTGGCTGTTAAAATGTCCGCGAAGCGTACGGACCAAAACCCAGCCCACCGCTGCCATCCCTGCCAGCACGTGGATGGCGTGCAGGCCGGTCATTGCGAAATAGATGCTGAAGAAAATACCGGCGTGGCGCGGTCGTTGATCGGCGGCTCCGGCTTCGCCCGAGACAGCGGCCGACTCTACTGGTCGGAACTGGCGTACCCACAACAACCCGTCCTCCCACTTGTGCTTGTACTCTACATACTTGACCCCCAGGAACGCCGTTGCGCACAGAAGGGTAAGAACCAGGAAAAAGGCGGAGCGGCGCGGGCGATCGAGTTGTGCGGAACGTACGGCCAGGGCCATCGTCAAGCTGCTGGTTATCAGCACTGCTGTGTTCAGCGCGCCGAGTGGTTTGTCGAGAAACCGATGCGCCCAGAGGAAGATTTCCGGCCGGTTGGCGCGGAAGACGGCATAGGCGCAAAACAGGCCGCCGAACAACAGGATTTCCGTCAGCAGGAATATCCACATGCCCAGCTTTCCTGCCTCGTACTGTTGCCGGTGCGAGGAGAAATGATGGGCCAGGAAAGGGCTGTGCCCGTGCTGGCTATTGGCAGAATGGTTTTCTGTAGGGTTTTCTGTATCGTTCATGTGCCAGAGGGCAGAAGGGCTTCGCTGAAATCGTAAGGATCGCCGACCTGCACCGGCGGGGGAGGATTCTCCGGGGGAGGCGGAGAACTGGACTGCCATTCCAGTCCTGGCGCGCCCCAGGGATTAGCCGGCGCAGGACGTCCCCTCCACAACGAGCTGATCAAGCACAGCGCCATGCTCACAAAACCGGCAACCAGCAGGTATCCCCCGACCGACGCCAGTTGGTTGTAGAAAGTGAACTCGGGATTGGTTTCCAGGAACACCGAATAGTCGTAGTACCGTCTGACCAGCCCCCGTCCACCCATGATGAACAAAGGGAAAAAGGTCATGTTGAAGGCGACGAAGATCAGCAAGGCGCTCAACCTTGCCCATGTCTGGTTGTACATGCGGCCGAACATCTTGGGCCACCAGTAATGCAGTCCGGCCAACATGGCCATCACTGCTCCGCCGACGATCACATAGTGGAAATGGGCGACAACGAAGTGGGTATTGTGAAGGGGGACGTTCACTGACAGGGTACCGAGGAACAGTCCCGTCAATCCCCCGATGCCGAACAGAAACAGGAAGACCAGCGCATAGACCATCGGCGCGGCCAGCTCGATGGACCCTTTGTACATCGTGGCCAGCCAATTGAACACCTTGACCGCCGAGGGAATAGCCACGGCGAAGGTCAAGGCGCTGAAGATGGTGCTGGCCAGCACCGACTGTCCGGCCACGAACATGTGGTGTCCCCAGACCAAAAAGCCGATCAGGGCTATGGCCACACTGCTATAGGCGATGAAGCGGTAGCCGAAGATGGGCTTTCGGGAAAACACTGGAATGACTTCGCTGATGATTCCCATTCCCGGAAGGATGACTATATACACCGCCGGATGCGCATAAAACCAGAAGAAGTGCTGGAACAGTACCGGATCGCCGCCGAGGGAGGAATCGAAGATTCCCAATCCCAATATCCGTTCAACGGCCAGCAGGAGCAGCGTAACGCCCAATACGGGTGTGGCCAGCACCTGGATCAACCCCGTGGCGTACAGTCCCCAGAGAAACAAGGGCAAGCGACGCCAAGTCATGCCTGGCGGGCGGAGCGTATGGATGCTCACGATGAAGTTCAAGGCGGTGAATATAGAGCTGAAGCCGAGGATGAACACTCCGGTAACGGCAGCCAGGACGTTGGTGTTCGTGGTGGTGCTGTAAGGCGTGTAAAAGGTCCAGCCGGTATCGAGTCCTCCGAAGGCCAGGGTGATCAGGAAAAACAGTGCTCCGACCCACCACAGGTACAGGCTTGCCAGATTGAGCCTAGGGAAGGCGACGTCCTTGGCGCCGAGCATCAGCGGCAGACAGAAGTTTCCCAGCACGGCGGGAATAACCGGGATCACCACCAGGAAGATCATCACCGCGCCGTGAACAGTGAACACCCGATTGTACGTATCTTCGCCCATGATAGTCCGTCCCGGCGCGATCAGCTCGGTACGCATCAGCAGGGCGAAAATCAGCCCCAGCACCAGCGCCAGTGCCACCGACGCCAGATACATCACGCCGATGCGTTTGTGGTCCAGCGTCAGCAGCCAGGAGCGCAGGCCGCGCGGATAAGTAAGGTAATTGATTGCCGATGGCTCTGTCATCGAAGCGCGTCTATTGCAATGACTTGATGAAGGCGATCAGCGCGGAGATTTCCTCGTCGGTAAGTACACCGCGATAGGTGTTCATCACGGGCTGATATCCCCGCACCACCTTGGCCTGCGGGTCGAGTATCGACTCGCGGATATAGTTCTCGTCCACCACTGCGGAAGTGCCATCCTGGAACTGTACCTGTTGACCAAAGATGCCTTTGAGGGTGGGACCAGTACCGGCGGTGCCGTCGATGGAATGACACGACCAGCAGCCGTTGATACGGTACAGTTCCCTTCCCCGATCGACCGGCGAAAGGCTTTCCGCGGCCCGGGCGGCATCGGCGAGCCAGTTCTCGAACTCCCCAGGCGGATGCACGATGACCAGCGCCCGCATGTCGAAGTGCTTCGTCCCGCAGTACTGGGAGCACACCAGATTGTACTCTCCCGGCTTCAGCGCCCGAAACCAGGTACGAGTGTATCGGCCGGGCACGATGTCCATCTGCACGCGCATTGCGGGAATGAACAGTCCGTGAATCACATCCTCGGAGCGCATCACCAAACGCACCGGCCGGTCGACTGGCACGTGCAGGTTCTCGTCTTTGTGGCCGTTGGGGTAGCTGAACAGCCAGCTCCATTTTCGAGCTACCACTTCTATCTCGTAAGCTTGTTTGGGTGGCGTCCTCAATTCCATGTATCCGGTGAATCCTTGGTAGAACAGGAGGGCCACGATCGCCAAGGGGATCGCCGTCCACAGCAGCTCCAGAGCGGTATTGTGGCTTGGTGAGTGTTCCGGCCCCTGGCCAGGACGCCGCCGATAGCGCACCACGAACCACAGCCCCAATACTACTATCAGGGCGAAAAAGAAGGCCGACACGCCTAGCAGAAGCAAGAACGCGTTGTCCACTACTGGGGCGGTGGACGAGGCGGGCGGGGGCAGCCAGAACGAGTCCCGTTGCAGGTCGGCCCCTGCCAGCACCGCGGCGGCAATCAGGATTGTCGTCGATATGCACCCCATCAAGACAATTCCTCCTGGCCGGCTGGTCTGCTTTTGCGCAGCTCGCGTCGCCAATAGTATATCAGCACTCCTCCGACCAACACGGTTACCACACCTGCCGCCCAGCGCATCAAGCGCATGGCCGCAAGTCCGTAACGGTGCGACTGGGCATCGTAGTGAAAGCAGTACATCAGCAAGCGTTCCATGGGCGAGCCGATTTTCCCCTGGCTGGCTTCCAGCAGCGAAAGATGCAGGGTTTGCCGGTCGTACTTGATGCCGGGCAGATAGCGGGCTATCCGACCATCAGGAGTGCAAATGATCAACACCGCCAGATGGGCGTATTGGTTTTCTTGGGGTATGTAGGCGTAGCCGAAGCCAACTGCGTCGGCCAGGCGGCGGATGTTCTCTTCGCGCCCCACCAGGAAGTGCCAGCCGTCGGCGGTTCCCGGCCGGCCGTACTGGCGCAAATACTTCTGCTTGGTCAAGTCTGCCCGTTGGTGGCTTTCCTGCGGATCGATGCTCACGGTTACCACCTGATATTTGTCGCCCAGGTCCCACGACATCTGCCGCATGGCTTCCACCAGCCCGTTAAGTTGCAGGCTGCAAAGCATGGGGCAATTGGAATAGTTGAGGGTGAGGATCACTGGGCGCCGTCCGTCGAAGTAGCGTTCCAGAAGCACCTCGCGCCCCTGGGAATCGACGAACTCCAGTTGCAAGGGGAGCGGGGCGTCGAGCTTCTCGGTGATTCCCACATTCTCCAATTGCGGGGGCGGCGGTTCTTTGCGCTGCGCCAATGCTTGTTGGGGCGCACAAAGCAGCATCGCAGCGGTGCACAGCAGCACCGGGGCGGCGCAGAGCAACCGTGCAGCAACGCAGAACAACGGCCCAGCGGCGCACAACCCCCTCACCCGGCGCCGCGCAAACCACGCCCAGACCGCCAGGCAGCCAGATTTACCGCCCACGTGATTATTCATCAGTGCCCTCGCTGCGGTATAGATCACGCAAAACCAATTGCTCCGCAAGGTCGATGGGGATGGCGACAATTTTCTTTTCCGGGTCCAATATTCGGTATTCAATAAGTTGGGCCTGCTGGTTTGCCGTCAGACGGCTCAATTCGGCGGGCGGCTGAGCGAAATCTCGTTCGGCCAGCCGCTCCGCAGAGCGCAAATAAAGCACCTGCAACAGCAGCACCACCATAACCACCGCTGCTGTAGCCAGCAGGCCGATCAACGAAAGCTGCCAAACCTTGACTTCGCTGTCCACTGCTACAACCGTTCAGTCGTTATGGAAGGCCAGTGCTTCATGTCGGCGCGGGTCTTGCAGCGGCACCAGGGAGCGATTCCGACATCGCCACAGGAAGCCGGCCATGTACACCGCGCCCATTCCCAACAGACAAAATACGAAGCTCAGCCCAAACCGCGGCTGCTGGGGGTCGTAAGCGGGCATGACCAACCAGTAGATGTCGATCCAATGCATTACCAGCAGCCAGGCGGCCCAGAAGGCCAGGCTGAGACGATTTCGCTTCGGCCACCGCGAAAGCAGGGCAAACAGCGGCAACACCAGGTGGCCGACCAGAAGCCCCATCGACACCCAAGCCCACGGCCCACTGTGCCGCGGGTGGTACCAGGCGGTTTCTTCCGGGATATTCGCGTACCAGATCAGCAGGTACTGCGAAAATGCAATATATCCCCAGAAGGCCACCGAGGCCAGCAGGAGTTTGCCCAGATCGTGATAGTGCTCGATAGTCACCTCGCCGGCGAGCGGCCCGGCCCACTCCAACAGCACGACCAATAGAATCAATAGCGCCAATGCGCCTACGGCGGCTCCGGCCAAAAAATACACGCCGAAGATGGTGCTCCACCAGTGCGGCCACAGAGACATCAACCAGTCGCAGGAAGCCAGCGTCAGCGTAACCACAAGGAGGATCAGCGCCGGCGCGCTGAGGCGTTCCATCGACAGGGTGAGCTTCGGATCGCCGGTTCGGTCTTGGCGGACCGAAAGCCACAATAAGTACCGCGCCGTCAGGCACCATACTACGAAGTATCCCACACCGCGCGCCACAAAAAAAGCCGGATTGAGATACGCTTGCTTCTGGTGCAGGACGTGGTCGGCAGCCCCCGATTCCGACACGGCCCAGGGGTATAGTATGCCGTTGCCCGCCAGAACCGTGAAGACCAGGGGCGCCAGCAAAGGGAACATCACCGCCAGGTTGTCGGCCAGCAGTTCGGCCACCCGCCGCACGGTTACGCTCCAACCGGCCCGCGCTATGTGTTGCAGCGTTACGAACAGCAGCGCGCCGAGCGACAGGCTGGTGAAGAAGCAGAAGTTCACCAAGTAGCTGTGGAGGAAATATCCGCCGCTGGATTCCTGGCGGAATTGCAGCGCGGCGGCGCAGCCCAAGCCGGCCAGACCGACCAGAAACAGCCCGATTGCCGCCGCGCCGGCCTTCGCACTGGGAATCATTCGTTTTTCGGGGTTAAGGGCATCCATCGGTCATTTCCTGCACCTGCCCGCTGGCATTCATCCACCTGCCCGCTGGCGGAGGTTTCAGGGACGAAGCCGTGGGCGAACGGCCTCGGGCACATCGTCCAAAGTGGCATTCTGACTGCGCTGAAGCGCGCGCACATACAGCACGATCGCCCAGCGGTCTTCGACGGGAATCTGCGCGCCGTGGGCAGGCATGGTGCGCACGCCGTGAGTGATTGTATGAAACAGTTGTCCCACCGGTTGCTCGCGGACCGTTGGGATATGTAGCGACAGCGGCAAAACCCAGTTAGGCTCGCGGCGCTTGACGGCTCGGGCGGAAGTGATGCCGCTGACGCCCCCTTCGCCTACCAGGCCGTGGCACGGGGCGCAGAAGACCGCGTACCGAGCACGACCGCGATCCATCATTGCAGCGGTGGGCGCTACAGGAAACCTGGTCGCCCACTGGCCAGCTATCTTGCCGGTGTAAAGGTGTTCGTCGGCCTCCAAGGCACCTTGGGCGATTGTGCCGGGCGCTGGGGGCCTGGTCGCCCGACCGTCGGCAAATAGCGGACTTGTGCCCTGCGGCAAGTATTTCTCCTGGAAGTCCATGTCGTGGATCAGATGTATTCTTGGGTTTGGTTTGGGGCCAGTGCGATACCACGTCACCAGCACCGGAGGCAACATCGCCAGGACCACCGTTGTGGCCAGCGCCCAGTAAACAGCCGATGGCGGTTGGCGGCTGGAAGCGTCAAGCTGGAGCGGCTCGACAGCCACTGCGCCGGCCGATTGCAGCAGGGTCTGGGCGGCGGCCGGATCGAATCGCGGATCATCCGCCGACAAAAAGACGAAGAACCCATCGGTCGTCGCCCGGCGAAAGCGCGGCGAGGAAAATGCGGGGTGTCCGAACAAAGTAAGGCCTCCCAGCCCAAGCGCACCCAGGAAAGCCGCCATCGCTGCCAACAACACTGCCAACTCGAACATGATGGGTACGCTGGTCGGCAAGCTCAGCAGGGGCTTTCCGCTGATTATCATCGGGTAGTCGATGCCGTTAGTCCACAGCTGCATCCCTGCGGCCAGAAACACTCCGGCCAGGCCGGCAGCCAGCACCATCCAGGGCAAACCGGTGCGGCGCAGCCCCATTGCCGACTCGATGCCATGAACCGGGAACGGGCTGTGGACGTCCCAGCGCGTCCAGCCGGCGCTGCGCAGCGCCGAGGCCGCCGCCCGAACCGCCTCGGCACTGGCAAACTCGGCCAGCAGGCCTGCCAAGCCAGCCGACGATCGGTGTTGCTCATGGGCTGCCATGATGCACTTCCTCACGCGGCAAAACGTGTTTGACTTCCCAGATGGCCACCATCGGCAGATAGCGGCAAAACAGCAGGAACAAGGTAAAAAACAAGCCGAAGCTGCCCAGCAGCATCAGCACATCGACGATGGTCGGATAGTACATCGCCCAATTGGCGGGCAGATAGTCGCGGCTGAGCGATACGACTATGATCACGAACCGTTCCAGCCACATACCCACATTTACCGCCGCGGCAATCAGGAACATCATCCATGGGGTGGTGCGGCATCGCTTCAGCCAGAACAACTGCGGCACAAGCACGTTGCAGGCGATCATCAGCCAGTAGGCCCAAGCGTACGGGCCGAAGGCCCGGTTCAAGTGTGCGAACCGCTCGTGACTGTTGCCGCTGTACCAGGCGATGAACAGTTCCATGGCATAGGAATAGGCGACGATGCAGCTTGTGGCCAGCATGATCTTGTTGACGTTGTCAAGGTGGCGCACCGTTACCAGATGCTTGAGCCCGAAATATGCCCGCGCAGGAACCATCAGCGTCACCACCATCGCAAAGCCGCTGAAGATGGCCCCCGCCACAAAGTACGGCGGAAAGATGGTCGTGTGCCAGCCGGGCAGTTGGGCCACGGCGAAGTCGGTGCTCACGACCGAGTGCACGCTGACCACCAGCGGCGTAGCCAGCGCCGCCAGCAGCAGATACGCCTGCTGGTACACCTGCCACTGTCGCGCCGAGCCGCTCCATCCCAAGGCGAGAAGACCGTATGCAATCTGTCGCCAGCGGGTCTTGGCCCGGTCGCGAAGGGTGGCCAGATCGGGAATCATCCCCAAATACCAGAACATCGCCGACACCAAAAAATAGGTGTTCACGGCGAACACGTCCCACATCAGCGGGCTGCGAAAGTTGGGCCACAAGGCCATTTGATTCGGGTAAGGGGCCATCCAGTAGGCCAGCCAGATGCGCCCCAGGTGGATGCCGGGAAATATCAGCGCGCAGATGACCGCGAAAATCGTCATCGCCTCCGCGGCACGATTGATCGCCGTTCGCCACTGCTGGCGAAACAGAAACAAGATGGCCGAAATCAGCGTACCGGCGTGCCCGATGCCGATCCAGAACACGAAGTTCACTATGGGAAAGGCCCACATCACCGGCCGATTGTTGCCCAGCACGCCGATGCCGGTGGTGACCAGATAAACGATGGTGCCGAAAAACACCGCCGTCAGCCCCATGCTGACCAGCAGCGCCGCGTACCATGCCCGCGGCGTACCGATTTGCTCCGGCACCCGGCAGACCGACTCGGTAATCGTAACATCGGTCTGCTGTCCGATCACCAGCGGCGCACGCCGACATGGATCGTTGCCGGTATTGTCTTCTGAGGCGATGACCAACGTGCTCATAAAACTAATGCAATGTTAAATGCCGCCCATACACTGTGCATGGGCAGGAATGCACCGTTGACGGTGGAAAAACTCGTCATTTCACCCCGCGCGAAGCATAACGTGTTACGTGGATCGCTGATCGGCCAGCAGCGGGCTGGGGTTGCCAACGCGCGCCAGGTATGCCGTCCGCGGCTTGACGTTCAGCTCCGCCAACATCACGTATGCCCGACGCGACCGCCTCGCCGCCGACACTGCACTTTGCGGATCGGCAAGGTCGCCGAACAGTATTGCTCCCGTCGGGCAAACCTGCTGGCAAGCGGTCTGAACAGTCCCGTCGGGGATCGTACTTCGTCCGCTGCTTTTGGCTTCGATCTTCGCCGCCTGGATCCGCTGAACGCAATAGGTGCACTTTTCCATCACGCCCCGCGAGCGGACGGTCACCTGCGGGTTGTGGGCCATCTTGAGCACCTCTTGCTTCGGGTCTTCCAGGTGTTTGTGGTAGTTGAAAAAGTTGAATCGTCTTACCTTGTAGGGACAATTGTTCGAGCAGTACCGCGTGCCCACGCAGCGATTGTAAACCATGTCGTTTAGTCCCTCGCGGCTGTGGACCGTAGCCGCCACGGGACACACCTGCTCACACGGCGCCAGTTCGCAGTGCATGCAGGGGACCGGCTGCACCAGAATCTGGGGATTGTGCGGATCGCCCTGGAAGTAACGATCAACGCGCAGCCAGTGCATTTCGCGGCGGCGCAGCACCTGTTCCCGCCCCACCACCGGGATGTTGTTCTCCGCCTGGCAGGCTACTATGCACGCTCCGCATCCGTTGCACTTGCTCAAGTCGATGACCATGCCCCAACGGGGTGCGGAAAACTGAGGCTCTTGCCACAGCGAGCCATCCGGCCCGTGCGCCCCGTGATGTTCGGCCGCGTACGGCGTCGTCTCGTCCAGGTACCGTGCCAATGTGGTCTGCCGGATCAACTCGGCGGTCCATTTTTCGCGGGTCTTTGTGCCCAAGGGGTCGATGGGGAAGTGGTCTTGCGTGGTAGCCAGGCTCTTGCGGTTCAGGGTGATCTCCAGTTCCAGCCCGTCATCGAAGTACAGCGCCCGGCTTGTGCGCAAATAGTAGCTGTTGCTGCCCACCGATGGACTGCCCCACACCGCGCAGCCGCCCACCTTGCCCGCTGCAAGTCGTCCGTATCCTAAAGCCAGCGCTACGGAACCATCGGCTTGACCGGGCAGGACAAGCGCCGGCACCGCCCATTGCCGGCCCTGATAAGTCAATATCACCAAATCGCCGGTAGAAACGCCCAGCTCGCCCGCGGTGGCCGGACTGATAAGCGCCGCATTACCCCAAGTCAGCTTAGTGATCGGGTCGGGCAGTTCTTGTAGCCAGGCGTTGTTGGCGAAGCGTCCGTCGAACAGGCGATAATCGGGTTTGAAGACGATCTCAAGCCGCTGCGGCTGAGCTGGGACCACGTCCTGAGGAAGCGGAGGCAGCTTCGGCTGCCTGCGCGGCGTGGAGGCCTCCGCGGCAGGGCGGTCCACCAGGAACAGCCCATCGTGCACCGCGCGCCGCCAGGATGCTTCACCATCTTGGGGCTTGAAGCGGCGGAGGAACTCGGCCTTTACCAGCTCGCGGCCGGAGCTGTCCTCCTGGCCGAGAATCATGGCCAAGACCTCGATTGCCGATTTACCACCGTACAGCGGCTCGATCGTCGGCTGAATCACCCGATACACACCGTCATATCCCAGCGCGTCACCCCACGACTCCAAAAAATGGCTTTGCGGCAGGTGCCAGGTGCACAGACGCGAAGTCTCGTCGCGGTAGAGGCTCAAATGTATCGACGTGCCCACCCGTTCCAGCGCCTCGCGAAAGTCGAAGTCCACAGGGGCGTTGTACACCGGGTTTCCGCCGAGAATCAGCAGCGTGCCGACCTTGCCTGCGTGCATCTGTTCGATCAACTCATCCAGCGGGCGAACTCCCTCCGGCACCTCAACTGCTTCGGCGGCATCATACCAGAAGGTTCGGCCGAAAGTGCCGAACAGCTCATTCAGGGCCAATACGTACTGGGCCACCGCCTGGTGGCCCGGGCCCGCCACCACTACGCACCTGCCGGCATGCCGGCGCAAGTCGGTCAGCACCGCGTGGAGAAAACGGCTTGTGGAATCATCCAGGCCATCGATCGGCGCAGATGTCGCCTGCGTAGCATCCGATGAATCCCCGGAAGACGAACCATCCGAACAATCCGCAGAAGCGACAGCAGACGTGGCGGCAGAAGCAGCAGGAGCAGCAGGAGCAGAGGGAGAAGAACCGTTCTGCCGCGCCGCGGCATACAGCCGGCGCACCAGTTGCTGCACCAGACCGCTCCGCAGCGGCAAGCGATGATCGGCCATTACCCCGGTGATGCTGGGCGTGCTTTCGACCACGTAAAGTCGACACATCAAGCCGCGGTCGGGATCGCGACGCTGGGCGAAGTAGCGGGCGTGACGCACCGCCATCGGATGCATGCCTAGCAGGTCGGCGTCGAAGCACAATATCACGTCGGCCTCTCGCAGATCGTAATGAATCCGCGGCGCGCCGGCATACCAGGCCACCGGTTCGTACTCGTGCCATCGCGCCTTGGGAAATGCTTGCAGCAGCCGGTCGCGCAGCGCGGCTAGCGTGGGCGATGTACTGAACTGGGTGAGTATCCTGAACCCTTCGCCCCCGGTTTTTCGCAAGCCGTCGAAATGCGCGCGGACGAACTGGCCAAAGTCCTGCCAACTACGCGCCAACTCCTCCAAACCGTGCCGCCAGTACACATCCTTGCTGCGATCGGGATCGTAAAGTTCCAGCACAGCGGCCTGGGCATAGACGTGCGTCGCTCCCAGGCTGGCCGGGTCATTGGGATTTCCCTCGATCTTGATCGGCCGACCGTCGACGCAAGTTACCATCAGACCGATAGCCGAACCGGCCAATTCCATCGTGGTGGCATATTGCTGCGGCTGGCCTGGGGTTGCCTCGGACGTCTGTCGAGCGGCAGGCAGAAGCTCCCGGCGCCGCCATCGGCAACTGGTAAGACCCGCCAACGCCAGCGATGCCCCCATCAATTCCAGCCATCGGCGGCGAGTTATCCCGACGCATTCGGCCGGCCACAATGCAAGCCCATCGGCTTCGGCACCGTCGGCCTCAGTCGATTGCGGGCGGCCAGCAGGCGCCTGACGGTGTGGCAGCTGTTTGCAGTTTTCAGTTTTATTTCGCGCCGAAGTTTCGTCTAACGATGACATGTCGAGCAATCGGTGGAAGGCTGAATGTTGTTCTGCTGACGGAGCCGTCGGCCGAGCAACGCCGGCGGCTCGCCGGAAACCCAATCCATAACTGTGACAAATTGTTGTGGACGCAGATGCGGCTCTGGGTTGCGGTGGCATTCCAGACACCACGCCATGCTCAACCGCTCCACTTGCCGAACCTGCTCCATCGTGTCAACCCTCCCATGGCAGGAAACGCAGCCCACGCCGCGGCTGACGTGTGCACGGTGGTCGAAGTACGCATAGTCGGGCAGGTCGTGCACCTTCACCCAACGAATCGGATCGCCGCGGGAATAGCTCTGCTGCAAGGGAAGCACTTTGTCGCTTTCCGGCGCGATACGGGCATGGCAGTTCATGCACACTTGGGTCGAGGGCACCGCGGCAAAAGCGGCCCTCTCCACCGTGGTGTGGCAATAACGGCAATCGATGCCCAACTCGCCAGCGTGCAAGGCGTGGCTGTATTCGACCGGCTGGCGAGGGGAGTAACCCACATCGGTCGTCCGCGGCGAACCCGCGTAGTAGAGCATCACCACCGCGTACACCGGGGCGACCACCAGCAACATCGCCGCCAATGGACGCAAACGGTCCAGCCACGCTGGAAACGGCGACCCATGCACAGTCATACCCGAAAAATATCTGCTCTGCCTGTACGCTTTCCTAAGGAAGCCACCCAGAACAATTGCCCCGCGTGACCTCTAGGCATCCCGATATATCGATTATTCCCTATTTAACTTCGCAAAACGTGGCGACACGCAACACTAAATAAAAATCCACTTAATTCCGACAGTGGTGCAAGTGGGCAAAATACGTTCGGTTTCGCGGTTCACCGTAGTCCAATTACTTTCGGTGTTTTGTGGAGTCATTTAGGAAAAAAACTTACAACAGGCGGTCACTTCGTTTTGCGAAGATCAATAAATGCATATCTTGTGAGCGTTTTGCAATATTGTTTTCAAGTCATCTGGAGAGACGCAATCCGTCACGCCCCCATCCTGCGCCATCTTACGCCCAAGCGCGTCGCCCCGTTTAGTTGCGGCTCCGGGTTACATTAAAACCAAAACCACACAAATTGTAATCGGCCCGTCAAGGGCGCCCCAGCCTGTGTAATCCCCAGTTTTCTCGGCCGCAGCACGCAGCAGCGCGACGGCCAGCGTTGAGCCTATTTTTGCTGCATGGGTATTACTTTGTCTGCTTGTGAACTCGGTGACATTGGTCTGGCTGCTTTGTAACGTTTCGACCGGTGCAGTTCGGCCGCTCAGCGGTTCAGCCGGGCTTGGCCGAGTCTGCCTTTTCCAACAAGTGCTTCTGATAGTAGGTCAGAATGTCCCTGCGGCCGATAACCCCCACTAGTCTCATTTGTGCGTCGACCACCGGCAGGCAGCGGACGCGCTTCGATTGCAAGGTGCGGATGATGCGGCGCAGGGGCCAGTTTTCCTGGGCGGTAAGGGTTTCCCGGGTAAACACATCGCCGACCGACTTGTCGATCGCCGAAGGCAACATCAGGTCGCTCTTGGAAAGGATGCCCATCAGCCGCCGCTCGCTGTCGATGACAGGCAGGGCAGCCACTCCGGTCTCCAAAAACACCTTCAGCGCCGTGCGGCACGACTGTTCTTCGCTGATCGCAGTGACGTTGGTGGTCATGATGGCGCTGACCGGTACGCTGAGCAGATCGCGTTGCCGCCGCAAGTCCAACGCCATATCCAGCTCGCCGGAGGCGCTGCGCGAGACGTACTCGAAACCGCATTTGCGGTACACGCGGCGGGCGCGGACGTTGCGCGCCTCGACCGACAGCCGGATGGTCTCGAAGCCGATTTCGCAGGCCAGTTGGATGGCGCAGCGGGTAAGCTCGGTGCCGATGCCGGTGTTTTGCAGCGGCGGCGACACTACCACAAGGAACTCGCACACGTTGTTGTCGATAGGGAACAAGGCGGCGTGTCCCACCACTCCTTCCCCGAACGACAAGGCCACCAGATTGATTCCTGTGTTGATCATCGACTGCACCCACCGTTCGCACACGTCGTCTTTTATCGGGGGCAGTCCCTGGAAGGAATTGCGCGGTTGATAGGCCAGATACATTTCTATCAGCTTCTCGCAACGCTTTTCGTCCAAAGCGGCGATCAATATCGGCTCACCCTTCTTGTTGATGAAGGCTTGGGGAAGATTGCGAATCAGCGAATCTTCGGTTCGCGGGTCCATTGCTGCTCTCTCGCGCAAGCGGCCCATTGAGCCAGGCGCAGTATTCTGGCCAGACCCGCCGGCGTGCCGGACCGGAGTGTCATGGCCGGCCGCAGTTGCCTGGCCTGTCGCACGGCCGCCAGGCTGGCCGGTCGCCCGCCAGCAACAGCCTTCTTGGGCCGCCGCAGCCGCTGTAGCGTGAGCCTTACAAACCTTTCTGCATTCTCCAGGCGCGCAGGTAGTCGTCGCTGTAAAGGTGTTTTTCCAGGAGCACTTCGGCGGTGACGGCGGCTTCCACCAGGTCCTTGTCGGCCGCGTCCATGATCGCCGCGTCCAGACCGGCGGCGATGCACATCACCAGATAGGTGCGGTTGATCAGCCGGTTCATCAGGCACTTTTGGCTGATGTTCGACAATCCGATGATGAAATGCGGGGGCGGATCGCTTGCCATGGCCAGTTGGCGGATGGCCTCCATCACGTTCCAGGGCTGCTTGGGGGCGACGTTGATGGGAAGAATGATCGGGTCGATGTAGATGTCGTCGGGTTGCAATCCGCTTTCCATAGCCGTCATCAAAAACGCCGCCCCGCATTCCACCCGCTTTTCCACATTCCCCGGCACTCCTGCCTGGTCCATTGTCAGCCCGATTATGCCAGCCCCATACTCGGCAGCCAAGGGCACCAGTTTCCCCATGCTTTCCGGTGCGGCAGTACAGGAATTGATAATCAATTTCACCTCGGGCAGTTCGGCATGCACACGGGGAACCACCTGCACCAACAGATCGGGTTTGGCGCTGTCCAGCGACAGCGGCTTGTTGGCCACCTGGTGGACGGTTCTAGCCAGCCAGAGGAAATTATCCACCGGATCGCCTTTGGTGGGGCCGAGATTGATGTCGATGACATCGGCGCCCCCTTGCACTTGCTGGCGAACCAATTCCTGGATTACGCCCGGGTTGCGCTCGTTGATCGCGGCGCGGACATCACGGTACATGCCATTGATGCGTTCGCTGAAGATGATCACTTGCCGTCTCCTTGAACAAGAAGCTCCCCGGTTTCCCTGACGGCGCGGATCGCTTCGGGATGGCGCATAATCAGCAGATCGGCGCCGCCTTGCAGCAAGTCGGTAGCGGTAACTGCCTCCCATACCGGTCCTCGGCGGGAAAGCGGCCCCCAAGGCTCGTCCATTTCCTCTGTCGCCCGGGCCTCCTTGACGCGCCAGGCCTCATAGCCCACGTCGAGGATCACCGGTTGGGCCATCAGTTTGTCCCCCGAAAGCGCAGCCAGCCGCCCGCGCTCCAGAATGGAGTAAATGTATTCCATTCCGTAGCCCAAAGCCGCAGTGCTAGGATATATCACGATGTCGGTTAGCGGATAACCCATATCCGTAACCAGAATGTTTACTTGCTTTGCAATGTTGATATCGCAAGGTGATGCTGCGATCAGCTTGTGGCCGTAAGCTTGTGCGGCGGCAGTCAGCGTACGGTACTCGGTTTGGGTGACTGCACCCAACAGGCAGCGTTCCCCTTGGGCGGCCTCGGCCACTTTGGGCATTACGCGCTGGTCTTTTTCGGGCACATCGCAGCCCCAGATGATCAGCGGCAGGTCTACGGCTTCCAGCACTGCCTTTACAATTTCCACGGCCTTGCTGGGCGGCCAGTCGCCCTCGTCGGGATGAATGCCTGTCAGGCGCAGGTTGATCAGGTCGGCCCCCAGTTCCTTAGCGCGGCGCGCCCATAGCACCGGGTCGGCCCACACATCCCCATAAACCTCTTCCAGGGGTTTGGGCCAACCGACTGGCTGCTTGTCCAGTACATCGATGGCTATGGCCGGGGGATGTGCCATCGGACCGTCGAAGCTGAGGAACGGGATCCCGCCGGCGCCACCGATGGTCACGGTGCGTCCCCGGGTGCCGCCTTCGGCAGGCGTGGCGCCGATTGTCACCACATTCACGCGGCCGGACCACTTTTCCTTCACGTCGGGAATGCTCATGTGTGTTTCTCCGATAAGATGTGCCAGGCAGTGCTTCTTGCGTCGGTCCGCAGGATGCTGCGCCGTGGCGCGGCGTCCGCGCCATGACTACAGGGGCATGCTTGTGCTCCTCGGTCGGGCCGATAACTGGTTTGCCACCGAGGGAAACCTTTCCAGGTCCGTGTGCGGCAAGAAGCAAGCCGAGGTAAAACGCTCCATGTAGCCAGGTTCGATTATCAAGTCCTGATAGGTGATTCGTTCCGCGATTTTCTGCATCTGGTCGTACATTTCCCGACTGGCCATCACCAGCTTCGCTCCCGCCACCGAACTGTTGCCGATGAACTGTATGCGATCCGGGGGCAGGTCGGGCAGCAGGCCGATGGCTATGCAACTGGACACGTTGAGCCGATTGCCGAAAGCGCCGGCGATATACACCCGGGCGATATCGTCATAGCGCACGCCGACCGATTCGACCAGCGAATCCACGGCCGCATAGATCGATGCTTTGGTGCGGATAAGATTCTCCACATCGGCCTGTGTCAGCACGATATCGCGGTTGGCGGCTGCCTGCCCTCGGGCAACAAGGACGAACTCCGGCGTACCGTCGTTTTCCGAGAAGCGGAAACACCGCGGCGCTGCCTCCACCTGGAAACGCCCGCTGCGGTCCAGCAATCCTGCCAGAAACAGCTCCGCCAGGGCGTCGATCAGCCCGGTGCCGCAAAAGCCCAGCGGCGGCTGGCCGTCGATGGTCGTGGCCGAGACGACCGGCCCGGGCATGGTGATGCGGAGGCTGTCGATTGCCCCGCTGGCAGCGCGCATGCCGCAGCGGACCGAGCCACCCTCGAAAGCCGGGCCGGCCGAGGCGGAGCAGGCCACCAGGAAGTCTTTGTTTCCCAAGACCACTTCCCCATTGGTGCCGATGTCCAGCAGCAGGCACAATTCCTTGGCACGATACATTCCGCAAGCCAGGATGCCCGCGGTGACGTCGCCGCCTACGAAGCTTCCCACCATGGGCATGGTATATAGGATGCCGCGGGGATGGATGCGCAACCCGATTTCGGCTGCGCGCACCGGGGGCGGAGTGCTGGCGGCCGGCACGAATGGCGACAGTCGGATCAGGTCAACTTCCAGTCCCAGGAGCAGATGCAGCATACACGTATTGCCCGCCGCCACGATGCATTGGATATCCCCACGACCCACTCGGGTGTGATGCACCAGGTCGTCGATCAGCGTCTCCACGTCTTCCACTACTGCCTGGTGGAGGGCTTCGGGTCCGCCAGGCTGGCGCGCATAGTTGATGCGAGTAATCACATCGGCGCCATATTTGATTTGCGAGTTGTACTTGGCCGCCGCTTCGAGGGTTATGCCGGTAGTCAAATCTACCAGATGGGCTACCACGGTTGTGGTGCCCACGTCTAACGCGAGTCCGAAGTTCCGCCGCGAAGTGTCGCCCCGCTCCACATACAGCAATTCGTGGACTCGCCCGCGCAGGGCCACCGTGGCAGTCACCCGGCCATCCCAGGCCCACTTCCACGACGAACGACTGACTTCGCGGGTGCGCAGCACTCGGGGCAACTCGCGGGTGATCTTTAGGCCCATTTGCAGCGGGCCGGGCCGTTGGCGGGCCACCGCCGAAAGAAGCCGCTCCTGGTCGGCGGTGGGATCATCCAAGGTGGGTTCCGGAAGAGTCAGGTAGAACTTTTCCACCAATGGGGACAGCCGCAGCGGCGGCCGGCGGATCACTTGTCGGGAAAAATCGCGGAACCGCTGGCTGTCCTCGCCAATTTCCACGTAACCGGCCAGGCGCGACTCGGGGGGAACCTCCACCACCAGATCGCTGCGCGGATAGACCTGGCAGGCCAGCACATAACCGCGGCGGATTTCGTCGCGGGTAAGGAACTCGGTGGACTGCCCTTCCACCTCTCCTTCGCGGACAATCACCCGGCACTTTCCGCAAATACCCTCCCCGCCGCAGATCGCACCCACGTAGGCGCCGGCCCGCCGGGCGGCCTCCAGCAGGGTGACGCCCTCATCGACCGTAGTTTCACGGTCCTCGGGCAGGAAGCGGATACGGATGCCGGCCATCAGTTGCTCTTCCACTGATTCTTCAAATAGCTGGGAATACCCGATGCCTCTTTTGGGCCCACCTGGGCCGCCCATCCCGACTCGTCCTCGACCCCGGCCGACAACACGGAGACCAGTCCGGGAAGGATCAGCTTGCGGTGCGACACGCGCTGCTCGATGCCCGAGGCCTTCAACGCTTTGGTGATGGTGCCGGCGTTGAACTTGTCGGAAGCCCAGGCCGTCAGCACCGATGTGCCCTCGGTATCCACCGAGAGGATGTAGGCGGGAACGCGGCTGGCCTCTACCTCGCCCTCGACCGAGTAATAAGTCAACGAGAAATTGGTGGTGACCAGCACCGGGGAATCCGCGCCCACTTCGCCGACCGTGTACAGTTTGGGTTGCACAGCGACCGGTTTCTGCGGATCGGTGAACACGTCCTGGCGCGTGGCAAGCACAGGCAGCAGTTGCCAGCGCTCGACAAGATCGGTGACTACGATCGAAGCGTACTTGGCCACGTAGGTGCTGGCTTCGATAACCTGAAGCATGGCGCTGGCAGCGCTGGTGAAAGCGATAGTCGGATAGCCGAATGGCCGGAAGTTCTTCAGCGCCGCCCTGCGGATGCGGGTCAATGCTTCCAAGGTGGCTTTCAGTCCGCGCACGCCCGGATCGATGACGATCTGCTCCACGCCGGCCGCCTCGATCTTGGGCGTCAGGGCGGCCAGGTCTTCCAGACCGTCGGCACGCACGGCCAGGGGGCAGTTTTCCGCCTTCGCCACCGCCGCCGCCGCCAGCGCCTGTTGGGGATCGGATATGTACAGCAACGGTCTTTTGCCCGCCAGAGCACGCGCAGCGCGCTGCAAGTTCTCGGCCTTGGCCGAAAGCAATACTGCCGGCCGGCCGGTGACTTCGACTGCCTGCCGGGCGAGGCTCTCGAAGCGCCCCGCGTCGCCCGAGGCGTTGTCGACGGCCACCAAATCGACGCTTACTTTGGTGCCGACGCGTTCGAAGCTCAGCCCGGCGATGGCCTCCAGACTGGCCGACGCGGCGGCAGGCTCTAGCGTGTCCCACACCCGCACTGCCACCAACGTGGGGCGGTAGAACTTTTCCTCATGGCGATAAAGCTGAGTCTCGTTGCCGATCTTCAACTCCTGGGCGTCGGCGCCGATGGTCACCAACTGGATGGGAGGCCGGGCAGCCGCTTCCAGCGCCGCCTTGGCGGCGGGTGTGACGTGCGGACACTTGTCGAGCGAAACCTGCTTGGCGGCCATCTTCATGGCAAAAGCCAGGCAAGTAGGGAAACCGCAATCCTTGCAATTGGTCTTGGGCAGATGTTTGTAGATTTCCAGACCGGTTAGTGCCATTGTTGACCCTCGCGATACGTGCTGGTTGCCTGGGACGTTAGTGTCACGTAATGCAATCTGTACGCGCGGTTGGGCATCTTGTCGGGCTATCCGCAGTGCCACGCTTCGTCATGTCACTTCCATCCGGCGCCGACGCAAATGCGTGAACTCCCTGCCATAACCCCATTCGGTTGCGGCTCTAGGCCGCCGCGGGGCAGTTTCCCACGTCTGACCATAGCCACAACAATGAGCCGACAAGGCAACCGCCGCACAGCATATACAATGCACAGCGTATAGGATTACCGATATACCGTTACAATTCCGGTTATACTGTAGTGTTACATCAATGGGCTGAGGGACAGCACAGGATGATTCACTTTTTCCAGGTGCGCCAATACCTCCTCTTCGGTTCTGGCATCTTCCTCGGTGGCGATCTTGTCGAGCAAGTCGGGTTCCCCGATCCGCTGCGCTTCCTTTTGGAAGCGTTCCCTGATGGCTTCTTTGAGTTGTTTGGGCATCCACACGATGCGCTTGATGCCGCCGTCGGCGGAAAGGAACTTGGGACTGGACAGATACAGTCGTCCCACGCCCACGAATCCTGGTGTCTGCGCTCCGCCGCCGGTTATCGAGGCCAGCTCGCCGAAGCTCATGCCCGAGGGCGTCACCTCAGGGAATTCCCGGTTGACCACCATTACACCGTTAGTCAGCGGCAGTATGGCCACGATGCACTCAAAACAGCCGCAACTGGTCATGGGCGCTTCCAGCAGGCTGTAGGCGCAAAACCGCTCTACCTTGCGGTTGGAGTGCTCGTAAACGAACTTGTTGACGCCTTCCCATTCGCCCTTGACCGGGTCGATGATGCGTCCTTTAGGGATGGGTTGATTGGGGCCAGTAGGGTTGATCTCGTAGTTGGCGCGGCCATCCAGCCAGTTGTATGCACCGCACAATCCCAGCCGCTGCGGAGTGATTACGCACACATGGTCCGGGGCGTAGCTTTGGCAAACGGTGCAACTGTAGAAGACATCCACCGATTCGTCGGTCATACCGGCGATGCGGTCGTCGCGGTAGGCGAAGGCTTTGCGGGCTTCTTCGATTTTGGCCTTGACCTGTTCCGACTCGGTGTAGATGCGGACGGCGACTTTGTCGACGATTCCGCCGTATTCCTCGTGCAGCTTGGCGTGGAGGATAACGCCCAGATGGCGGAGCCGGAAGCCGGCCTCGAAGGCCTTCTTGCTTACCCGGCACCATATCTGGTCGCGCTGGCCGGTGTGCATGAATCCCATGGCGTGGCTGGTCCAACGGTGGATTTGCCGTTCCAGGATGCCTTCGAAGTCGCGGGCCATTTTCCGCCCGGCCACCAGCACTTCCAGCCCCAGGGGCATAGCGCCGCCTGGGGCGACCGAATCGATATCGGGTCCGATCAGTTCGATCTTGCCGTCCTGGATCTCCCCCGGATCGACCATGCGGAGGTACTCCAGCGCCGGCGAGTACTTGTATCCGAACTGCACGTGCATATCTTCCTTGCGCACCCGTTCGCCTTCGAAGGCCGCCGCATAGCCGACCGGGATGTCGATCTTCTCTACTTTGACCTTTACCGCCCGGGTCTCGATGCAAGTGGGAATCAACTGATCGTAATCGGTCTGGACGACAAGTTCTTCGCGGACCGTCACGCCGGTGGGTCGGATTTCGGGCGTGGTAGGCGAATCGGAGATTATTGGATATCCCATCAAGATCGCCCCGGCGCCCATGGCGTACCAGTCATCTGGAATTTCGCCGAAGGTAATCCCGAAGGCATGAATGCGGCGTTTGGTGTAGTCGAGGCATTTGCGGGCTTCGCCGCGTTTGTGGCCGCCGAACGTAAGCGCGCTGCGGATCGACCAGTTCAGTACGTAGATGCCGTCGAGGGTGTCGGGGCCAACCGGGACCACGTACAGGTCCCAGCATTCTTCCAGCGGTGCGTCGTCGGCAAACACCCCGCCTTCGACCATCTGCTCCCGCATGGTCTTGCCGTCCCGGTTAGCGCACAAGAACACCAGGATGTTCCGCTTTTGCAGTTCGCGGACTACTTTCACGGCGATTTCGGTGGATGGGGCCGGGCCGAGGATCAAGGCGAAGCCGGGCATACGTCCGTCGACCAGTTGAATGCCCAACTCACGCATGATCGTATCGGATATGAATCCTTGCCATCCCGGCGGCGGAGAATATCCGTCCACTGTACGCAGGGCAACCAGGGCCTCCTGGGCAAATAGGGTGGCCGCGCCGGCGTCCAGCCCATCGCCCAGATACGGCAGCCACAGCTCGTCGGAGGGCACCGGGCGGAGCAGTTCTCGGGCGTGAGCCACCTGGGCGCGGAGGTCGCCGATGGTTCTCACCTCCAACCCCATCAAGGCGTATGACATCGGCAGGTAGTACGCCGTTTGCGGTCCCCAGCCGACAGGCTTGTCTGGCCCGTGCTGCTCCAATGCCTTCGACAAGGCGTCTTCGGCCTGTTTGACCCACTGGTGCGCACCACGAATTACCTTCGTGAATACTTGCTTGGACATCAGCTTTCCCTCTGGCTTGGTCAGTCCGACGCCAATGCTGCATTTTCACAGAACACACCGTTCCCTGCGCTCTGGTGTCGTCGTCGGACCGATGATCGCGGGACGGTGTGCCGTGCAGTGTTGTTCTCGTCACAGTCAAAGCAAGCCTGCCATGTCTGCGGAGGCCCAAGCCCCGTCATCCGCAGGCTGCCAAAGCGGAAATGCGGCAAGTTGCGACATGTGCCGCATCGGGCATTCGTGTTCGCATGTTTGCGTGGCTGGTTCCTTCCAAAGACGTTTTTCTTAAAAGACGTTTTTCTTATCCGGGTGTTGCTTTGTTCAGTTGCGTCTGGTCGCCGTCGTACTTTGTCGTGCTGTATGGGATTCGATCAGGCCATGACATGCGCGGGAACTGGAACTTTTGCTGTGCAGCGGCGGAACTGCATCTGGAAGCCCCTTTGGAAATCCGTCCGGCCGACATTATGAAGTGGCGCTTGGGGCTGGCACAGTTGCAGCAGCAAAGACCGGGGTTCCTTCTGCCGTTTGCGGCGCGTACGGTACTTCGTACATCGGCGGCGGCAATCCCAGTTCGGCTCGCTTGCGGTCCAGGTGGTCGATCATCAGATGGGCCGCTTTGATCGGATCGGGCTGGAAGCTCCAAGTGGCGCCGAAATACTCGCGCATTTTCCTGGTGAGGAAATCGACCACCACCCGGCTCCCCTCCACCGGCAGCGGCTGGCCGATTACCACCGATATTCCGCTGGCCACGAAGTACATGCCGATGGCTACGGCTTTTTCGCTCATCCATTCCGGGGCGGCGCCGACGACCGGCAGTTTGTCGAAGCTATCGCCGATACCGCCTTCTTTGACCATTTCGGCGCAGGCGGTAAGGATGCGCGAGTTGTCCACGCACGCGCCCAAGTGCAACACTGGTGGTATTCCCACCGCTTCGCAGATTTCCTGAAGTCCTTTGCCGGCGTACCGGGCGGCAGCTTCTGGAGCAAGCAAGCCACCTTTGCCGCAAGCGATCGCGCTACAGCCGGTCTGCACCACCAGCACGTCGTTGCGGAGCAGCTCGCGCACCAGCGCCAGGTGGCATTCGTCGTGTGTGAACTTGGGGTTATTGCAGCCCACCACCCCAGCCACGCCGCGCAGACGGCCCGCTTGGATGCCGTCGTTCAGCGGTCGATAGCTGGGCCGGTAACGGCCGCCGAGGATTCTGAAGACCACCTGGGTGGTAAAGCCGGCCACCAGTCGCTCATGGACCTTGGGAATTCGCACCTTTGCCGGATCGCGGCGGCGGAAGCTGTCGATGGCCATTCGGACGATCCGGCGTGCGCAATCCAGGGCGTGCTCTTCGTGGAACTCGATGTGCTCGGCGCCGGGAAACTTGGCCTTAGGACTTGTGGAAACCACTTTGGTGTGGAAGCACTCTTGCAGCCGGGCCAGCGCCGGAAACACGCACTGCACATCGACCAGCAGCAGGTCGATCGCACCGGTCATCACCGCCAGTTCTTGTTGCAGGAAATTGCCTGCGATGGGAATGCCATGGCGCATCAGAATCTCGTTGGCCGTACAGCAGATTCCAGCCAGATTGATTCCCTTTGCGCCGACGGCATTGGCCTCGGCCACCATTTGCGGGTCGCGCGAGACGGCGGCAATCACGTCGGAAAGGGTCGGCTCGTGCCCGTGAACCAGGATGTTAACATGGTCCTCTTTCAGCACGCCCAGGTTGACCGCGGAGCGGAGCGGTTCCGGCTCGCCGAAGAGCACGTCGGACAAGTCGGTAGCGATCATCGAGCCGCCCCAGCCGTCGGCCAGTGCCACCCGTGCAGCAGCCAGCAGCAGGTGTTCCGGGTCGTTATCTACGCCCATGGTGGTCATGTGCAGGCCGGTAACGATTTCGCGGTCGATGCCTCGGGGCGTAACACCGGCTGCGCGCCAGTTGGCCCGCTGCGCCTCGGGGGCGCGCTGGAGATTGAGCAGCGTGCCTTCTTGCTTGCTGAATTCGGCCATGAACAGACGGGCCAGCTCGCCGGCCACATCGGAGTCCGAGCGTCCGTCCAGCGGCACTCCGAACTCGGCGGCCAGCGCCCGCATTCGTCCAGGACTGCGGACTTGATATGCTTTGGAGTCGCCGCTGGCTGCCAGGAAAAGGGTTTTGACGATTTCGCGGCCGTGGTCGGAGTGCGCTGCTGCTCCGCCGGCGACGTGACGCAAGAGGTTTCGGGCCACGATAGTTTCGGCCGTCGCGCCGCAAATGCCCTGCTGAGCGCCTTTGCCCTCCTCGGTTACCCGACACGGGCCCATGAAGCACATCCGGCAACAAAGGCCCTCGCGGCCGAAGCGGCATTGGCCCTTTTGCGCGTCCAGGCGGTCCCAAATGGTTGGCAGCCCGTGTTTTGCAGCCACTTCGACCATTTCCAATACGGCCGGATCGACAGATCGCTGTTTTTGCTCTGACACTGGTCTGTCCCCTCTGGCGAAAGAGTTTGATACTGAAGCGGCGTAGGACGATCGACCACTGCCCCCCAGCTAATGATCTGCGCGATGTGCATACATTACAATAGCAAGAGCGGATTATACCAAAAGTTGGCGTTTATAGAAATGCCTCACACCGTATAGTCGGGCAATACACCAGTATTGCCCTTACGTATGTGTCAGCGCAGGCCTTCAGGCGACGAGCCTAACGGCCAGCTTATCGGTCGGCAAGCAACCGCCGCCGACCGGATTGCGATTTGTACCGTAAATGGGCAATAGGTCAAGTGACTCGGCGGAATCAAATCACTCGAACTGGGAGAGTGACAATTGCAGATCAACATTCAACGGGCGAAAGAACTGGCTTTCGACGCCTTGCGAAAGCAATCGGCCGACCAGTTGCTCTGGCTGGGCGCCGAGCCGACTGGCAGCTTGTGGCGACTGCCGGTACTAAATGGCGCTTTCTTGATCGACTTGCCTGGCCGAAGCGTGGCAACGTCCGGCGGCGAGCCGGTAAGGCCAGCTTGGGCCATATTGGCACTGCACTACCTGGCGGTCGACGGCCGTCCTGGCGACTTTCGGCCGACGGTCACTTTCGCTGATCTTCCTACGGCACGGTCCTACGCCTCGGTTTACAACCAACGGACCACAGGACGGCTGTGTGCAACCGTCGGGCGCAGCCTGCAATCGCTGCAAGAAGCGGCCGCAGCCCTGGGCGCTGAACCAGCCGTATGCGACCAAGGCAGTTGCAGTGCGGCGTATGTGTTTAGGGTGTTCCCTCGGGTGTCAGTGCAATTGATTTATCACGCGCCGGATGACGAGTTCCCGCCTTCGGCAACGCTGCTATTGCCGGAAAATATCGAGAGTTTCTTCTGCAGCGAAGACGTGGTGGTGCTCTCGGAATGCCTGGTGTCGCGGTTGTGCGGCAGACCGTTTTGACCACATTCGCTTGGCGCGTTTGACGGCATGTGTTAGGTGCTTTCGCCGGTATGTCCTTGCCGCGCCAGGCCACGCTTGAAAAGCCGTCTTTGCCAGGGCGCCAAACAATCACAGAGATTCTGGGCTTATCTGGGCGGTATGGGAATTCTGGCAATCGATGAGACCGAGGCCGCCGAGGCGCTTCTCCAGACCGGGCGTATGGCCAGAAACACGCTCAGCACCACGACAGCCAAGCCCAACACGCTTGGGTTCAGCCACAGCCACCACACCAGTCCCAGCGCTGCCAAAAGCACATGCGGATAGCCAGCCGTGCAGCGACCAATTGCTGTGGCAACCTTCGCAGGCAAGCGCCCGCCTGGCGAGGCAAGTGCCACGGCCAGTGCGCTGCCTAACAGTCCGGCGGCGAGCAACCAGCGTGTCAGCAAGTCGCCGGCGCTGGCAACTCGGCAACCGACAACAAGTTGCGGGGCGGAACCCGCAAAGCGATAACAGGCCTGGTTGGCACCCGGACGAAACATCGCCGCCCAAAGTTCCTCCGGCGCTTTGGCCGTGGGGATTTCTCTGAAAAGCTCCTCCAGCACGGGAACCACTCCCAAGCGGTTGGCCAATTGCGACTGTTCCTGGCCGATGGTTCGCAGTTCAACCATTGCGGCGCGGGCGGCACGACTGCGGCCGGCAGCAAGCAACTGGCTTTCGGCCTCGCGCCGAGCGGCGACCATGCGGGCAGCCCAGGTGCGATACCAGGCGGTAAGCTGCCGGGCGTCGTCGTCGCTCAGCGCGCTGCCGGCGTACAACACCGCCGCCAGGTGTTTAAGGCGCACCATTTCGGCTTGCCATTGGGGGATGGCTGCTTCGATTTGCGAGTCGTCGGGGAAGCGATCGGCCGGGCCCAGCACCGTCCATAAGGTTTCCGCCACAGGCAATTCGGCCAGCATCGGGGCTGATAATTGGCGCTTGCCGTGGCTGGGGAGCTGCTGCGACTTCCCGGCAAACCAGGCCACTATCCGCTGCCAAACTTTGGCTGGTCCTACCTGTAGCACCCAGAGCGAATATCCAGACTGCTTTGAATCGGCCTGCATGGGCGCCGAGGGCACGCCATCGATGTCCACGCCCAGCAGACGGCACTCTTCGGGCACTTGCAGCAGTATGCGATCGGCTTTGCCTGGCTCCAGGTCGAACACCGCCACGCCTTGATATGCGCCGTCGGGTTGGCACATGCAGCGGATATCGGCAAGGGCCACACGTGGAGTACCGCTGGCCACCCCCGGCCGGAACACAGCTTGAAACGCATCGTCGGTTACTTCGTAGAAGTCTGCTGGTCCGATACCAGCAGGCGGAGCGAGTGTTTCTGGGGCCTCGGCGGCGCGAAGCCCTCTGGTTTCCCACGTTACCACCTGCCCCTGCACAATCCGGGGCAAGGCCAGCAATCGCCGCAGCTTCGCCGGCGATTTCAAGTACATCCCCGGCGCAGAGACCCGCTCGCCAGCAGCAAAAATCATAGTTCCCGATAGTCGCAGGCGATGTCGCCCTGCGACCGGCTGCGGCATTGACAGCACGAACACCTGGGGTTCGCCGGGCGGGCTGTACAGCCGATTTGCCTCGGTGGGCGACAGCAACGTGAAGTTCACCGGCGCCTCGACGCACAACTGGTCCAGCAGGCCCCCAGAAACATCCAGGCGGCACTCCAGTTCGGCCATCCACGCGTCGCCTTGCCGATAGAACCAGATAATTTGCTCTCCGCGCACCTCTGGCCGGTTGGCAACCACCGTAAAACCGATGTTGGGAAGTTGCGATGCCTCCGTCCGAATGCAATGCACCAGCCGCGCCCTATGTTCAACCGGGACGTCGAGCGAGGGAGCATCCACCTCTGTCAGGGCCGGCGATTTGGCCAGCAAGACCTGCACCGGCGATGTGCGGTAGATCAGCACAGTTATCGGCGTCCGCTCGTGCTGTTCGAGGCATACGAGCGGCAAGCTCTGTTTTTTTCGCAACGCCGAGGGCAGCCGACCGCGGAGCATCAACTGGCTGTGGCCAGTGATGCGGGCGGTGAGGAAGACGTCTATCTGGCCGTCGGCCGGCTGAGACCATCTGGCCACGCGATCAACATCATCTTGCACAAGCGAAATACTGACCGGGACCAGCCCGGGCGGCGCAACAAGTCGCAGTTGCAGTTCCGACTCTCCTTCGGTGAAAATCGACGCCCGATAATCCACGGCGATTTCTTCCTCGGAGCACGTCAACAACAGCGCCTGGTCTTGCAGAGTGGTCTGCCCCTGGCGCGGCCGCAAAGCAAGCACCAGAGCGGGCTGCGGTGCGGTGCTCGCTTCGCTCGGTACCGTCTTTCGCCTGAAAGCGACTGTCGGCGCTGCGGCCGCCTTGCCCCAGAAGGCCAGAAAATCGCGCAGTTCCATCGGTTCCCAGCCGGCGTTGTCCACCATCATGTGCTCAAGGGAAGGATCGACCGTAACAGCGACGAACTGGCGGACGGTCTTTGCGTCGGGGGCAAGCAGAGTGGGCAGCGTGATGTTCCCCACGCCCAGGCTGCCGCTGAGGCGGAACGTCAACTCCAAAGTGGTTCGTTCGGGCAATGGTTGATCCCAACTGAGTACTATGCTTTGCAGTCCGCCGCACTCCGGTCCCTGCTCGGCCCTGGGGCCGTCGGGGTTCGGCAAGGGTGCCAACCGCAGGCGTGGGTCGGCCAGCAGCCGCAATTGGCGGACTTGGCCCTCGGGTGCCCGCAACCGCAGCCGCGCTAACAGTTCCACCGTCCCGGGCTTGACCCTCAGCCAACCGACCTGCTCTACTTCCAAAGCCGGGTTGCTGACAGGCCCGGCCGTACCCGTCCAGCGAATGCACAGCCGGTCGGTCGGCCCTAGTTCGGCTATCAGTTGTGGCAGTTCGTCCTGGTAGTGAACTTCTCCAATCGCGCTGGGTACAGAGACCGTAACTGCGCCGGCAGGAAAAAACAGTTCCAGTGTCGATGTGGCCACCGGTGGAATCGAAATGTCTATCCCCGTGCTCGATTCGGCATTGCGGACAATCGGCTCTAAAATCAGTTCCAGAAAGTGGCGGCCCGGCTGAGCCACTTCAACCACCAGCGCCGTGCCGTCCGGTTCCCAGGTCAGTTGTACCGGGCGGCCGTCGAGGGTCGCGGCATCGGGCGTCAGGATCACTTCGTTGCGGCGCAACGGCAGGCGCACTTGCATAGCTTCGCCTAGAACATGCAGCTCGAAAACGGCCTGCAACTGCTCGATGCGATATTTCTCCGCCCCGGCTTCACGGATCAGCTGGCCCCTGTAACTAGCGCTCGCCAGCAGCCACCCTTGCTGATGCTGTCGGACGGCGGCGGCCATCCGGGAGAGTTCCTCGTACATTTTTTCGGGCAAGTAATACTTGTCGCCGGCTGGCCTTTGCTGGTCGTCGACGGGAACTAGCAGTTGATAGACCTTGCCCGGCTGGGGGTACTGCTGGCCCGGCTCGCCGGCCGAAGCCCAAGCCGACCCGACCAGGGCTACGACAGCCACAATGCCGCCGGCCAGAGTGCCCCGAGCAGCGCCGGAACCGCCCTTTGAATCAGATGCGACGTTATCTGTCGGTCTGGCGCTGTCGGGCGGCCGGAAACGTTCTGGCGTAGTTGCGATTTCTGCCGTGCTGGCGCAGTAGTTCCCAGGAGCTCCGTTGCGAGCGTCGCTGCCGACCAGATCGGCGCGCGCTGGTGCGGCGCGCTCGGCTGCCGCTGTTCGGCCCCACCGCAGCAAACTCGTCCACGCTAAATGCGTCAGACAACCGAGCATCGCCCCGCTGGCCGCCAGAAAGTACCAATGCGGGAGCACCAAAGCCGCTGTGGCCAGTATTGCGACACTGAGGAAAACCGCCTTGAAGCGAGCCGCCTTCCACCAGCACGCCGCCACCGAAAGCAAGAAGGCAGCCACACCGATCATCCGCATTGTGGGCAAGTGCGCGTAAGGCAGGCGAGCTTCTGAAGCCGACGAGACCGCCAGGCGGTAACAGGGCCGGGCTTCCAGTGGGAAGCCTGCCCGAGCAGGCGGCGCTTCACTGCTCCACGGTGGACGCGACTGCGGAGGGTGGTGTATCCATACGTCGGCTTCTACCAGTGTGGAACCGCCGGTTTCAGCAGCCTGTTGTAAGAGGTCGGCCAGCGGGCCGGCCAGCACCCGGTAGACGTTGGGAAACTCTAATGCTTCCAGCCACGGACGCCACAAGGCGCACTGAGCGGCGCTGGTTAGCACAACGCGGTTGCCGCACATCAGCAGCGCAAGACCCGAGCTTTGCAGCAAGCACACCGCGCGATCAACCGGTACGGAAGCCTTCAGCGGCGGCACCAGGCTTTGCGGCGTGATCCCGATGTCGGACAACGCCTGACCGTCCACAAACAGCCTCACCCCAGGCGCCTCGCCCATGTTCAAGCCGATCAAGATTCCCAATTGCGCACTCGGGCTGCCGTCGGCGAGCATCGTTCCCAGCCACTGAAGCACCGCTTGTGCCTTTTCAGCAGCTTCGCTGTGGGCTGTGCGGCTCCGTCCTGGGATTGGCCAACTGCGCGGATCGATCGGATCAAACATCTCTGCTTCCGGGCCGCGAGCCAACGGCCCCAACAGACGCTGGAGGACCGTCGGCGAGGGGTCGGATAACTGCGGCCACCGCGGGTCGCGATAGCTGGCCGCATAGCCCGGCGGCAACCACACCGTCCAGTTCTGCGAAAATATTGGCAAGTCCAGCTCCGGCAAGGGAGCATCCAGGAAGCCTGTCGCACCCAGTTTGCGCGGCGGGGTGGCAAAACCGACGCTTACGGTAACCAGTGTTTGGCTCGGCGGCAGTTCGACCAGAAGCTGCCGTCGCGCGCCCTGGTCTTCCCATCGGCAGGCCGCCCGCTGGTTGTCTACCCACAGTTCTACGCCGTCTGCGCCGGCCCGGTCGGGCAGAACGATTCTTAGGGTACGAGAGCCGGTATTCTGGATGCGGTAACAAGCAGCGTGTCGGGCGGCGCCATCGGCTGTGTAAAAAGATTGCACATGCGCCAGCCAGACCAGTCCGCCGACGGTCTGATCGTCCTCGGCCGCCGACACCCACAGTTTTCCACCCTCGTCGAGCACATCGGCAACTGGCTCGTAGCGGTAAGCCCCACAAGCCGAGATCATCTGCGATTGCGGCGAAAGTTCCGGCGCCAATCGCACAAGCCCTTCACTGCGCAAGCGAACGGTTTTGGGCGCGGGACTGAAGACAACCACGCGCGCCTGCTGAGTGGTCGCTTCGGGTAGTGCAGCAAGCGAAATTGCCGTCTGGCCGTCAATCGTAGTTTCCCGCCAGCCGCGTAGCTCGAAAGGGGTGTTTACCGGGCGGGGCAGCAGCAGTTCCCAAGTTTCTTTCGCCCTTTGGTTGTCGGGTGGCTGGCCGTCGTCGGCGAGCAGCCGGGATGTCACTGGGAGTCTCTCGTCGGGAAGAGCGGCCCACTGGATCGGCTTTTCGCGCCTTTGCGACAGGCGAACCAGCACTCTGTTGACTGCACCGGCTTGGGGAGTACATCGAATGATATAAGTCTCGCGCAGCCGACCGGAACGCACTTCAGCTTCTACGCTGATATCGGCAGAGTACGCAGGCCTGCGGCTTTCCAGGGCCACGCGCAGGTGGTGCGTGCCGGCGTCTTCTTCGAACACCACGCCCCGGGGCAATTCGACAAGCAGTTCCCGTTGCGCCGCACTGAGCGCCCGGTAGTCCACACGCTTTAGCCTTTCGGTCCCCGACAGTCGCAGGCGATATGGCTCGGCGGCGCGGATGGCCACCAGGCCGGGCCGACCGACGGTTCCAGCAAACCGCAGCGGGATCAACTCGTCCCAGGTCAACTCTTGTTTCAGTGGCGAGCGAAGCCGTCGGGCGGTGATGGCTATGCGCAGCACCTGGCCGTCGGCAAGCGGTTTGGCGAAGCGGATACTTAAGCGCCGCCTGGCCGCCTCGCTTTTGTCAACGCTCCAGTCTTCGATGCCGCCAGCAGGCACCGAGTCGATGGAATCGATTTGCCAGGCAGGCCACAGGTCGGCCTCGGCGGTGAAGATCGCTCCGCCGCTTGCCGACAGATCGGCGATGACCTTGGCCGCGGTCTCGCCAGTGCTGAGCGTCAAACTTACGCCGCTATGGACATGCAGCACCGGCTCGCGAAATGCCAGGAGCACTTCCGCGGTGGCCTGCGGAGAAAAGCACTGAAGTTGCGTCCAGCCCAGCAGCGGATCCCCCGGCATCTGCCGCGATTCAACTGGCACTAGCCTCTTCAACACCAAGCTGCCGTCAACCACCAGCTTGATTGTTCCCGACTGCCAGGAAACGTTTTGGAAAACGATTGCCGGCAGCCGGTGCGCCGCGCCGATGGGCAGCGGCGCCACCGCACGGATGCTCAGCACTCGGCCATTGTCGTCGATCGGAACCGGAAATGTCAGCACGGCTGTGGCCGAGCCGTCGGAGGCCTGCCCCGCCGTGCAAGTCAAATTGGCGTCGCCCAGTCGAGCCTCGGTAATTTGCAACCCCGGCGCCAGCTTCATCTCGATCTGCTCCAGAGGGGCGAAGACTGCATCCAGTCGCAGCTCGACGCTCAGCGACAGGCCTTGCGGATCGAGGTGGTATACCACGTTTTGTCGGACAAGCGGCGCGGGCGAGCGAGAAGTCTGTCTGTCGGCCTGCACAACGCGCAATTGCACCCGGCTATGGCCGCCCAGGTTGATCTGCCATCTGCGCACGCTTTCGTCCACATACTCGGCAGGCTGAACGTAACCTGCATCAGGTTCCGGAACGAGATGGTCCGGCAGATCGAGCGACAACCGATTGACGGGGCACTGGGGCAACTGTAGCTGAAAGACGGTCGCCGCCGCGTCTTGGCTTTCTTTGCCAACAAGCGACCAGCGCAACTGGACCTTGCCGCTCCGGTCGATCAGAGCTGCCAACTGCCCGCCGGGCGCAAGACCGATCGGAACGCTGTGCGCTGGGTTTTCGGCCCAGTGAGCCGAGGAGATGGCCAGCCCGCACGGTCGCAACTCTAGCCTGGAAAGGCCTTTGCCATGGTGCACGATGCGCCAGGTTGCTTCGCCGGACAGCAGAGTCTCTTCTGTCAATCGAGCCTGGTACTCGGCCGTAGCAATGCTGGCTGCGTGCGCCGAGTCCGTCTGGTCAGTGCCGGCGATGGTCGCAAGCAGTTTCTCGAACTCCGCCCGGTCGATCGGCACATAGCGCACATCGCGCGGCCACTGCTTGGGTTGATCCACCGGCACGAAAACCCGGCGGAAGGTGATGCCCTGCCGGGACTCGGGACCAGGAGAGTTCTCGGCGCTGCCCGTCGGCCAGGCAACCGCCCAGATGCTTAACAGCAGCACCATCGGCGCCAGCCGCAGGAGGCGAAGCCTTTTGGCCGATGGCAGAAGGTTGTGCTGCGCTAAAAACTGCCAAATGCAACAATACCACTTTCCCGGCAATGGCCGCGAAACGGCACGGCCCGCCGGGCTTAGCGCCGGGGCAGTCGCAACTGCACTGGCCGTGTTGCGCAACTGCTGAATCATACCTTCACGTCGCCCGAAGGTGGACTGACGGCTGGACCAGTCGCCGTCGAGCCGCGCAGGACCGGTTGAACGTCCGATAGCGGCGGCAAGCCGGCAGCGGCGTGGGGAATCATCAGGGCGGCAGGCGCCGGTTCGGCCCGCCCTTGTCTTGCCAGACTGCGGTCCAGCACCGCGGCTGCAATGCTCAGCACCACTCCTAGAACGGCCGCCTGGGCTACCAGCAAGGCTGGTTCAGGATACAGCATACCGACGCCCAGCAAGCCGGTCGCAGCTATCAGCAACGAAACTGGATGCCTGCTGGCCGGCACATAAATCGCCAGCAGACCCAGCAGCAACGCCCCGCCCGAGGCAGCCAGCACTATTATCGCCCGGCTGGCGGTGGCCAACTGGCACGCATCGACAGACCCCGAAATGCTGAGCAGATAAGTGTTGTCTGTATGAGCCGTGTCTGCGCTGGGGGTAACGCCCATCCAAGCGGCCAGGTCCAGATGCGACACCACCGGGCGGCGGCCCCATGAATATCCCGACCACTGCCAGACGAACTCGCCGGTGAAGCCCGCGGGAGTCGTTATCAGATGTTCATTGCGGGGCAATGTAAGTTGCCAGTACAAGCGACGCACCGGCGACTTTGGGCCGAGCGTGGGCAACTGCATTTCCATAAATCCCCTGGGCGGCCGCCCATCGATGTGGTATTTCAGCTCCAATAGATGCTCAACCGGTGCGGTCTGCTCGGCGGCGGGGATGGCCAACCACAGACGCCCTGCGTCGGATGGCAATTCTACCGGCTTGTTGTTCAGCTTGACGCTTTCCAGAGTCGCGCCTGTGGGAAGATGAACCGCCAGTTCGCGGCTGCGTGCAGTAAATCGAAACCAGGCCCGCTCGATACGCGATTGCTGCCCCAGCCGCGTGCAAATCCATGCTCTTTCTACCACCACCAGGGGCAGCTCGTCTGTCGGCGGCTGGCAAACCAGCTCTACCGCACCTACGCGCTGGGTGGCAATCCAGCGATGCTGCCGCTGGGAGGCAGGCGGCGCGGATATATCCTCGGCGCTTACCCAGGGGCCGGTCAGCACCATGGGACGGACCGTCGGAGGACCGCTGACGACCAGCACATTGGCCCCTAGCTGGCCGTCCAGCGGCATTATCAGCGGTATTATCACTTCTCCACCGTGATCTTCCGACAGCGCGCCGATAGCCTTGCTGTGCCGCACTACAAGCTGGAACTGACCGATGCGCTGCTCGGGCAAAGTAACGCTTACCCGTACTGCATCCAGTGGATTGCCCTGCTCGCTTGGATAACGCAACGGAACACTTACCGGCTTGCCATCGGCCAGCAACTGCCACGACGTATCCTCCAGCAACACCCGCGGCACGTCCAGAGTGACGAACCGCGCCGGTTCGTAAGCCACCCGATAGGTGAACTGTTGTTCCACGCCTACCGCGGCCCGCTCCAGTTGCACGCGGCTGGTTACCTCGACGTTGATCTGCTGCTGGTGGACGCGAAAGCCGGCAACGAACGTGGCCTTGGCGGCCTCCATGCGGTAGAACATCGCCGCTTGCTGAAGCGGCGGCGGCTTTATGGGCGAGCCGACTTCGGGAACCAGACCGACGATCGCTTCTGCTTGTGGGGTCAGTTCCACGTTGTCGGCCGGTACGATGGCCACCGCCGCCGGCCCCAACGATTGCACACGCGGCTGCGGCATATTCACAGCAATCGTGCTGCTGCCCGGTGCAATCCCCTTCCGCGCACGAAGGTGTATCTCCAACTGGCCAGTGCTGGGTTGCACCAGAGGGATGCGCAGCAGATTGTGTTCGTCGATATGCACACCTTCGGGCGCCACCAGGTTGTCGGGCCCGACGTCTTCAAACTCCCAGTCGGCCAGCCCAACCTCCAAAGCCCCCACCCGCGCGCCCCGAATGGTGTACTTCAACACCGCATCCAGCCGCAGGCTATCGGCATTGACCAGCACTTGATACTCCGGGTCGACGCTGATCCGAGTTCTCTTTTGCACCAGACGTGCGGCAAGCATATACGGCTGCACGAAGTACTCGAAGACGGCCGCCAGGTTTTCGCGCGGGGCATTCTCTGGCGGCTGGACTGTCTGCCGCACGCCTTCCGACGGCCCCCATACCACCTGCCAGTCGCGGGGAGCGTAAACGCAAATCTTTCCCGATTGACGCGCGGCGCCCATAACCTCGAACCCGGCCAACTGGCACCATGCGTCGGGTTTGCCGAGCGGATAGGGTCGATAAGCTTTGATGCGTACCAGTGCTGAATCGGCCGCCGGTTTAGCCAGCCGAACCTCCACTTCCTGCCGCGCCCCAGAGGTCTTGCCTTCCTCCACAGGAACCACCCAGTAGCCTACATTGGTCTCCGGCACCAATTCGGCTCCCGGCGGCAAGCGGACGCGGAAGCTCTCCAGCGCGCCCATGTGCCTGCGGACCAGCAATTGCGCCTCGCTGTCGACGCTGCTGCTTTCGATGCGAACGGTTATTTCGCCCGTTACTTCCAGCACGCCCGAAGCTGCCACCTTGTCGGCCGGCTTGCTCCAGGCAAGCTCGAAATCGCCTTCGAATCCCCGCACCGTCAACTCCGTGCTATTGTTTGCACGATTGGATGCGACGACAGTCGCCCCTTTAGAAACCCTTACCACCGGTTCTACCACCGGCAGCTTGATCCTCAATTCTGCCGAGGTGGAGTACGGCGCCGAAACGAGCAGCCGCGACTGGTCGCCATTGCGCAGCAGCGGGACAAGTATTTTCAGCGTCAATTCATGCACCTGCCCAGCCTGGCCTCGAATCCAGCTAACATATCCCTCCTGCCTGCCCTGGAAGTGCACGAACTGTTCTCCAGGGCCTTTGTGCTCGGGAACGTCGAGCAACAACGCTTCGCCCAGTCGCAACGGCACCCCTACCCACCGATCGGCCGTCACCAGAATCCGAAACTGTACGCTCAACTCCGCGCGATCGCCAACCACGCTTCCGCTGGCTGCAATTCGCTGGATGCTGTATTGGGGCTGCGGCCGCGCTAGTTGGCGCTTCAAGTCGTACAGTTCCCGGAATTCTTCGTAAGAGAAGTCGGGCACAGCGACCAGATTGCCGCTCTTGTCCCTCAAGTAGTAGATGGGCGGCTGCTCCTCTTCGACGCTGCTAGTGCGCTTGACCGGCTCTGACGCCGTGGCTGGTTTGGTGGACTCGGGCGGGCCCACTGGCGATTCACCGGCCGGCGTGGTTTGCGCAGCGGCTCCGCTCAGCAGCCAGCAGGCAGCCAGCAAGCAGCAGATCGGCGCAGCGGTTGTCCGAAGCGCACAAGACACGCCGTTGCCTCCGTCGAACTTGCCGTCAAAATGGCAGCAAGCCTACCTATTTTAACCCTGTTCCGGCACAGACGAGAGCACATTGGCGACAAGACTACCATCGTTAGTCTAATTCACGCCCGCCGCGAAATAAAGGCACGCGCGACTAAAGGCGGTTGCGTTGTACAGGTCCGCGGAAGGCTTGGCGGTGGGGCAAGTCGGGCGTTGATGGGTTGGCAGGCCGCCTTGGGCAAACAAGGACGGCGGCTAGGGAGGATGGAAAAGCCCTCGGCCCAACAGCTTTGTACGCGGACATCGACGGTCGGTTACGGCGCCGAAAGGCAGACACGAGCGGTGCTGTTCAGCACGAAAAGGCAGACACCA
>Ga0209101_1000281_pt1 | contig 42761 bp, 41 predicted proteins | sample ConPoolayeCmetaG_FD_185481 | JGI IMG/M metagenome (GOLD analysis project Ga0209101, IMG submission 185481) | Hot spring microbial mat communities from California, USA to study Microbial Dark Matter (Phase II) - Cone Pool mat layer C metaG... ...
GCTAGAAGGCGAAGGCGCTTCGCCGCGCCCGCGGCGAAGCGCCTTCGCCTTCTAGCCGCGGGCGATTTCGCAGCGTGGCCCAGCCCCTCGACGAGGCCCTGCTCGCCCGGAAACTCGGCGAGACCCCGTTCGTCGTCGTCGACCTCGAGACGACCGGGGGGCCGGATGGAGCGACGGCGATCCTCGAGATCGGCGCGGTTCGCGTCGAGGCCGGTCGTCTCGCCGGAACGTTCGAGACCCTGGTCGATCCGGGACGGCCTGTCCATCCCTTCGTCACCCGGTTGACGGGCATCGACGATTGCATGGTCGACGGTGCGCCAGCCATCGCCGAGGCGCTGCCCCGTTTTCTCGCCTTCGCAGGAGACGCCGCCGTTCTGGTCGCGCACAATGCCCCCTTCGATGCGCGGCATCTCGACGCAGCTCACGAGCGGTTGTTCGGCCGGCCGCTCGCCTTACCTGTCCTCTGCACGATTCGTCTCGCCCGCCGGCTCCTGCCCGAGGTGCGCCGTCGGGGGCTCGATCACCTCGCGGCGCATCTGGGAGTTGCTGCCTTCGTGCGGCACCGCGCGCTCGCGGATGCCCGGATCACCGCGGAAATCTTTTGCATACTGCTCGAGCGCGCGGAGGCTGCGGGAGTCCAGACCGTCGGGCACCTGCTGGCGCTGCAGTGGCGCGGTCCCGACGGCCATGCGCTGGTCGTCCACGTGCCTCGAGAACGTCTCGACTCCGTTCCCCAGACCGCAGGGGTCTATCACCTGCTCGGGGCGGATGGCCGGGTCCTCTACGTCGGCAAGGCCTCTCGGCTGCAGGAGCGCGTGCAGTCGCACTTCGCAGCCAGCGCCCGCGGGCGACCGCGGCACGTGGCGCTCGTGCGCCAGGTCCACGATGTTCGGACCTTCGAGACCGGGTCCGATCTCGGGGCCGCTCTGCTCGAGATGCGCCACATCCGGATGTTCCGTCCTCCGTTCAACCGCGCCGATCGCCAGCTGCCGCGCGTGCCCTTTATCAGGCTCGCTCGTCGCGGGGCCTTTCCTCGCCTGGCCCTGACGTGGCGGCTCGGGTTCGACCGGGCCGCCTATGTCGGACCGTTTGCGACGCGTCAGGCTGCCGAGCGCGCCCAGGCCGTCCTGGCTCGCACCTTCGGTCTGCGGACCTGCGCCGGGACCCTCGCCCCCTCTCCCGACTTCGTCCCCTGTACTCTCGGTCGCGATGGCACGTGTCCGGCCCCGTGTGCGGCCCGGATCGCGTCGCGAGGTTACCACCAGCGGGTCGACGCCTGTCTCGCCTTCCTGGAGGGGAGGGACGGAGCCCTGCTCGATCGGCTCGAGACTCGCGAGGATCGCGCGCTGCTCGACGACCTCCGCCGTGGCTACCGGCAGCTTGCCAGCGTCACCGAGCGGAAGCACTTCCTCGTGCTCGTACCGACCGAGGATCCCGGAGCCGCGCAGCTCTACATCGTGCTGGGTGGGCGCCTGGCGCTCGACCTCCGGATCACGGCGGCCACGGACGTGATCGCGGCCTGGCGGTTCGTCGCCGATCGCCTGGTCCACGGGCACGAGGCCCCGCTCGCCCGCGCCGACGTGGGGCCGAGTACGGTGCTTGCGGCCTGGCTGCGCGACCGCGCGCACGAGGGCATTCTCTTGCCCTTCGATTCTGCCGAAGACCTGGCCTCCCGCCTCGACGAGGTGGTCGTGACGCTGGACGACCTGCGCCAGCGAGGGCCCTTGCCGCGCATCGATGGGCTGACATGACCGGACGACGGCTCATCGTCTCGGGGGACGATTTCGGCGCGGCCCCGGAAGTCAATGCGGCTGTCCTGCGAGCGCATCGCGAGGGCATCCTGACGAGCGCGAGCCTCATGGTGAACGCCGCGGCAGCGCCGGCAGCCGTCGCGGCCGCCCGCGAGCATCGCCGGCTGGCGGTGGGCCTGCATCTCGTGCTCGTGCAAGGCCGTCCCGTGTCCCCGCCCGAGCGCGTGCCGATGCTGATCGGGCGGAGAGGCGCCTTCGGCGAGCGGCCGGTCACGAGCGGGTTTCGCTACGCCTGGGTGCGGTGCAGCCGCATCGGTCGCCGGCAGCTCGAACGCGAGATCGAGGCGCAACTGGCGGCCTTCGAGCAGACGGGGCTGCCCCTCGCTCACGTCGACGGCCACTGCAACATGCACCTCCACCCCATGGTCCTGCCGGTCCTGGTTCGTTGCGCGTCCCGCTTCGGGATCCGTGCCGTCCGCATCCCGCACGAGGACCTCGGTGCGGCGCTGCGACACGATCGCCGCTGTGCCGGCCGGAAGACCTTCGAGCAGGTCGTGTTCCGGGCGCTCGGCTGCTTTGCACGTCCCACCCTGCGCAGGGCCGGCATCCGCTGCGCGGACCGCGTCTACGGGATGCACCAGACAGGCCACGTCACCGAAGCCTACCTCCTCGACCTGCTGCCGCGGCTGCCGGCCGGGGTGAGCGAGCTGTACTGCCATCCGGCCGAAAGGCAGCCCCCAGCGCTCGCACGCTACCAGGCTGGCTACGAGCACGCGCGCGAGCTGGCCGCGCTGCTGAGCCCCCGGGTACGGGCAGCGCTCGCGCGCGAGGGTATCGAGCTGACCACTTACCGGGGCATCTGAGCCGTTCGGGCCACCGGGTTCGGCACCGCGGGTGCGGCCGGCGCGGTCGGCCGCTCGGCGCATGGCAGCGGGACGAGACGTCCGTCGGGCTCGACCCGCAGGACTTCACCGCTCCACTCGACGTGGCGACCGAGCCACGAGGCCAGCCAGACGAGCGAGTAGGCGAGATCGGTGAGTGGCGCGAGCCACAGCCAGCGCAGCGTTTCGCGCTCGCCCGCGAGCCGCAGGATGCTTCCCAGGGCGAGGATCCGGCAGGCGAGGGCGAGGGCCAGGGTTCCCCATCCGAGGAGGCTCCCCCGGGTGGCCGCGACGGTCAGGCACGCCCACAGTGTCGTATGGGTGATCACCGAACAGAACCAGCCGAAGGGCTGCTGCGCCCGATAGGTGCGAGCCCAGCGCAGCTGATGACGCCAGACCTCGCGGAGGCTCGTTGCATCGAGCACTGTCCCGACAACGTGCGGGAGGAGCTCCAGTCGCCAGCCGGCCCGCCCGATGCGCTCGCCGAGCAGGTAGTCGTCTGCGAGATGATGCGCCAGGCTGGCAAAGCCGCCGATCGCCTCCAGGGCCTGCCGCTTCACGGCGATCGAGGCGCCGTAGGCATTGTGCAACCCCTGGACCCACTCGGCCGTGACGAACATGGGGAGGCAGTGCGTGTTCACGAACAGGCTTTCGACCCGCGAGGCGAGGGTCCCTGTGGCGATGCCGCGGTAGAGGGCCGTGGTCAGTCCCAGCCCGGGCTCGGCCAGCGGAGCGACCATGGCGTGGAGGTAGTCCGGCTCCACACGCACGTCGGCGTCGGAGAGCACCAGCACGTCGTACCTGGCATGACGCATCATGTGGACCAGGTTCGCGACCTTGCGATTGGTCCCGGCCTCCCGCGCGACCGCGAGGACGATGTCCCGACGGGGAAAGCGTCGCTGGATGCGCTGCACGACCGCGATCGCAGGATCGTCTGGCGAGGCGACGCCACACACGATCTGGTAGAGCGGATACCGCAGCCGACAAAAGCTCTCGAGATTCCGCTCGAGCTCGGGCCCGGCGCCCTTGAGGGGCTTCAGCACGGTGACGGGTGGGGCGAAGGGACGACGATCGCTCACCTGGCGCCGGGCGCGCCGAAAAAAACGCTGGGCGGCAGCGAGCTGGACGAGCTGGTAGGCCGCGGCACACAGCGCCCCCCAGAGCAGGAGCGTTCCGACAGCGGTCATTGGAGCTCGGCCACCGCCGGCGAAGGCGAACCCGCGGCGGCGATGCGCCGGCGCTTCCACATGGCGCCGAGGAACTCCCGCCCCTCGCGCAGACGGCGCCGGGCCTCGGCGGGGTCTCGCGCCATGGTCTTGAGCGATTTCCAGATGTAGCGCGGCGAGAAGTAGTAACGGCGGTAGAAGGTCTCCACGGCGCGAAAGATCTCGTCGGCCGAGACCTCCGGGTAACTCACCGTGCACTGCTGGTAGCCGGTCTCGTCGACCAGGTTGTCGACCTGCAGGTAGCCACGCTCCACGACCCAGTCGTGGAAGTGCGTGCCGGGATACGGCGAGGCGAGGGAAACCTGCAGCGTCTCGGGTTGCAGCTCCCGCGCGAAGCGCATGGTTTCCGCGATCGTCTCCCGGGTCTCGCCCGGCAAGCCCAGGATGAATGTTCCGTGGATCAGGATCCCCAACTCGTGGCAGTCGCGGGTGAAGCGGCGGGCGCGCTCGACGCTGACCCCCTTGCGGATGTTGCGCAGGATCTGCTCGTTGCCCGACTCGTAGCCGACGACGAAGAGGCGCAACCCGTTATCCTTCAGCGTGGCCAGCGTCCGGCGATCCACGTTGGCCCGCGTGTTCGTCGACCAGGTGATGCCGAGCCTGCCGAGCCCGCGCGCGATCTCGACGGCCCGTGCCGGGTCGGCCGTGAAGGTGTCGTCGTCGAAGAACAGCTCCTTCATGTCCGGGAACAGGCGCTTGAGCCCTGCGCACTCCTCCAGGACATTGCTCACGCTGCGCGTGCGGTAGCTGTGCCCCGTGGTGACCTGCGGCCAGAGGCAGAAGGTGCAGCGGGCCGGGCAGCCGCGTCCCGTGTACAGCGAGACGTAGGGATACTGGCAGTAGGGCGAGTTGTATCGCGTGTAGTCGAGGTCGCGCGCGTACACGGCCGTGACAAAGGGCAGGGCATCGAGCTCGGCGCTCGTCAGCGGCGGAGGCTCGGGCGTCTGCACGTATTGGCCGTCGCGCAAGAACGCGAGCCCGGGAATGCGCTCCCAGGGTCGACCGTGCGCCACGGCCACGACTGCGTGGTCAAACTCGCGGCGCGCCACGTAGTCGACGACCTCTGCCGCGCGGAGGGACTGCTCGGGTCTGGCCGTGACGTGCGCGCCAACAAAGCCGATGACCAGCGAGGGCTTGGCCGCCTTCAGCGCCTGTGCGGTCCGCACGTCGAGCTGAAAGCTCGGCGTGCTCGTGTGCATGACCACGTGATCGAATTCCCGCGCCGCCTCGACCACGTCCGCCACCCCGAGGCCGTGGGGCGGCGCGTCGAGCAGGCGGGCGCCTGGGAGCATGCCCGCGGGATAGGCAAGCCACGTCGGGTACCAGAATGACCAGACCTCGCGCTTGGCCTGGTAGCGGGAGCCCGCTCCCCCGTCGAAGTCCTCGTAGGATGGAGGGTTGAGGAAGAGTGTACGCATGGATGGCTCGCTGCGGCGCGAGGAGCGGTCTCTCTCCTGACCGAACGGTGAGGGACCTCTTAACCAGATTCTCAGGCCGCTGCAATACCGCTGCGTAATAACGCGGAGCGCCAGGCAGGCTTGTGGCGCTGCAGATGCGCTGGTAGACAGCGCACTTTCCATGCGAGGCGCTCTCCTCTCGCTGCTCGACGGTCCGCGCATCGCGCTGGCCGCCGGGGCCCACGACGCGCTGTCAGCGAAGCTGGCGGAAGAAGCCGGGTTCGACGCCGTGTGGGCCAGCGGCTTCGGGATCTCCGCCGTGCAGGCGGTTCCTGACGCGAACATCTTGACGTTGACCGAAACGCTAGAAGCCGTGCGTCGCATCTGCGACGCAGTGCAGGTGCCCGTGGTGGCAGACTGCGACAACGGCTACGGCAACGCGATCAACGTCATGCGCACGGCGAGCGAGTTCGAACGGGCCGGCGCGGCGGGGATCTGCATCGAGGACAACGATTTCCCGAAGCGCTGCAGCTTCTACGCGGGCGTGCGCCGGGAGCTGGTGCCCACCGAAGAGCACGCGCGCAAGATCGAAGCAGCGTGCAGCGCGCGCCGTCATCGTGGATTCGCGGTCATCGCGCGCACGGAAGCCCTGATCTGCGGCCTGGGCATGGACGAGGCGCTGAGACGGGCTCGGGCCTACGCGGAGGCAGGGGCCGACGCCGTGCTGGTGCACTCGAAAGCGAAAGACTTCGCCGAGCTGCGAGCCTTCGCGCAGCGCTGGGACCACCGCGTCCCGCTGGTCGCGGTGCCGACCACGTACCCGACGGTGACGCCCCAGGAGCTGTACACGCACGGGTTTCGCCTCGTCATTTTCGCCAATCAGCCGCTGCGGGCGGCGATCGTCGCCATGCGCGAGACGCTGCTGCGGCTCCGCGAGACGGGGCAGGCGGCGAGTGTCGAGGAGCGCATCGTTCCGCTCGAGGAGGTCTATCGCCTGGTGGGGGTTCCCGAGCTGAAGGCCAACGAGCAGCGCTTCCTCGGCGCCGGCGAGGCCCCGCGGGCCATCGTGCTCGCCGCCGGCTTCGAGCCGGAGCTGCTTCCGCTCAATGCGGATCGGCCGAAGGCCATGCTCGACGTCAAGGGCAAGACGATTCTCGCCCGCCAGGTCGAGACGCTCATCCGGGCGGGGATCCGCGACATCGTGGTCGTACGGGGCTACCGCAAGGAAACGGTCGTTCTCGATGGGGTGCGCTTCATCGACAACGATCGCTGGGCGGAGACCGGCGAGCTCGGTTCGCTCGTGTGCGCGGAGGCCGAGCTCGACCGGGCATGCGTGGTCTCCTATGGCGACATCTTCTACGAGCCCTTCGTCCTCGAGAAGCTCCTGCGAGCGACGGCAGACGTGGCCGTGGTGGTCGATCGGGCGTTCGTCGACACCTACCGCGCCGGCCTGCCGCCGCCGTCTGCCTCGCCCGACCTGGTGGTGACCAGCATTCCGCCCAACGGTCGGCGCTTCGTGGCGCCCGAGGAGGGGGCCCGCGTCCTGCGCGTCGGCCCCGACGTGGCGCCCGAGGAGGCCCACGGCGAGTTCATCGGGCTCCTCAAGGTATCAGCTGCTGGTGCCCGGCTGCTGCGCCGCGCGTGGGCCGAGCTCCAGGCGCGGCGCGCTGGAAGTCTCGAGCGGGCGAGCCTGACGGATCTCTTGCAGGTCGTCATCGATACGGGCACGGCCGTGATGGCGATCGACGTCCACAAGGGCTGGATGGAGGTGGACAGCTTCGACGACTATCGCCGTGCCTGGGCCGAAGCGCGGGGCTGACCGCCCCGCTCAGCGCGGGGCACGCACGCGAATGGCGAAGCGAGCCTGCCGCAGGGGGGGTGTGCCGGCAGTCGCCCAGGGTCGCCGGTAGGCGAAGGCGACGACCGTCGACCCGGGAGCGAGAGCCTCGAAGGTCCAGACCTCGAGGCCTGTCGTATCCGCAAGCGGCTGGGTGGGAGGGCGGTACTCCGAGCTCAGGACACGGACGACGGCGGGATCGGGGGCGGGAGAGGCCAGATACCAGCGGAGGCCGCTGGCGGCGCTCGCGTCGAGCTCGATCGTGAAGCGCTCTCCTGCGGCGATCTCCATTGTGCGCGGGGGCGGGGGAGGCGGCTCCGGTGCGCGGGCCGCACAGCCGCTCCAGCCGAGGATTCCGACGAGGAGCAAAAGCGCTCGGGATGCGATACGCGGCGTCACGGGGAGAAGCCTAGCAGAGGGACGCGCGCTCCGACCATGGATGGCGTTCGCCTGGCGGTTCGGCTAGTCGAGGGGCGTTGTCATGAGCCTCCCCTGCGCTGCCGACCGCTTCGTCGACGCGCTGTGCGCGGCGGGCTTCGACTTCTTTACGGGCGTGCCGTGCTCGCTCGTGGCGAGCGTGATCGCCGAGCTCGAGGCGCGGGGGATCTACCACGGCGAGACGCGGGAAGATGCGGCACTCGGCGTGGCGGCAGGTGCGTATCTCGCCGGGCGCCTGCCGGTCGTCGTCATGCAGAATTCCGGCCTCGGCGTCTCGCTCAATGCGCTCGGCTCCCTCCACCTCTCCTACGAGATGCCGGTCCTCCTGCTGGTGACCTGGCGCGGCTTCGAGGGACGGGATGCGCCCGAGCACCTCACGATGGGCGCCGTCCTGCCCCGCGTGCTCGAGCTCTTCGGCATCCCCTGGCGCGCGCCGGACGCGCCAGCCCTGCTCGACGACGTGCGCTGGGCTGGCGATGTCGCGCGGGCGACGCGGCGGCCCGTGGCGCTGGTGGTGAAGCCGGGCGTGTTCCACGAGGCGCACGGGTGACGCAGCACGAGGCCTTGACCATCCTCGCGCCCCTCCTCGGCGACGAGGTCTGCGTCCATGCCAACGGCTTCCTCTCGCGAGCGGCCTTCGCCGTCCGCGACCGACCCGGCTGCTTCTACATGATCGGCTCCATGGGGCTCGCCTCGTCCATCGGGCTCGGCATCGCGCTGGCTCGACCCGATCGACGCGTCCTCGTCTTCGACGGGGACGGCAACGTGCTCATGAACCTGGGGACCCTGGCCACGATCGCTGCTCGCGCCCCGACCAACCTGCTGCATCTGTGTTTCGACAATGGCGCGCACGCCTCGACCGGCGGGCAGCGGACCGTCACCGATCGGGTGGCGCTGGAGAAGATCGCAGCCGCGGCGGGATATCGCTTCGCCGCCCGCGTGGACAACCCCGAGGGGCTGCGGGAAGTCGCCCCGGCATTTCTCGACGCCACCGGCCCCGCGTTCCTGCTGGTGCGGATCGCGCTCGGCCCGTCCGCACCGCCTGGTCCGCGCATTCCCTACGCGCCGCCGGCCATGACCGCTCGCGTGCGCCAGGCCCTCGGCCTGCCCGCCGGCATTTGACGCGCAGCGGGCGATCGGCGAGAAGGCTGCCGGAGGACGCGGCGTGAGACGCGAAGACTGCGTATTGTACAGCGGGGCGGCGAACGGTGCCGAAGCCGAGTTCGGAGCAACCGCGGAACGGTACGGCATCGCCGAGGTCAACTTCACCTTCGAGGGGCACAACGATGCCCGGAGCCGCGGCATTCGCGTCCTGACGAACGCCGAGCTGCGCCACGGCGACGTCAGTCTCGCGTACGTCGAGCGGCTGATGCACCGCACGTACCCGCACACGCCGCTGTTTCGCAAGGTTCTGCAGACGATCTGGCACCAGGTGAACGCCGGCCGCGAGGTCTTTCTCGTCGGGCGGATCAAAGCGGACGACACGGTCGAAGGCGGCACCGGCGTGAGTGCCGAGTACGCCAAGTTTTTCAACAAGCCATGCTATGTCTTCGACCAGGATCGTGACGCCTGGTTTCGCTGGGCAGACGAGGGCTGGGAGCCGGCACCCGAGCCAGTCATTCGCGAGTGCCACTTCACGGGGACCGGCACGCGCTTCCTGCGCGACAACGGGCGGGAAGCCATCCACGGCCTCTTCCGTCGGACCTTCGGCCCGCCCTGAGCTCGCGGGGCCCGGGGACCGCCCCGGTGGACGACGATGATCTTGCTCAATCCCGGCCCGGTGAATGTCTCGCCGCGTGTCAGGGCGGCACTGACGCGCGCGGATCTCTGTCATCGCGAGCCCGAGTGCGCCGAGCTGCTCGAGCGTATCCGCCAGCGGCTGCTCGCAGCCTTCGCCCCCCGCGGCGGATGGAAGGCGGTCCTCGTGACCGGGTCCGGGACCGCCGCCGTCGAGTGCGCTGTGACGAGCGCGTGCTCCGAACGAGGTGCGCTGGCGGTGATCGCCAACGGAGTCTACGGCGAGCGGATCGCCGCGATGGCTGCGGCGGCTCGCCTTCGCCACCAGGTCATCGCCGGGTCGTGGACGGAGCCCCCCGACCTGGATCGCGTCGAGCGCGCGTTGCGAGAACCGGGGGTGGAGGCGCTCGCGCTAGTGCACCACGAGACGACGACCGGATTGCTCAATCCGGTGGCGGCGGTCGGACGCCTTGCTCGTGCCCACGGCAAGCTCTTCATCGTCGACTCGGTGAGCGGCCTCGGCGGCGACATGCTGGACCTCGAGGATGTCGGAGCCGACGTGGTGGCCGGGACGGGAGGCAAGTGCATCCAGGGATACCCGGGACTGGCCTTCGTCCTGGTACGCGAGGCGGTGGCGGAGCGGCTGGCCGCCCACCCCCAGCGCTCGCTGTATCTCTCGCTGGCGACCTACCTCCGGAACCCGCTGCCTTTCACGCCGGCGGTACAGATCGCCTACGCGCTCGACGAGGCGTTGGCGGAGCTCCTCGAGGAGACGGTAGCGGGCCGCGTGCGCCGGCTTGCGGGCGCAGCAGCCCTGCTGCGCGAGGGTTTCACGCGCCTCGGCCTCGAGCTGCTGCTGCCGCCCCCCTGGCGGTCGAACACTATCACCGCCGTGCGCTTCCCTGGTGGCCTGAGTTATCGGACGCTGCATGCCGGCCTGAAGGCGCGGGGCTTCGTGATCTACGAGGGGCAGGGAGACCTCGCACGGATGGCCTTCCGGGTGGCCAACATGGGGGCGCTGTCGACGGCCGACTTCCAGGGCTTTCTCGCAGCGCTGGCGGAGGTGCTCGGGCAAGTGCCTGCGCGCCCACTCGCGGGCCGTCGTTGACTCGGCCGCTCCAGCCGGGCTAGCCGGGGGCGGGGGCATGACCGCGATCATTCTCGCCGCCGGCGTGGGCAAGCGGCTGCTGTCGGCTTCCCGTGGGCGACCGAAGTGCCTGCTCGAGATCGGGGGCCGTCCGCTGCTCTGTCGCCTTCTCGACAACCTGGCGGCGGTCGGAGTGCCGGAGGCCGTCGTGGTGACCGGCTTCGGCGCCGAGCACGTTCGCGAGGCGGCCGGCAGGGCGGCTGCGAACATCGCGGTGCGTTTCCTGCACAACCCACGTTACAACGAAGGCGCGATCCTCTCCCTGTGGACGGCGCGCGAGGTGCTCGATCGTGCGGTGCTCGTCATGGATGCGGACGTGCTGTGCGGAAAGGCCCTGCTCCGCCGGCTGGTCGAGTCTCCGCAGCCGAACTGCTTCCTGCTCGACGCCTCGGCCGAGAACACCGGCGAGGAACAGATGCTGCTTGTGCGCGAGGGGTACGTCCGCAACATCGTGCGGGGCGGGGCTGCGGGATACGATCTCACGGGGGAATCCGTGGGGTTCCTGCGGCTTTCCGCGGAGGCCGCCCGACTCCTGCGCGACTTGCTCGCGGCTCGGATCGCCGCCGGGGCGACCGCCATCGAGCACGAAGAGGTTTACCCGGCCCTGCTCGAACGCGTGGCGGTCGGCTTCGAGCGGATCGACGGCATGCCATGGATCGAGATCGACTTCCCGGACGATCTCGAACGCGCCGAGCGCGAGGTCCTGCCGCGGATCGTTGCAGCCTGCAGGGCCGGGGGGCGATGAGCTGTGGCTCGGGCGGGCCGGAGGACGGAGTGCGTCGCGCCGTGGTGCTGGCCGGGGCGGGCGATCGTGCGCGCTCCGTCGCCGGAGTGCCCCTGCTGCTCCGCACGCTGCTGACCCTCCAGCGGAGCGGGATCGAGCAGTGTACGATCGTCGGCGCCGAGCCTCCCGCGGATCCGCGACTGCAGATTCCCGTGGCCCGGGCGGCGAGCGCAGCATCCGTGGGCGGCGAGGCGCTCCACGTGGTGGTGGGGCCGGGCACCGTCTTCGACCAGACGCTCGTCCGCGAGCTCGTTCGCCAGGCGCGCCCGGGCATGGTCAGCGAAGTCGCGCGCGATGGTGCCTGCCTGCGGATCGCGCCGGCGGACAGGCTCGCGGAGCCCGCAACGCCGAGTGCGCCCCCGCAGGTCGGTGTGCTCGAGCCGGCAACGCGCAGCGATGCCGAGCTCGAGCGGGCTCTGCTTCGGGGGCTCCGCAATCCGCGCGACGGGTGGATCGACCGCGTCCTCGCGCGGCGTCTGTCCGCCGCCCTGACCCGCCTGCTCCTCCGGACCCCACTGACGCCCAATGCCGTGACTCTGACTGCGATCGCGCTCGGGGTCGGTGGGGGCATCGCTCTCGGCAGTCCGGCATCGAGTTGCGTGCTCGCCGGGGTGGCGGCGCTCGTGCTCTCGGCCGTCCTCGACTGCTCGGACGGCGAGCTCGCCCGCCTGCGTTTCCAGGAGTCGTCGCGTGGCCACATCCTCGATCTGACGGGAGATACCCTCGTGCACCTGGCGGTCCTGAGCGGCATCGTCCGCCGGCTGGCCACGACAGGGACGGTCGTGGCGTGGCCGACGCTCGGCGCGCTCGGCGTGGGCGTGGTCGGGGCATTCGCGGTCATCACGGCATGCGAGATGCAGGAGACCCGCCGCCGGCAGTTCGCGTGCTGGGAGAACCGGCTGATCGATCAGGTGCTGGCGCCACTCACCACGCGTGACTGGTACCTGTTCCCGGTGCTCTTCGTGCTCGGCGGGCGGCTCGAGTGGCTCGTCCCGGCAGCCGCTGTGGGGGCGAACGTGTTCTGGATCGTCACCCTGGTCGTCCTGCTGCGGGTCCTCCGCCGGGGGTGAAGTGGGGACGGGGGGAGGATTTGCGCGTACACGGCGTCTCGGTATCCTCAGGGGCCATGGCCAAGCGCGTGCTGCTGTTCCTGCTCACCAACCTGCTCGTCGTTGTCACGCTCTCGATCCTGCTCAACCTGCTCGGGGTCGGGCGATACCTGACGGCCCAAGGGATCGATTATCAGGCGCTCCTGATTTTCTGCCTGGTCTGGGGTATGGGAGGCGCGTTCATCTCGCTGGCGCTCTCCCGCGTCATGGCGAAGAGGATGATGGGCGTGCGTGTCATCGATCCGCACACGACGGATCCCGCAGGCCAGCAGTTGGTCCAGATGGTCGCGCGACTCGCGCAGGCGGCGCGGATCCCGATGCCGGAGGTCGGCGTCTACGAGGCCGAGGACATCAACGCCTTCGCGACCGGGCCGACGAAGAATCGCTCGCTGGTCGCGGTGTCCACCGGTCTGCTGCGGCGCATGGATCGCGCAGAGGTCGAGGGCGTGCTCGCGCACGAGGTCTCCCACATCGCCAATGGCGACATGGTCACCATGACGCTGCTCCAGGGGGTGGTGAACGCCTTCGTGATGTTCCTGGCGCGGGCGATCGCCTGGGCCGTGGCGAACGCGACGCGGCGGAGCGACGACGAGGCGCCATCGTACGGCCTCTACTTCGTCGTCCAGATCGTGCTCGAGATCGTGTTCATGATCCTGGGCTCGCTCGTCGTCGCCGCCTTCTCGCGGTACCGCGAATACCGGGCGGACGCGGGCGGGGCGAGCCTCGCTGGGCGCGACAACATGGTGCGCGCCCTGGAAGCGCTGCGCCGCGACGTCGAGGTGGCCGCGGCCGATGTGCAGCCAGCCCTGGCCACGCTGCGCATCTCCAACCCGGCCGGCCTGGCACGGCTCTTCGCGACGCATCCCCCCCTTGAGGCGCGGATCGCTCGGCTGCGGGCGGCCTGACGGGAGATGACGCAGCAGATCCGCAAGCTCACGGACGCGGAGATCGCATCGCGGCTCGGGGCGCTGCCCGCGTGGCGCCTCGTCGATGGCAAGCTCCGACGCGAGCTGCGCTTTCCCGACTTCGTCAGCGCCTTCGGTTTCATGACCCGTGGGGCGCTCGTGGCCGAGGCCATGAATCACCACCCCGAGTGGTGCAACGTCTACAATCGCGTCGTCATCGACCTCGCGACGCACGATGTCGGCGGCATCAGCGAGCGCGACTTCGCGCTGGCGAGCGCGCTCGAACGCCTGGCGAGCAGCTGAGCTAGCCAGGCAGGCGCCCGCCGCCACGGCGCCTCACGGCAGCCGAGGGGCTCCTCGGGGCGCCGATGCTCCGGCGAGGTAGAGCAGCCCGATCCCGTCGAAGATGGTTTCCCGCGCGCGCTTGAGCAGCCACAGGGTGGTAGCTGCCGCAGTCGGCATACCGAGGAAGGTGCACAGCCAGACACCACCCACTTCCTGCGTGCCGAGTGCCCCCGGGACGACGATCGCCGTGGCGCGGATGGGTTGGGCCAGGGCCTCGATCGCCAGCGCCTCGAGCCAGGCGATCGGGTGGCCGATCAGGCTCGCCATGAGCGCGACCTCGCCGACGCCGAGGAGCCAGCCGAGCATGTGCCACGCTGCGGCCCGCAGGAAGGCGCCGCGTTCGATGCGGTAAAACTCCGCGAGCCGGCGGTCGATATCGCGCGCACCGTGTTCCAGCCGCGCCACGAATGCGGCGCGCGGGAAGAGGCGCCCGAGACCGCGCCAGACCGCGCGAGCCGGATTCCGCCCCTGCACCCAGACCAGTACGGCGGTGAAGACAGCGGCGGCGACGACCAGAATGGCGAGCCAGATCGCGGCGAGTCCGGGATAGCCCACCCAGACGAGCACCGCGGCGACGCCGAGCGCCGTGAACATACTCTGCGAGGCGATGAGCGCTGTCTTCGCGATGATGACCGAGGCCAGCGCCTCCGGCCCCGGAATCCCATGGGCTCGGAGCAGCCACGCCTTGACCGGCTCGCCGCCGACCGCAGCCGTGGGCGTGACGCTGTTGACGGCCTCGCCGGCGAGGCGGATGGCATAGAGCGAGGCGAGCCGGATCTTACGGCGATCGGGGCGCGCCAGCGTGCAGCGCCAGCCGCGCGCATCTGCCCAGCCGACTGCCGCGTAGGGAAGGAGAATGGCCGGGGCCCACCAGCCCAGGCTGCGAAGATGCGCCCACACCGCCCCTGGCCCGGCCTGGAGGAGCAGCCACACGAGCAGCCCCGATCCGAGCGCGATCGCGAGGGTCCGTTGCAGCCGCCGGTGCCGTGCTGGGCGTGACGACACCTCGGCGCACGTCCGCGTGCTAGGCGAGGCCTCCACGGGTCGCCGCCCGCTCGGCGGTCTCGAGGGCCTCGACCACGCGGAGCGACCGCGCGCCACTGGACCGCGGCTCGACACCCGTGCGCAGACATTCGAGGAAGTGCGCGGCTGCGAGGCGGAGCGGCTCGTCCGTCCTCGGGACCGGGATCGTCCGGCCCTCGAAGCGGGTGATGGGCACGATGGGCGCCGTGTTGGTCGCGGGAAGACTCCGGTCGAGGGCGTACTCGTACAGCGTGAGCGCACGCTGCTCGAAGCGACCCTCGTAGGCGAGCATGCGGTCGCTTCCGACGACGACGACCTTGGCGGTCTTCTCCGGATGGAGCCAGCTGAGATAGATGTGTGCCGACACGCCGCCCTCCAGCTCCAGATCGGCGACGGCCATGTCGGCGATCCCCTGCTGCAGATAGCCGTGGAGGTGCATGCGGACGGCCGTCAGACCACGTGGCACGAGATGGAAGAGGATCGACAGATCGTGGGGAGCGGAGTTCCACCACACGTTCGAGTCGCGACGGATCCTGCCCATACCGAGCCGCTCGAAGGACAGGTGGTAGACCTGGCCGAGCGCGCCGTTCTCGATGTGCCGGCGCATTTCTTCGATCAGCGGATCGTAGAGGAAGGTCTCGTCCACGAAGAGCGTGGTGCGAGCCTTCTGCGCTGCCTCGACCAGCGCCCGTCCTTCCGCTGCCGTGAGCGCCAGCGGTTTCTCCACCCAGACGTGTTTGCCGGCCTCGAGCGCCGCCAGGGCCATCGCGTGGTGGCGGGAGGGTGGCGTGGCGACCACCACGGCGTCCACGTCGCTGCGCCCGAGCACGGCAGCGAAGTCCCTCGTGCAGTCGAGCTCGGGGTGGCCCTCGCGGGCAGCGGCCAACCGCCCCGGATCGAGATCACAGAGCAGCGTGACCGCCGCGTCCGGTAGCTCGGAGAAGGTCCGCAGGAGGTTCCTGCCCCAGTAGCCCACCCCCGCGATCGCGATCCGCGCTCGTGACGTCGCCATGCTCGAATACCCTCCTCACGCGAAAGACCCCCTGTGCGCTGGCGTCCACGGCGCGACGCAGGTTGTGGCGGACGGCTGCGGCGATCGCAGCGAGCGCTCCGAGAAGGAGGCCGCTGTCGACCCGCCCCGTGGCGACTGCCGCGACGGCGAGTCCGCCGAGCACGGCCGTGGCGACGGCGAGCGCACGCACCGCTCCGCGGCCTGGCCAGGGCCGGCGGACGAGCAGCGGCAGGGAGGGCAGATCGCGCAGCACGATGGCCACCCGCCACAAGCCGTAATGCGACCGGCCGGAGCCGCGGGGCCGGTCGCGCGTCTCGATTTCGGCCACGCGATCGCCGCCTACCCCGAGAATGGCTGGCAGGAAGCGATTCATGCCGCGCGGCAGCTGCACCCCTGCGACGACGCCACGCCGATACGCCTTGAGGCCACAGCCGCAGTCGTACACGGGGACCCCAGTCACGGCCACGATGAGGCGATTGGCGATCCACGAGGGCAGGACGCGCGTGCCGAACCGCTCCTCGCGATGGCGCCGTCGGCCGCTCACCACGTCGATCCCGGGCTGGAGAGCCGCGAGCAGCCGAGGAATGTCGTGCGGGTCGTTCTGGCCGTCGCCATCGAGGGTGACGACGATCTCGCCCCGCGCGTGGGCGAAGCCCGCCGACAGCGCCGCCGCCTCCCCGAAGTTGCCGTCCAGATCGACGATGCGCAGATGCGGATCGCGGCGCTGGAGCGTGCGCAGGCGCTCGAGCGTCCCGTCGCGGCTGCCGTCATTGACGAAGACGATCTCGTAAGGGACCCCGAGAGCGCCAGCGACGGCGGTGATCTCGGCGTGCAGTGGGCCGACATTCCCCTCCTCGTCGTAGACCGGCACGACGACGGAGAGCGCGACCCGGGCGGGATCGGTCGCCATCAGCCGAGGAATTGCGCGACGAGCGCCGCCACGCGCTCGACCTCCGCGTCGCTCAGGTCGGGATGCACCGGCAGCGAGAGCATCTCGGCGGCTGCACGTTCCGCATGCGGCATGGACGGCGTGCGGCCAAAGCGCGCGAGCCACGCGGGCTGGCGGTGGATCGGCACCGGATAGTGCACACCGGTCTCCACGTCATGCTGTCCGAGATGCCGACGGAGGGCGTCCCGGCGGGGCGTCCGGATCACGTACTGGTGCCAGGCATGGACGCGGCGCGGACAGGTGGGCGGCGTGAGACAGCGGCCCCGCAGGCGCTCGGTGTAGTACGCGGCGATCTCCGCACGCCGCCGGTTCCGGGCAGCGAGCCGATGCAGCTTCACGCGCAGGAGCGCTGCTTGGAGCTCGTCGAGTCGGCTGTTCCAGCCGTAGAACGCGTGCTCGTTCTTCTGGGCCTGGCCATGCGTGCCGAGCAGGCGCACCGTCACGGCGAGGCTTTCGTCGTCGGTGGCGACGAAGCCGGCGTCGCCAAACGCCCCGAGATTCTTGATCGGCCCCAGGCTGAACGCGCCGAGCACGCCGAACGATCCGACGTGACGGGCGTCGAAGGTCGCGCCGTGCGCGTGCGAGCAATCTTCGATGACGTGGAGGCCGTGCTCCCGCGCCAGGGTCAGGACCGGATCGAGCGCGACGGGGAAGCCGTGCATGTGGACGACGAGGATGCCGCGCGTCCGTGGACCGACCGCGGCCGCCAGCGCCTCGGGCGCCGGGCCGAGATCGCTCGGATCGATGTCCACCGCGACGGGCACCGCGCCGACGTCGACGATGGCCTCGACATCGGCGACGAAGGCATTCGCCTGGACGAGAATCTCGTCGCCTCCTCGCACGCCTGCCGCCCGCATCCCGAGGCGGAGCGCGTCGGTGCCTGAAGCGACGCCGCGGACGTGACGGACGCCCACGAGCTCCGCGAGCTCGCGCTCGAGAGCTCTGAGCTCGTCGCCTCCGAGGAGCTGCCCCCGCGAGAACACCCGGTCACAGGCGGCGAGGAACTCCTCGCGCTGGGCCTGGTATTCGCGCGTCAGCTCGAGCATCCGCACGCGAGCGGTGGCGGTAGCCCTGGCGAGTGCCTCCATCGATGTGGTGACCTCCCTGGTACGAAGCAAGTCGCGGAACCCTAGCGGCCGACCGTATCGCATTCAACCCCATCGCCTCCTCCCGCATTGACTTCCCGGGACGCATCGTCGACATGAGCGACGTGCACGGGGAGGCGGCGGCCGCGGGCGGGAACGAACGGCCGCGATGGGTGGCCGCGGGAGCGCTTGCCCTGGGGGCCATGGCGCTGCTCGCGATCCGACTCGATCGCCCCGGCTTCTTCGACAACGAGGGCCGGTACGCGGAAGTGGCGCGCGAGATGCTTCTCCGCGGCGATCTTGTCACCCCCGAGATCGATTTCACCCTGTTCCTCAACAAGCCGCCATTGACCTACTGGCTCGCGGCGGGGGCGTTTGCGCTCCTCGGGACGAACGAATGGGCGCGACTGGTGACGGTGCTCGTCGCGGGAGCGACGATCGTGCTCACCTGCCGGCTCGGGGCGCGGCTGTTCAGCGAGACCACGGGACTGCTCGCCGGCTTCGTGCTGGCGACGATGCTCGGCTTCGTCCTCGAGGCGCGCACGCTCCGGCCCGACATGGCGATCGTGTGCTCCGTCGTGGGGGCGCTGTGGTGTTGGGTTCGGGCCGAAAGCACGCTGCGTGCGGCTCGCCGGAGCCTGTGGCTCGGGGGCATGTACGCCGCGCTGGGGTTGGGCGTGATGGCCAAGGGCCTGGTGCCGGTCGCCCTGGCCCTCGTCCCGATCGGCCTCTGTACCCTGCGCGATTACGGCCCGGCCGGGCTCGGTCGGCTGCGGCCGCTCCTCGGACTCCTGGTCCTCGGCTCCGTGGTGCTCCCCTGGCATGTCGCGGTGGCGCTGCGCCACCCGGGATTCGCCTGGGACTTCATCGTCAACCAGCACCTGCTCTTCTTTCTCGACCGGAAATTCCCGCGGGATTCCGAGGGTGATGCCTTGCTGGCGTTCTGGCTCGTCTTCGTCGCGCGGGCGAGCCCCTGGGTCGTGCTCCTTCCCCTCGTGGGAGGCGAGGGATGGCGGGGACGCAGGCCGCGATGCTCCTCTCCGGCCGAGCGAGCAAGCTTTCTCTGCTGGGCCTGGCTCGGTGGCGTGCTCGGGCTGTTCTCGCTCGCGCCCTCGCGCCTCGAGCACTATTCGTTGCCGGCGCTGCCCGCAGCTGCCCTGCTCGGAAGCCGGGCCCTCGTGCGGCTCGCCACGGAAGATCGCTCCGCGACAGCCTGGCGGTGGCTGGCGATGCTCGGGGGGCTGCTGGTCGCTGCCGGGGCTGGTGGGGCCGCGGTGGGCAAGGAGCTGCTGTTCCGCAGCTACTGGATCGCGCAGGTCCCGGCCTTCGGCGATCTCGCCCTGCCGGCGGCAGCGATCGTGTTCGCGAGCGGCCTCGGCCTGGTGCTGGCGGCCATGCATCGCCGAGCTGCAGCGGTCGCCGCGAGCCTGAGCGCGATGGCCCTCTTGCTGGCGGCGGTGGTGGTCACGGCGATGATCCTCGCGGAGCCGCTGTTCTCCTGGAAACCCGCGGGCATCCTCATCCGCGATCGGGTCCCGGCCGAAGTGGAGGTGGTGTTCGAGTCTCCCGAGGAATACCAGCTCGTCGGGGGACTCGTGTTCTATGCAGGCCGCAGGATCACCTTGCTCGAGCTGCCCGGCTTCATTCCCCCCACGTATCTCGAGCCGCACGTGGACGGGATGTTCCTGAGCCGAGCCGAGTTCGTGCGGCGCTGGACCTCCGGGGAACGGCTCGTTCTCGTCAGCGACCCGCAGCGGCGCCGCGAGTCGCCCGAGGCGATCGTGCCCCCGCCGCACGAGGTGCTCGGTCGTTTCGGAGATCGATGGGTCCTCGCCACCTTCGCGCTCGGCGCCGCCTCCTGACCGCCGTCGTCTTGGCGGCGCTGTGCGTGCGGCCGATGGCCCCCTCGGCCGCCAGCAGCTTCGTTCCGGTTCCGGAGATCATCATCGATCCCAACGAAGGGAACACCTACGGGATTCTCGGGGCCTGGTTGTTCCTCGACGAGCGGGACGAGGTCCGGTACATGGTAGCCCCGGACATCCGCTTCAACGACACGAAGGGCGTCTTTCCGACCTTTCGTCTCTACGGCTACCCGACGCCGACGCGACGCTACGCCCTGGCCGCGGGCAAGTCGACGACGAAGGACGAGAACTACGAGATCGACTTCCTCGAGCGGAGCGTGAACGGAGGGCCGATATTCGTCCGCGGGTATTTCAACTTCGAGCGCGATTCCACGGAACGGTTCTACGGCTTCGGGCAGCGTTCCGACGAAGACGACGAATCGAACTACACCGCCAGCGATCTCGTCGCGGAGGCCACGGGGGGATTCTGGATCCGGGAGCACGTCAGCGCCGCGTACCGCATGCGCATCCGTCGCTTCGGTGTCTCGCGGGGCCAGGTGGATGGGGTGCCGTACATTCTCGCACCGCGGTTTTTGCGCGATCCCGCCACAGACGTCCGGGGCCGCGGAGCCGAGGATGCCGTGTACTGGTCCCACCGGCTGGCGCTCAGCTACGACACCCGCGACTCGATCGACATGCCCGGGCAGGGCGCGTTCTCGAATCTTTACCTTGAAGCGGCCGACCGGCAGCTTGGCAGCGCGACCTCCTTCGTCAAGTTCGGGTTCGAGGGGCGCGGGTTCATTCCCCTGCGCGGAGAAAAGCGGAATCCGGTCCTCGCCGTGCGGCTGCTCGCGGATTGGGTCTCCGCAGGTCGCGACACGCCCTTCTGGGAGATGAGCAGCCTCGGTGGCCGTCGGGCGCTGCGGGGCTATGGCAGCGATCGGTTCATCGACTTCAACCGCGCGCTGGCCGGCGCCGAGCTGCGCAGCCGGGTCTACGCCCGTCGGCTCTTTGGCGTCATGGCCGAGCTCGAGATTGCGCCCTACATCGAAACGGGCCAGGTCTTCGAGCGGCTCAGCGACAGCCCGGTGGACGAGCTGCGCTGGGTCTCCGGCATCGGCTTCCGCGGGCTCGTGCGCCCGCAGATCGTCGCCTTCGTGGACGTCGGCTACGGTGACGAAGGAACGGCGGTCTTCACCGGGATCGACTACCCGTTTTGAGGCCGGGAGTCATTCCGCGGGGGACGTTGTGGGCTCGCTGGCCTCCGCGCCCTCGGGGGGAGAGCCGACGCGATGGAAGCACTGAGCCGGGGGCAGCGCCCGCGAGTCTGCCGCATCCCGAAGGCGCCAGCAGTCGTCGGCCGGATAGGTGGCGCCGCGCGCGATGAATACCCAGCCCGCCGCCTGCATGCACGCCACGTATCCCTCGACCGTGGCGCTGGATGCCGCACAGGCTCGAGCGGCTCGGGTCCGCTCGGTGCCGTAGTGACCGAGCTCCCGTGCTTCCTGCAGCTGCGGGATGTGCAGCTTCGGAAACCCGCCGTCGCTGCAGCCCGAGGCCAGAACGAGTGCGAACAGGCCAGCGCCGATTGCCGGGCGATGCTCCACGGGCGGGCCGTACCCTACTTTGCGCCCCCCGCCAAGGCAGGTCCGGGGCTCGGGCGTCCGCTCGCGCTGGCCGGGCCCGCTGGCGGCGGTTTGCGGCGAACGAGCGGCCCCGGGGGGGCCATCACGAGCAGCAGGCGCCCGCGCCGTCCGGCGCGTACGCGACTGGCGAGGAGCGTCGGGAGCTCTGCCCCGTCCGCTCCCCACCACTGGCGGTGCTCGTTCTCCCACAACAGGAGCCAGCGCATGCTCGACGGATCCGCGGCAGCGATCGGGCGCAGTGGCCGCGGGACGTAGAACCGCAGGCCCGGGTCGGGCGGAAAGCATGCGTGGAGCGTGGCGTCGGCAGGGACCCGCCGGTCGACCGCGCGCATGAAATCCCGCAGGCTCTGCGCCGCACCAAGGGCCGGATGCACGACCGCGGAGAACCCGGCCACCCACGCCGTCGTGACGGCCGCGACCAGGTAAACCGCGGCCGTCCACCGGGCACGGCGTCGCAGGCGGACGAGGACGAGGCTGGTAAGCGCGCTCGCCGCCGCGAGCAGCAGCAGGACCACCCGCGTCTCGTCCACGGCGTTCACGATCGTCGCAGCGCTCGCGGCGTCCCGAGGGGTGAGCCCTGGCGGCAGGACGCCGGCGACGTCGCGGAGGACACCGGCAGCTACGGCCATTGCAGCGAGGGCCAGGGCGACAAGGGCGGGTGCCCACAACGCGGAACACGCTCGCAGCAGCGCGAGTTGCCAGCCGCTGGTCGGTGGCGCCACGAGGCCGTCGGCCACGAGGAGCGCCAGGGCGGGATACGCAGGCAGCAAGTAGACGCTGCGCTTGGCGTCCGCCAGCGCAAAGAACCCCACGGTAGCAATGGCCCACGCGGCTGCCAGGCGGAGGGGCGCCGTGCGCGGCCAGCGAAACGCGAGCGGAAGCAACGGCACCCACGGAAGAAAGCCAAGCAGCCCCACCCCCAGCAGGTACGCGATCCCCTTGCCGCCGTGGCCCGTGCCGACGTCCTCGGTATCCAGAAAGCGCAGCCAGTTCTCCTTGGCGACGACCTCGGCGAAGGCCCAGCCGTGCTCGGCGAACGCGGCCGCGTACCACAGCCCCGCGAGGATGCCGGCCAGGACGAGCGTAGGAACGACCTGCAGTCGCTGGAAGATGCCGAGAGTGCACCGGGTCGTCGCCACGGCTGTCACCGCGAGACCAGGGAGAACGAGACCCACAGGCCCTTTGGCGAGGACGGCCAGCCCGAGGCCGGCCACGGCAGCGCCGAGGCTCGCGCGCCGGCGCCACGTCGACAGCCCACCGGAGAGGATGGTCATCCAGAGGCCGAGCACTGCGGCCAGGGGCGCGGCGAGCGTCATGTCGATGCGCGCCTGCGTTGCAGCGCGGGTCCATTCGAAGCTGGTCGCGAGCACGAGGGCAGCAGGCAGCCCAGCGCCCAGGCCAATGGTGCGGCGGGCTGTCGCCCAGGCCACGAGGACGCCCGCCGTTGCCAGGGCCGCCGAGGGGAGGCGCAGCACCCATTCGTCGTTGCCGGGGAGGAGCGTACGCGCCGAGGCGGCGAGCCAGTAGTACAGCGGGGGCTTGCGGGCCAGCTCCCCTTCGGGTCTGGACGGGACCAGCCACTGGCCGGTCCGGAGCATCTCGTGCACCACGAGCCCTTCGCGAGGCTCTCCTCGGGTGTAGAACGGAACCTCGCCGAGGCCCGTGAAGAAGAGGACGCTGCAGACTGCGATGACCAGCAGTGCCTCGCGGCGTGCCGCGGCGGTGCTCGATGGCCGATCACGCATTGCCTGGGGACACTGGCGCTGTTAGCGTCCGCTCGCGATGGCCGGTTCGACCGCCGTCTCCTACGACGCGCGCTGGGGGTACCGCCACCTCGATGCCGAACGCTACGAACGACGGCGCTACGGGGGCTTCTGGCGCCGGCTGAACCTGCGATTGACGCTGCGGGCACTCCGCCGCGCCCTGGCGGACGTCCCGGCGGGGGCCCTCGTCCTCGATGCCCCCTGCGGGACCGGTTTCCTGGCGGCCTTCCTCCGGAGCTGGGGGTTTCGCGTGGTCGGTGCGGACATCTCCGAAGCCATGCTCGCCGTCGCCGGCCGCCGGGGAAGTGCCCTCGGCTTGGTCCGCGCGGATCTGGAGACGCCGCCCCTGCGTCCAGGAAGCGTCGATGCGGTCGTCTCGAGCCGCTTTCTCATGCACCTGCCCCCCGCTGCGCGGCCGCGGATCCTGCGCACGCTGGCCGAGCTGGCGCGGGGACCGATCGTGGCCACCGTCTGTCATCCGTGGACGCTCAAGACCGTCGGTCGAGCAGTGCGACGTCTCCTCGGAGGCCAGCCGAAGCGCAGCCCGCGACTGACGTACCGTGCCCTCGCTGCGGAGGTCCGGGAGGCCGGCCTGGTGCTGGAGCGCGTGATTCCCGTCGCGCCGCTGCTCTCGGAGGTCTGGGTGATCGTGCTGCGCACCCCACCCGGTGGGGCCTAGCAGTCGAGAAAAGGAGATCCCAATGCCCAAAATCACGAATGTCACTGCGCGCGAAATTCTCGATTCGCGAGGCTTCCCGACGGTCGAAGCCACCGTGGCGCTGGACGATGGGGCCCTCGGCACGGCTGCCGTGCCGTCGGGGGCCTCGACGGGCGAGCGCGAGGCGCTCGAGCTGCGCGACGGGGATCCGCGGCGGTACCTCGGCAAGGGTGTCCAGACCGTGGTCGCGAATGTCACCGGCGTGATCGGCCCGGCGCTGCGCGGCCAGGATGCCGACCAGAATACCGTCGACGCCAAGATGCTCGCCCTCGACGGAACGGAGAACAAGACGAAGCTCGGGGCCAATGCCATTCTTGCCGTATCGCTCGCGACTGCGCGGGCCATCGCCGCGTCGAAGAAGCTGCCGCTCTACGCAGCGCTCGGCGGGACCGAAGCGACATTGCTTCCGGTCCCCATGCTCAATGTCATCAACGGCGGCGTGCACGCCGACAACTCGCTCGACTTCCAGGAATTCATGATCGTCCCGCACGGCGCCCCGAGCTTTCCCGAGGCCATGCGCTATGGCGTCGAAGTGTATCATGCGCTGAAAAAGGCCCTGCACGGCAAGCGCCTCAGCACGGCGGTCGGCGACGAGGGAGGCTTCGCGCCGCAGCTCGAGAGTCACGAGGCGGCGCTCGACCTGCTCGTCGAGGCGATCCGGGCCGCGGGTCTCGAGCCAGGGCGCGACGTGGCCATCGCCCTGGATCCTGCGGCGAGCGAGCTCTTCGAGGGAGGCCGGTATGTCTTCAAGAAGGCAGGAGGCGCGGTGAAGACGACGGACGAGCTCATCGACCTCTACGAGCGGTGGTGTGCCAGCTATCCCATCGTGTCGATCGAGGATGGCTTGGGGGAGAACGACTGGACCGGATGGAAGCGGCTCACGGAGCGGCTGGGCACCAAGGTCCAGCTAGTGGGCGACGATCTCTTCGTCACCAATGAACGCATTCTCGCTCGGGGCATCGAGGAGAAGATCGCCAACGCGATGCTGGTCAAGGTGAACCAGATCGGCTCCCTCACCGAGACTCGGGCCGCCATGGCGCGCGCCGAGCGTGCTGGCTACCGCAATGTCATCTCGCACCGCTCGGGCGAGACCGAGGATCCCTTCATCGCCGACCTCGCCGTGGGCACTGGCGCCGGCCAGATCAAGACCGGCGCTCCCGCGCGCTCGGAGCGCACCGCCAAGTACAACCGGCTGCTGGCGATCGCGGCCGAGCTGGGCCCCCGCGCCCGCTATACCTCCCCGTTCCGGCGCTGAGCGCCTTGCCAGGGCTCGGGGTGAGCGCACGTCGGCGAGCTCGTCTCGCCCCGCGTGCGCTCGCCTTCCGTCGCCGGCTCCTGCGCTGGTACGCCCGTCATCGGCGTCCCCTCCCCTGGCGTGGCCACCGCGATCCCTACGCGGTGTTGGTCTCCGAGATCATGCTTCAACAGACGCAGGTGAACCGGGTGGTCGAGTACTGGCCCCGCTTCCTCGAGCGTTATCCGACCCTCGAGTCGCTCGCGGCGGCTTCTGCCGACGCGGTGCGCGAGACCTGGGCAGGGCTCGGCTACTACGGCCGAGCGCGCAACCTGCATGCCACGGCACGGATCGTCGTGCGTGACTGCGATGGCGTGCTCCCGCGGCGACCCGAGGACCTGTGCCGCCTGCCGGGTGTCGGGCGCTACACGGCGGCCGCGGTCGCGAGCCTCGCCTACGGGGCCCCTGTCGCCACCGTCGATACGAACGTCGATCGGGTGCTCTCGCGGGTCTTTGGCGTCGCCGGTGCCAAGGGGCAGGCCCGGCACGAGCGGCGGGTATGGACGCTCGCCGCGGCGCTCGTGCCGCCGCGGCGCTCGGCGGACTGGAACCAGGCGCTGATGGATCTCGGGGCGACGATCTGCACGGCGCGGGCACCGCGTTGCGAGCGCTGCCCGGTCGCGGCCGTGTGTCGAGGAAGCCGGCTCAGGCCTCGTCGTCGGCGCCGCGTCGGGGGGCGAGACCGATGAGGCGCGCGAGCTCCCGGTGGACCCGCTGCACGCGCTCGATCTGGCCCTTCGCCGGAAAGCGCTCGTAGAAGCCCTCGGTCCGGAACATGCGCAGCTGGGCGGCCCAGACCGCGAGGCGCTGTTGCCAGCGTCGAGCGCGGCCGTCGCTCGGCTCGGCGTCCTCGCGCGCGAGGTCGGCGCAGACGCGCAACAGGGCCTTGAGGGTCACCGGACGCGTCACCATGTAGCTGGGATTGCCCCAGGCCTCGGCGAACACGGCCGCAGCCGCCTTGAGGAAGTCTCGCACGATCTCGTAGAGCCGATCGGCTTCGCGCGGCCCCGGCCCCCCACCGCGCGCGATGGCCTTCCATTCGGCAGCGACCCAGCGATGGATCTCGTTGAACAGCTCCGCCTGGAGAATCCATTTCTCCTGCCGACTGCGACCGCCGAGGCGATTGATGCGGTAGCGCAGGGGGCTGTCGGGCTCGGCGTAGAGCCGATGGACCACGCGGGCAGCGAGCTTCTTGTCGGGCGACGCCCAGGAGACGCGCTCGTAGAGGTCGACGAGATGGCTCTTGTTGATCCGCGTGGGGGTCGAGTTGATGATGACGAACATCTCCGTGGCGAAGTCCTCGCTCTTGCCGTCGAAGACGATGCACGGGACGTGGATGGTGCGCGCTTCCTCCGGGCGATGTCTGTGCAGGAAGAGCAGCGCGGCCAGCCGATGCTGGCCATCGATGACGAGGTATTTCTCGCGGGGCTCCTCGAGGTCGCCCACGTTCTCGAAGCGGCCCACGGCCTCGAAGCGAAGCCGCTGGGAGGTGAACAGCAGGATCGTGCCCGGGATGGGCGGCTGGCTGACGGCGGTCTCGTAGAAGTTGCGAATCTGCGCGACCTTGGCCCGCGAGAGCTGACGCTGGAACGCTCGGTCGGAGCGTTCGATGCGGGCGATGAAGGTGGCGACCTCGTCGTGCTCGTCGACGGGCTCGCTCGCGATGCGATCCCCGGTCTCGTCGTAGTACCGGCTGATGAAGTGGACCTTGTCGAGCAGATCTTCTGCCGGGTAAGCCACGAAGTAGAAGACGCCGTCCTTCTGGCGCACCTGGGTCGCGAGCATGACCGTGGGCTAGCCCCGGAGCCTCCTCGCGGTCAAGGCGACGGCTCCGGGCGGCGGGCTCAGGACGCCCAGCGGATGCGCCGGTAGTCGAAGCGGGGGACGGCAAGGCCGTTCGGCTTCACCACGGCGAAGAACGGCGACAGATCGAAATCGCGCGGGGTGACCAGCCGCGGGGGCTCGTGGCGGAACACGGCTGGATAGGGGGCGCGGACGATGCGGAGCCGGGAAAGCCAGCCCTGGTGCTGCGGCGCCTCGCGCCAGCTGACCTCGGGAAGGATGGGGAAGCCGACATTGTGGAAGGCGCGCGCGATCATCGCGGAGCAGATCACTTCCCGCGTGAGGGGGCTGCCGAGCTCGAGGGCGCGCCGGCGGAAGCGGCGCGGGATGACCGTGACCGGGAAGAAGTAGCGGGCCAGCTCGAGCAGGTTGCGCACGTCGTACCCTGCGCCGAGCTGCGCCAGCACCTCGTCCACGACCCGCCGGGCATGCTCGGGACGCAGGCCCTGCGCGCGGCAGATGCGCAGGTTCTGCGAGAGATATTTCGAGAGCGGGGCTAGCACCACGCCTTCGAGCAAGGCTTCGACGAGCAGCGCCCGCGCGTCGGCCCCGAACCGCGCCTCGAGATCCGGACGCCGCTCGGGCCACCGTCGCCAGGGCTCGTCCCCGACGTAGAGAGCGGCATGCGACCAGCTGCTCTGCGTGAGACACTGAATGACGATGCTGATGCGCTGATCGCCGTCGACGAGCAGGACGTCGGCGGGCTGCAGCGCGGCCTGCAGCGCGGCCGCATTGTTGGGATACGCGAGATGATAGCGGCCACGCGGCTTCGTGAGCTGGCGTGCGAGAACCTGGTAAAGCTTCGTGCGGAGCCAGCGCATCCGAGGCCATTCTATCGCTGCGCCTCCTACGGGGGGAGCGAGAAATCGCTCCACGCCCTCGCGACAGGCCTGCAGATGCCATGTCGCTCGGCGTGGCCCGTGCGCGGGGGATCAGAGCAGTCCCTGGTGCTTCAGGTACTCTGCGACCAGCACGAGCCCTCGGGCCGCGCCGATCCGTGTGTTGTGGGAGAGGCAGACGTACTTGAGGCCGTGCTCCAGTGCAGGCTCGGCGCGAACGCGCCCGACGCTCACCGCCATTCCCCCTTCGGCGCCCCGATCGAGTCGAGGCTGCGGCCGGAAGGGATCGTCGTGGACAATGATCGGCTGCCGCGGCGCGCTCGGCAGCCCGAGGCCAGCATAGTCCCCGCGGAAGGCCCGCAGGGCCTCGATGGCGGCCTCCGGAGGACAGGGACGAGCGGTCTCGATCGTGACGGCGGCAGTATGGCCGTCGAGCACCGGAGCCCGGGTGCAGGTGGCGCCCACGGGGGCTGGATGGGGCGCGATCGTGCCATTGGAGAGGGTCCCGAAGATCTTGCCCGCCTCGCGCGCCACTTTCTCTTCCTCTTTCGGGATGAAGGGGATGAGGTTGTCGAGCATGTCGAGGGAGAGGACTCCTCCGGCGCGTCCCGCGCCGGACACCGCCTGCATGGTCGTGAGCAGCACGCGGCGCAACCCGAAGGCGTCGACCAGGGGCTTGGCCGAGACGACCAGGCCCACGACGGTGCAGTTCGATTGCGGGAGCACGAACCCCTTCCAGCCGCGCTCGCGTCGCTGGCGCTCGATGAGGGGCAGGTGCGCGACCATGTTCACGCCTGGCACCAGGATGGGCACGTCCGGCTCGTAGCGGAACGCGGAGGCGCTCGAGAGCACGGGCACCGCCCGGGCGAATCGAGGTTCGAGCTCGCGGGCGGCCTCGGCCTCGATCAGCGAGAAAACGAGATCGATGCCCTCCGGATCGACCGCGGCGGCATCCTGCACGATCAGATCGAGCACGGCCGGCGAGGGCTCTTCCCGACACCACCACAGTCGTGCCCCAGATTCCGTACGAATGGCCTCGCGATACGGCTTGCCTGCCGTCCGCGCCGATGCCGCGAGCGTCGTGACCTCGAACCAAGGATGGTCGGCCAGGGCGACCAGGGCTTCCTGGCCAGCGATCCCGGTCGCGCCCACGACCGCTACACGGAGTTTCTTCATGGTTCTGTGCAGTATTCGAGGAGGCGCCGGGGCAGTCAATCGCGGCTGCCGGCGGATGTCCTGCGGGATCGGGTCCCGTCGCCCTCGAGCCAGAGCCGCAGCGGCTCGTACACCTCTTCGACGGCCAGGCGTCCCACCAAGACGTCGAGGTGGCCGTGCAGGGGAAGGACCCGAACCGTCGCCCGATCACCGCCGAAGGTCCGTGCGCCCGCGCGTACCCGCTGCACCCACGCGTCACCGAGGTTGGTCGAGGCGAACGCCAGCACGGGCAGCGGCCTGGACGGCGCGGCGGGAACGGCTCCGCCGAGGGCGGCCGCCGGCCACCAGCGATCGTAGCTCGCGAGCAAGCGCGCGACGACGCGCACATCGCTCACGCCGTTTCGTGCGGCGCTGAGGCCGCCCTTTCCCCCGAAGGCGGGATCGCTCCACAACAGCTCGGCCAGGGTGCGGCCGGCCGGACGTCCCTGGTCGATTGGGGACGGTCCGTCGGGCGCGGCGAGCACGGCCTCGAGGAGGCGTTGCCGGGCATCCCACGACAGGCGCTCCGAGCCGAGGTCGAGCACGGGGCTCGTGACCTGGACCGGTGCGCCGCTGGCCGGTGCACCGTCGAGAATCACGAGCGCCTCGATCCCCGGTGTCCCGCGGCTCGCCAGCTCGTACGCGATGCTCGCGCCGTAGCTGAAGCCGGCCAGGACGACAGGAGCTCGCTCCGCGCCCTGGACGAAGCGCACCGCCCATGCCGCGTCGCCAACGAAGGTGCCGCGGTCCCAGGCGGCCACGGCCGCGCGCGCCTGCTCCACGCTCGCCTCCGCAAGGGCGTGGGGACGCCAGTCGAGACCCCACACCCGGTGACCCGCCAGCGCGAGGTGCAGGCGAAAGTCGGCGTGGGCGTCCGTGCCCGCGATCACGGCGTTCATGTGCATCCCGGGCAGATAGAGAACCACCGGCCCCGCAGCGTCGTCGCACAGCGCGAGGCGGCGAATGCCCGCACGGTCCCACTCCCCGTTGGGGGGGCGACTGCAGGTCCAGGCGTCTTCGCACAGTGCCTCGCCGCGCACCTGGCGCGTCCCGCTGATCCGCGCACAGGCCCCGTGGTCGCTGCGACCGCCCTCGGTGCCCGGGGCCAAGCGTCCCGCGGCACAGCCGGCGAGCACCACCGCCGCGACACAGACGAGCCCGACGGCAGCGCGGGGGCGGGGCCGGGTCACTCGGCCTGGAGGCACTCGAGGAACTTCTGTGCCGCCGAGGAGAAGATGCGGCCCTGGCGGTGGATGATGCCGAGCGGGCGCAACGCGGCCTCGTCGGCGATCTGGACCATGCCCAACGACTTGCTCTTGACCTCGGGTACCACTGCCGGCTCGGGGAGGAGCGCCAGGCCATGGCCGATCTCGACGATGCGCTTGATGGTCTCGATGTTGTCGAGCTCGGTCACGTAACGCGGTTCCACCTGATGGCGGCGCAAGAGCCGGTCGGTTTCCTTGCGTGTCGGGATGTCCCGTTCGAAGCCGACGAGCGGCTCGCCCTGGAGTCGGGCCAGGCTCGCAGAGCGGGTGCGAGCGAGAGGATGGCCTGGCGGCGTGACGATGACCAGGCGATCCTGTCGGAAGGGGATGACGCTGATGCCGGGGCGCCGCTGCGGATAGGCGACGATGCCCAGATCGATATTGCCCTTCTGCGCATCCTCGTAGATGCGCGAGGCGCGGGCGTACTCGAGCCGCAGATGGACCTGGGGATACTGCGTGAGAAAGGCACGGAGCGGGGCCGAGAGCTCGTAGAGGCCCACCGAGGGGACCGCCGCCACCCGCACCGTTCCGGCGACCATCTCCGCTGCCTCGTGGAGCTTCGCCTCCATGGCGTCGTAGAGGCGCACGATCTCCTTGGCCATGTGGTAGAGGACTTCGCCCGCGGGCGTGGTCTGGACGTTTCCCCGGGTTCGCTCGAGGAGGCGGCGACCGTAGCGCTCTTCCAGCGTGCGCACCTGTTGACTGACCGCGGACTGCGTGACGAAGTTCTGCGAGGCGGCGGTCGAGAAGCTCCGCGTCTCGACCACGTCACAGAACACTTTGAGCGTTTCGATGTGCATCGCTGCGGGGCGCGGGCGGTCGGCCAGCTGTCGTGTTATGGGTGAGCGCAGGGTTTTTCAACGGGGGCGTGCATGATCGGTGCAGGTCTGGTCGATTACTACGGCATCGACGACCTCCTCTCGCCCGAAGAGCGGGGGACGGCCGAGACGGTGCGGCGCTTCGTCGAGCGCGAGGTGGCCCCCATCATCGAGGCGTGTCATGCGGCGGAGCGCTTTCCGCGGGAGCTCGTTCCCGCGATGGGCGAGCTCGGCCTCTTCGGCACCCATCTGCAGGGATACGGCTGCCCGGGCCTGTCGGCCGTAGCCTACGGCCTCGTATGCCAGGAGCTCGAGGCCGGGGATTCCGGCCTGCGCTCGATGGCCTCGGTCCAGGGCTCGCTGGCCATGTACTCGATCTGGCGCTGGGGCTCGGAGGCACACAAGCGTCGCTACCTGCCGGAGATGGCTCGGGGGCGTCTGATCGGCTGCTTCGGCCTCACCGAGCCCGATCACGGGTCCGACCCGGGCGGGATGGAGACGCGGGCCCGCCGCGACGGTGCGCACATCGTGCTCAATGGCTGCAAGCGCTGGATCACCAACGGCTCGGTGGCCGATGTGGCCACCGTCTGGGCGAAGGATGATGAGGGCGTGGTCCGCGGCTACCTGGTCGAGCGGGGAACGCCGGGATTCGCCGCTCGCGACATCACGGGGAAGTTCTCGATGCGGGCCTCGATCACCTCCGAGCTCGTCTTCGAGGATTGCCGCATCCCCCTCGCGAACCAGCTCCCCGAGGCCCGGGGGCTTGGCGGCCCCTTCGCGTGCTTGAACCAGGCGCGCTACGGCATCGTCTGGGGGGCGATCGGCGCCGCGCGCACCTGTTACCTGACGGCCCTGCACTACGCGAAGGCTCGCAGCCAGTTCGGGAAGCCGCTCGCGAGCTATCAGCTCGTCCAGGCGAAGCTCGTGCACATGCTGAGCGAGATCACCAAGGCCCAGCTGCTCGCCTGGCGCCTGGGGCGACTCAAGGATGCGGGCGCGGTGCGACCCGAACAGGTATCGCTGGCTAAGCGCAACAACGTGGCCTGCGCCCTCGAGATTGCGCGCCTCGCGCGGGACGTGCTTGGCGCCAATGGCATCGTGAACGAGTATCCGGTGATTCGCCACATGCTGAACCTCGAGACGGTCAACACTTACGAGGGGACCTACGACATGCACACGCTCATCGTCGGTCGCGACGTGACGGGCATCGACGCCGTTCGTTGACGCCGCCTGCGCTTCGGCGTTATGCACCGCTGAATGGCGCGCGCTGGAGTTGTCCTGCAGCGACTCTTCGTCCCGGAGGTGGCGGGCGACGAAGCGGACAGCCCAGCCGACGCCGCGACGATGGCCGCGCGCCTGGGGGTGTCTCGCGAGGCCGTGCAGCTGACCCGCGCGGCGGACACCATCGACCTCCACCTCGACACCTTCATCTGTGTGCGCGCTCTGGGCTACGACCCGCTGCGCCGCCATACGCACGCGATCGGCGGGCGCTTCTGTTTCGGCCACGCGGACCTGCCGCGCCTTCGCGATGGCGGGCTCGCGGGCGCCATGTGGTCGATCACGACGAACCCGCTGCGCCGTCCCGCCAGACGCTGGGAGGTCTTTCTGGAGAACCTGGCGGGCCTCCGTGCGCTCGTCGCCCGCTCGGGAGGACGCCTCGCCGAGACACGAACGCTGGCCGAGTATCGGGCGGCGCGGGCGCGGGGCGCGCACGCGGTGTTCCCCGCCGTCCAGGGGGCGAACGCCTTCGATGCGGCGCCGGCAGGCCCGGCGTCGATCCCCGATGGGGCCATCGTCCGGGCCACCCTGATCCATCTCACGCACACGCGCTACGGAGCGACCTCGACGCCCCTGCCCTCCCGGCGCGCGGAGCGGGGGCTCGACACCGCTGGCCGCACGCTCGTCGAGCAGCTCGAGGCGAACCGCATTCTGCTCGATCTGGCGCATGTGCACCCGGACTCGTTTTGGGACGCGCTCGACGCGCACGACCGGACTCGGCCAGTCGTGGTGACGCATACCGGGGTGGCCAGCGTACGACCGCACTGGCGCAACCTCGACGACCGGCAGCTTCGCGCCGTTGCCGACTCGGGAGGGGTCGTCGGCATCATCTTCGCGGTGCACTTCCTCGCCCGACCCGGCGGACCGCGCGATAGCGGCATGCTGATGGAGCACCTCGAGCACGCGATCCAGGTCGCGGGCGAGGATGCGGTGGGGCTGGGCAGCGACTACGATGGCGCCATCGTCCCCCCGCCCGATCTGCCGGGGATCGACCACTGGCCGCGAATCGTCCAGCGCATGCTCGATGCCCGCTGGAGCGAGGAGCGGATTCGCAAGGTGCTCGGGGGCAATTTTCTGCGCGTGCTCGGGGCGGTGCGTCCCGAGTGACGGGCGGCCCCGGACGGCCTATCTTGCCGGCGCCCGGGCTGGCGAGCTAAGCGGATGCCGTGGCGCGGTCTCCGACGGAGGACCTCGAGCGACGCGAGGAGCACGATCTCGAGACGGGAAGGCGCGACTTTCTGCGGCGGGCCGCGGCTGGGGCGGTGGCGCTCGGTGCTGCCGGCTGCGAGTACACCTCGCAGCTGTTCCTGGTGCGGCCGGCACCGAAACGCTCGGGCCCTCCCCTGCCGGAGTGGGTGGGCTCCCGTGTCCGGGCCTGGCGGCCTCTCGGACGCACCGGCTTTGCGATGTCCGACATTTCCTTCGGCTGCGCCAATCTCGCCGACCCCGCGCTGGTTCGCGCGGCCATCGACCGCGGGGTCAACTACTTCGACACCTCGCCGGACTACTCGCGCGAGGGGTCCGAGCGCGCGCTCGGCGAGGGGATCCGGGGGACTCGGCGCGAGCGGCTGTTCATTGCCTCCAAGTTCTGCACGGCCGAGGGGCATCTTCCGGCCGATGCGCCGGTGACCGCGGTGATGGCCGCCGTCGAGGGGAGCCTGCGGCGCGTCGGGACCGACTACCTCGACCTTGCCCACATCCACGCGTGCAACGACCTCGAGCGCCTGCTGGCCCCGACCTTCCACGAAGCGGCGGCGCGCCTCCGCGAGCAGGGCAAGCTGCGCTTCGTCGGCGTCTCGTCGCACAATCCGCGGCTCGAGGCCGTGATGCGCGCGGCGGTCGATTCGGGCCGCTTCGACGTCGTCATGGTCGCCTACAACTTCGGCGTCTGGCCCGGCCTGCAGGACATCCTGCGCGATGCGCAGGCGCGGGGGGTCGGCGTGGTGGCGATGAAGACGCTCAAGGGCGCCCGACACACGGCCTTGCGCGAGTTCACGCCCGGCGAACGGGATTCTTTCGCTCAGGCGGCGTTCGCCTGGGTGCTCTCCAACCCGCAGGTGAACGGCCTGGTCGTGTCCATCGACAGCGAGGCGCAGCTCGACGAGTATCTGGCGGGCTCGGGCGTGCCGCTCACGGCGGCGGACGTCGCGTTGCTCGAGCGCTACGATCGCCTGATCGCCAACGACTGGTGCCGGCCCGGATGCGGGCAGTGCCTGGGAGCCTGTCCCGCCGCGGTGCCGATCGACGACGTGCTGCGCTGGGCCACCTATTACGAGCATTACCGCCACGAGGAGATCGCGCGTGCCGCCTACGCGAGGCTCGCGCCGGAACGACGGGGAAGCGCGTGCGCGAGCTGCCCCGCGCCCTGCGAGGCGGCGTGCCCCCATGGCCTCCCGATCCGCGCGAAGCTGGAGCGGACCCATGCCCTGCTCGCGCCGAGGCCACTGCCGGCGTCGACGGCACCCCTTGGCTTGTGCGTGGATGCGTGAAAGAAGGTCCGCCGCATGGACCTCCACGGGAAGGTGGCCCTGGTGACGGGCGGGGCGCGCGGGATCGGGCGAGCCATCGCCTACGCGCTGGCCCGGGAGGGCTGCGACGTCGTCGTCTCCGACGTCGGTGATCGCGGAGACGGCGTCACGCCGTACCTGCTCGGCTCCGACGAGGATATGGCGGTCACAGCCGGCCACGTGCGCGATCTCGGTCGGCGGAGCGACGCCATCGCCGCCGATGTCACCCGCGCTGACGACGTGGCGCGCCTCTTCGCCGAGGTGGAGCGCGACATGGGAGGCCTGGATATCCTGGTGAACAACGCCGCCATCATCGCCGCGGCACCGGTCGCCACGACGGACGAGCACGTCTGGGAGCGCGTGTTCGACGTGAACGTGAAGGGCACCTTTCTTTGTTGCCGTGCAGCCATCCCGCTGTTCGAGAAGCGGGGCGGTGGCCGGATCGTGAACATCGCCTCGGTCGGTGGCAAGACGGGCCGGGCCGGCCTCGCTGCCTACTGCGCCTCGAAGGCGGCCGTGATCAATTTCACCCAGGCGCTGGCCGAGGAGCTGGGGCCGAACAACGTGATGGTGAATGCGCTTTGTCCGGGGTTCGTCCGGACCGCGATGTGGACCGAGGTCTTGAACCCCGTGCTGAGCGCCATGACGGGAATCCCGGAATCCCGGGTGTTCGAGGACTTCATCGAGCGGGCGACCTTCCTGCGCCGCCCGCAGACGCCCGAGGATATCGCCGAGGCCGCCGTGTTTTTGTGCCGCGCCGAGAACGTGACCGGGATCAGTCTCACCGTGGCCGGCGGCGGCGAGGTGCACTGAGCCGCGCAGTCCTAGCTGGCGCCGACGACCCGCGAGGCCTCCCTCTTCCTCCCCCCTGCGGCCGCGTCGAGCGGCCGGCGGAGCGCCGCGAGCGCCTCGCTGCCGACGAGGCCCGCAAGGCCGAGCAGCAGCGTGGCGGTGCAGGCGTTCGCCAGCGCTGTCCAGCGTCCGCCGCTCGCCCCGCCCAGCCAGGTCGCAACGCCCGCCTGCACCTGCAGCACCAGCGCCCAGACCGTCATGGCGAGCACGAAGGCGGCCGGCACCCAGGCGAACCATGCCGGGCGACCCGTCCGGCGCAACCAGACCGTCACGCCGACCAGGGTCAGAGCGGCCAGCAGCTGGTTCGAGGTCCCGAAGAGCGTCCAGAAAGCCATGTACGCCGGCGGCCTTCCGGGGCCTGCAGGCTCCGCCGCGAGCACGAAGGCGAGGGGCACGGCGACGGTCGCCAGGGTGGCTGCGGCCGCGCCCATCCGCCCCCGGGCGCCCGTCAGTTCTTGGAGAATGTAACGGCCCAGCCGTGTCGCCACGTCCAGGGTGTCGAAGATGAAGGTCGAGAACGCCATCGACCCGAAGACGGTCGCGAAAAGCAGGTGCTCCGGCCCGAGCGCGATCGCGAGGAATCGGCCGATGCCCTGCCCGTAGATGGCCCCGGCGGGCGTGTCCGGCCGCGGGACAGCGATCATGACGGTCACCAGCGCGATCAGCGCGACGAAGGTCTCGCACAGCATCGCCCCGTAGCCGACCGGGCGGCAGTGCGTTTCGCGCGCGATCTGCTTGGCGGTGGTCCCGCCGCAGACCAGGCCGTGGAATCCGCTGCACGCGCCGCAGGCGATGGTGACGAACAGGAAGGGAAAGAGCGCTCCCGTGGGGCCGGGGGCCTGGAAGCCGCGAAACGCGGGTTGCGCGACGGTGAAGTCGCCGAAGAAGATGCCGAGCATGCCAGCCGCCAAGGCCAGATACAGCACGAAGCCGCCCAGATATCCCCGCGGCTGGAGGAGCAGCCACACGGGGAGCAGCGACGCGACGAAACAGTAGGCGAGCAAGATCGCGCCCCACGCCGCCTGCGGGCGGGGCGTCGGAAGGACGAGCAGCTCCGAGTAGAGGGTGCCGAGCCACACGACGCCGAGGGTCGCCGGAACGAAGATGGCCGTGAGCAGCCAGAGCGGCAGGCGGAGCCAGCGCTCGACGATGCCCATGACGATGGCCAGCAGGAGGTAGGCACAGCTCGCGAAGGCGACGGCACCGCCTTGGTTGAAGCCGATGGGCAGTCCCTCGAGCTCCTCGATCCGCCCGAGAAAGGTGCTGGCGGTGACGTCGGCGAAGGCCACGATGACGTAGATCAAGGCAAGCCATATGAAGAGCATGAAGGCTACATACGCTCGCCGGCTCATGTGCTCGTGCACGATCTCGGCGACCGACCGCGCCCGGTGACGCACGCTCGCCACCAGCGCGCTGAAATCGTGCACCGCACCGATGAAGATCCCGCCCAGGGCGATCCAGAGCAGGCAGGGCAGCCAGCCGAACTGCTGGCAGGCGACGATCGGGCCGACGATCGGTCCGGCGGCGGCGATGGCACTGAAATGCTGACCGAAGAGGTAGAACGGGCGTGTTGGCACGTAATCCTGGCCGTCGGCGAGCTCGACGGCTGGCGTGTCGACGCGATCGTCGAGACGGTAGTAGCGCGCCACCAGTCGTCCATAGAGCCCGTAGGCGGTCCCGAGACCGGCGAGGAGCATGGCGCCGAGCAGCGGCAGGGACATTCGCTGCCATCTCCTGGCTGCTCCGCGGGAAGTCAAGGCGCCGGGCTTGCCTGAGGGCCGGGCACTGCTCAGGGTATGCCCATGGCCATCGCGACCGTGACCCTGCCGGTCATCGAGCGGATCTTCGTCGTTCTCGACCGGCTGGGGATTTCGCGCGAGGCCGTCGTGATCCCGCTCAGACCGGGCCGGCCGGGTGGCGTGCGCCGCCTGCCGAACGGCAAGCTTGAGATCACGGTCGACGCCGACACGCCGCTGGACGACTGGCTGGCGGCGCTGGAAGGCATGCTCGTGGCCGCGAGCGGGCCGTCGCGCTGAGCGCGCGGAAGCGCTTGCCTGTCGGGAGGGCATGATGCAACGAAGCGAGCGCGGACTTCGCAGCCGGCAGGAGGACCATCATGAGCGCAAGCGGCCACGCTGACGAGACCCCGACGGTCACCCCCGAGCAGTTCTTCGAGCAGCTCCTTCCTCTCGGTTTCGCACAACAGGTCGAGGCGAACGCCGCGGTGCCCCGGGACTTCACGGTCCTCTATCGTCTCCGTGGCGAGGGAGGCGGGGAGTGGCTGATCACCATCCGCGACGGGAAGATGGAGAGCCGCAAGGGCAGCGGGGAAGCCGTGCTGACCGTGACCGTGTCGGTCGACGATTGGCGCGACGCGCTGCTCGGCCGCAACGGAGCATCCCTCGCCCTGCTCGTCCCGCAAGGCCGGCCTGCGCGGCCCGAGGCCACTGCGCGGGTCCAGACGCTGCGCGGGACGCTTGTGCAGGAGCTCCTTCGCGAAGGCGGCGAGCCCTTCCGCCTGGAGATGACCTTCAACGGTGCGGCCGAGCCGCGCACCGTGGTGAAGATGAAGCTCCAGGACTTCCTCGACATGACGGCGGGGGCCCTCAATGGGCAGGAGGCCTTCATGACCGGCCGAATGCGCGTCGACGGCGACATGGGGTTTCTCATGCAGCTGGCGGCGCTCACCATCTGAGTTGTCGTGCACGAAGAGCGTCTCGCCATCGGACGCCCGCCGCGTGTCCTCGAGGCGATCCTCTGGTCGCCCGAGGGCCGAGTCCGTGCGGGGGCGGTGCTTTGTCACCCCCATCCGCAATACGGCGGCGACATGCACGTGGCCGTGATCGTGGCCATCGCTCAGGCTCTCGTCGAGCGGGACGTGGCAGCGCTGCGCTTCAACTTCGGCGGAGTCGGCCGCAGTGGGGGGGCGTACGATGGCGGCCGGGCCGAGCAGCGCGATGTGGCCGTCGCGGTCGAGGCCCTGGCCGGACGCCTCGACGCCGATACCCCGCTGGCCCTGATCGGCTATTCCTTCGGCGCCTGGGTCGCTGCACAGGCGGCACGCGACCTGTCGCAGGTGAGTCGGGTGGTGGCGGTGGCACCCCCGCTCGCCCTGCTCGACTGGCGCCTTGTCGATCGCCTGCGGCTGCCGCTGGCCGTCGTGCTCGGCGACCACGACGCGTTCTGTCCCGACGAGCGCCTGGCGGCGCTCGGGGAGCTCGCCGTCGTGACGCGGCTCGAAGGGGCCGATCACTTCCTCGTCGGGTACGAGACGCGCGTCGCGGAGGCGGTGTGCGCGCATCTCGGCGTGCAGTGAGCGCAGGCCACCGTACCGCTCAGTCCTGGATCAGCACGAGAGTGCCGAGGGGAAGCAGCGCCGCCAGGTCCTCGATGCTCGCGTTGTCGACCGACACGCAGCCCCAGGTCCAGTCGATGCCGCGCCGGTTCGACTCGGGGCGGTCGGTGCCGTGGATCCCGACCGAGCCTCCAATGCCCACGCCCGGGGGCACCTCGCCCTTGGCCACGCCGGCCCAGTAGCGGGCCCAGTCGGTCCCGTTCGGGTAGTCGAGCAAGAAAAACCATCGCCAGCGGGGGTGCCGCCGCTTCTCGATGATGGCATAGAGGCCGTTCGGCGTGCGGCGGTCTCCCTCGTAGAGCTTGTCGTACGGTCCGCCGTATCCGAAGACGGCAGGATAGCTCCGGATCCGTTCGCCGTGACGGTAAACGTCGAGTGTGCGACAGCTCTTGCGCACCACCACGAAGAAGGGCTCCTCCGCCGCCCAGGGTAGCCGCTCCTCGTCCGCAACGGGCCACTCCGCGAGCGACGCGGGCGGAGGCGCTGCCCGATCCAGCACTCGACAACCCGCAAGCAGACCGGACAGGACCGTGGCCAGGACTCCGACCGCGAACCCCCACCGCATGCCGGCTTATGCTTATCCATCGCCGCGCCGAGGCGATCAAGCGCGCCCGGCGACCATGGGAGCGGATGGCATGCGTCCCGGGGGACCGTGTGCTAGCGTGAGTGGCGTGGCAGCGGACAGCGTTGGTGCGGTGGTGCTCGCCGCAGGGCTCGGGACGCGCATGAAGTCGGGCATCGCCAAGGTGCTCCACTCCCTCGGCGGGCAGCCCCTGCTCTGGTATCCGCTGGCTGCGCTTCGCCGCCTCGACCCGGAGCGCGTGGTGGTCGTCGTCGGCTACCAGGCAGACGCGGTGCGTGCCGTCGCCGAGGGTGTCGGCTTGCGGGGCCTCAAGACCGTGGTGCAGTCCGAGCAGCGGGGCACCGGCCATGCGGTCCGCTGCGCCGCACCGGCGCTCGCGGGATTCACGGGAGACCTCCTGATCCTCTACGGCGATGCGCCGCTCGTCCGAACGACGACGCTGCAGCGTCTGCTCGAGCACCATCGAGCTTCCGCGGCCGACCTGACGCTGCTCAGCATGCGACTGCCGGATCCGTACGGCTATGGGCGGATCGTACGCGATGAGCGCGGGCGCGTCGTGCGGATCGTCGAGGAGCGCGACGCGAGCGCCGAGGAGCGCGCCATCGACGAGGTGAACCCCGGGTTTTACTGCGTGCGCGCACCGGTCCTGCTGCCCTGCCTCGAGGAGCTGCGGGCGGACAATGCGCAGGGAGAGTACTACCTGACGGATATCGTGGCGCTCGCAGCCGGCCGCGGCTGCCGGCTCGAAAGCCTCGAGACCGATCGCCCGGAGGAGCTCGCGGGCATCAACAGTCGCGCGGAGCTGGCGGCTGCGGAGGGTCGCCTGCGGGCCGAGCGCGTCGCGCATTTCCTGGCCGCGGGCGTGACCTTCGAGGACCCGGCGACGGCGTACATCGGCCCGCTCGTCGAGATCGGCGCCGATACGGTGATCGGGCCCAACGTGATCCTGCGCGGAACGACGCGCGTGGGCCGGAACTGTCGCCTCGACGGGACGGCCTGGCTCCACGACACCGTCCTCGAGGACGATGTCCATCTCCGCTTTGGCTGCGTCCTGGAGGGGGCCGTGGTCGGTGCGGAGGCGATCGTCGGCCCCTTCGCGCGGCTGCGACCGGGGACGCGCCTCGGGCCGCGCGTGCATATCGGGAACTTCGTCGAGACGAAGAACGCGGTGCTCGGCGAGGGGACGAAGGCCAACCACCTTAGCTATCTCGGGGATTGCGACATCGGCGCCGAGACGAATGTGGGCGCAGGCACGATCACCTGCAATTACGATGGCTTCGCCAAGCACCGCACGACGATCGGAGCGCGCGTGCAGATCGGGAGCGACACCCAGCTCGTCGCCCCCGTCGAGGTCGGTGACGATGCCTACATCGGGGCGGGCACCACCGTGACGCGCTCGGTGCCGCCAGGGGCGCTCGCCGTGAGCCGCCCCGAGCTGCGCTTCGTCGAGGGATGGACGGCGCGCAGGCGGGCGCGCGCCCGGCAGCGCAAGGACTAGGAGGCGGGATTCTCGATGTGCGGCATCGTCGGATACGTAGGACCCCGAGACGCCACGCCCATTCTGCTGTCGGGGCTCCGCAAGCTCGAGTACCGTGGCTACGATTCGGCCGGGCTGGCGGCCTACAGCAACGGCCAGATCGAAGTGCGGCGGTGTGTGGGGAAGCTCGACAACCTCGAGCGGCTCCTGCGCGAGCAGCCGCTGCCGGGACGGCCCGGGATCGGGCACACGCGCTGGGCGACGCACGGCCGGCCCTCCGAACACAATGCGCATCCCCACCGGGCCGGGCAGGTGGTCGTCATTCACAACGGGATCGTCGAGAACTACCTCGAACTGCGCGCCGAGCTGACCCGCCGCGGTCGCACCATGGCGTCGGAGACCGACACCGAGGTCATCTCGCATCTCGTCGACGAGTACCTGAGCCAGGGGTGCGATCTGGCCGAGGCCGTCCGCCGGACCATCGCCCGCCTGGAAGGGTCGTACGCCATCGTCGTGCTCTCGGAAGCCGATCCGACCCGGCTCGTCGCGGCGAAGAGCGCGACGCCGATCGTGCTCGGCATCGGCGAGGGCGAGAACTTCGTGGCGTCCGACATCCCGGCGCTGCTCGAGTTCACGCGAACGGTGTTGTTCATGGAGGACGGGGAGGTCGCCGACATCACGGCCGACCGCATCCTCCTGTCCACCTTCGCCGGGACGCCTGTCGAACGCTCCCCCCGCGTCGTGACCTGGGATGCCGTCACGGCGCAGAAGGGGGGGTACAAGCATTTCTTGCTCAAGGAGATCCACGAGCAGCCGCAGGCGATCATCGATACGATGCGTGGCCGGATTCTGCAGGAGGCCGGGGATGTCCAGCTCGATGTCGAGGTGACCGACAAGCTGCCGCCGCGGATCGATCGCTGTGTGCTCGTGGCCTGCGGCACGGCCTGGCATGCGTGTCTGGTCGGGAAATTCCTCCTCGAGCGGCTCGCGGCCCTCCCCTGCGAGGTCGACTACGGCAGCGAGTTTCGCTACCGCGACCCCATCCTCGACGAGCACACCCTGCTGCTCGTCGTGTCGCAGTCGGGGGAGACCGCGGACACGCTAGCCGCGGTCGAGGCCGGCCGCGAGCGCGGTGCGCCGGTGCTCGCGGTGTGCAACGTCGTCGATTCGTCGATCGCACGACGCTCGACCGGGGTGCTGTACACCCACGCGGGGCCGGAGATCAGCGTCGCGAGCACCAAGGCCTTCACCACCCAGCTCACGGCGCTCTATCTCCTGGCGATTCACTTCGGGCGGCGGCGTGGCGTGCTCGACACCGATCGGGGGCGACAGCTCGTCAGCGATCTCGTCGCCCTGCCGGCGCTGGTGAAGGAGGCGCTCGCCAAAGAGAAGCAGATCGAGCGGGTGGCGAAGAAGTACGGCCAGGCGCAGGATTTCCTGTACCTGGGCCGCGGGATCAATTATCCCGTAGCGCTCGAAGGCGCGCTCAAGCTCAAGGAGATCTCCTACATTCACGCCGAGGGCTATCCGGCGGGGGAGATGAAGCACGGCCCCATCGCGCTGATCAACGAGGACATGCCCGTGGTCGTGCTCATCCCGCACGACGGGGTCTTCCAGAAGACGCTTTCCAACCTGAAGGAAGTCGAGTCGCGCGGGGGGCGGATCATCGTGGTCACGGATGCGCGCACCGAGGAACTCGAGGACGTCGCCTGGGAAACCCTGGTCGTCCCGGCGACCAACGAGTTCCTCACGCCCATTCTCCTGACCCTGCCGCTCCAGTTGCTAGCGTACCATGTCGCGGTCTACCGGGGCACGGACGTGGATCAGCCCCGAAACCTGGCCAAGAGCGTCACGGTGGAATAG
>Ga0209101_1000282_pt1 | contig 42705 bp, 38 predicted proteins | sample ConPoolayeCmetaG_FD_185481 | JGI IMG/M metagenome (GOLD analysis project Ga0209101, IMG submission 185481) | Hot spring microbial mat communities from California, USA to study Microbial Dark Matter (Phase II) - Cone Pool mat layer C metaG... ...
ATCCATCATGCCGAGCCAGTTGCGCAGGTTCGCCGGAATCGGTTTCACCAAACCGTAAGGTCTCCATTTTTCCAATTCATTGACCCGTTCGACCATATAGTCGCCGCCCATGGCGTTGGTCGCCCGAGACTTGAAGAGCAGGAACCAAGCTCCGACCGGTCCGTAGGCATCTTTGAAGCGAACGGGAATGAAGCGGACTTCTTGGCTGGTCATTTCGGCGCCGGCCTTGATCGTGAAGTAGGCGCTCGATCCGGAATTCCACGGCGGATACCAAGCGCGCCCGAGACCTTCGCCGGTGCTGCGCGGTTTGAACACATGCACGGCACCACCCATGGCCACGATCGTCGCCTTGGCGTTGAATACATAGAATTTGTTTTCGCGAACGCTGAAGCCGACAGCGCCGGCAATACGGTCACCATCGAGAAGCGGTTCGGTGATAAAAACGCGTTCGAAATATTGACCGCCGGCCTCCGCCAGTGCGTTTTTGGCCGCCTCGGCGATCACCACTTTGTAAGATTCGCCGTTGATCATCAACTGCCAGCGACCCTCATGGACATAGCCGCCCTTTTCGTCTTTCCAGATTGGCAAGCCCCATTTTTCGAACAGATGGACAGTCGAATCGACATGGCGAGCGATATTGGCCACGAGATCTTCCCTGACCACGCCCATCAAGTCCATCCGGACGTAATCCACATAATCTTTCACGGTATTCTTGCCTTCGTTGAGTCCGACGTATTGATTGAGCGCCGATAGACCCATGGCGACGGCGCCGGAGCGATCCATAGCCGCCTTATCGACGAGGGTTACTTTTAGGCCTTTTTTCTTGGCCCAGTATGAGGCCTCGACCGCAGCGCCGCAGGCCGCCATGCCACCACCAAGAATAAGCAGATCTGTGGTTACTTTTACGGTTTCAAATTTTTGAGACATATTCAGCTTCCTCCGCCTTATCACTTAATGGTGTAAACTTCGTTCATTTTGAGCGCTTCGGGTTCCTGGGCAAGCGTTTGGCTGTTCAGGTCGTCGTGGGCTGTGGCATAGCCGCCGTTCGGCTTGGCCTGACCCTCTGGAGTGGTACGGATCGGGAATTTGAATCTTTTCAGCATCCCGTTGCGGAACTTGACGGTCCACATGATCGAGTCGCTGCTTCTCATGGGGGTAACGCTGGCGCCCATCGGCACGAAATCGGCATAGCCGCGGATTTCGACCGCCTGAACGGGACAGATCTTCACGCAGCTATAGCATTCCCAGCACATTTCCGGCTCTTGATTGTAGGCTTTCATCTTTTCCTTGTTCAGCACCATCAAGTCATTCGGACAAATATACTGGCAGGCCGTTTTATCCAGCGCCTTGCAACCATCACATTTGTCGGGAATTACGTAACTCGGCATTCAAACCTCCTGTATTGTTTAAGCAATCGATCTATTTTCTTTTGGTATCCGCCTCGCCGGTGGCATGGCCGTGAAGCTTGATTTCGACTTTTTCAGTCAGGCCGGCATAGTATTCGCGGAGAATATCCAGCACTTCTTTGCGGCTGAATTCCTGCGGCACTTCGCCACCCTCGGACAAAGCTTTTCTGAGAGCGGTTCCGCTCAAAAACAGCCGGTCCTCTTTGCCGTGCGGGCAGGTCTTCATCGAAGCCATACCGCCGCATTTGTAGCACCAGAAAGTCCAGTCGATAGGCAGCATCTTGCATTCGAGCGCACCGTCCCAGAGCTGGTAAAATATTTCCTGAGCATCGAACGGGCCGTAATAATTGCCGACACCGGCGTGATCGCGGCCGATTATCATGTGGGTGCAGCCGAAATTTTGTCTGAACACGGCATGCAGCAACCCCTCCCGCGGACCGGCGTAGCGCATATCGAGGGGATAACCGCCGCAAACCACGCGCTCTTTCACGAAATAGAGGTTGACGAGGGTGTCGATACATTTGACCCTGACGTCCGCCGGGATATCGCCTGGTTTCAGTTTGCCGACCAATTGGTGGATGTAAAGGCCATCGGAAACCTCGATGGCGATTTTGGCGAGGTATTCGTGCGAGCGATGCATCGGATTACGGAGCTGGAGGGCGGCGATGGTTTTCCAGCCTTTTTCCTCGAAAATTTTTCGGCTTTCCGCGGGTCTCTGGTAGATTCCGGCGAACTCGGTGGGAAAATAACTTTCGGATAAGACCTTGACCGGCCCGGCTATATTCCATTCTTTTTGCTCGGCCACCATTTTCACTCCCGGATGTTCCGGATCGGTGGTACGGAAAACGTTTTTGCACTCGAAATCCTTATCGATTTTGTAGGATTCGGTGACTTTCATGGTGCCCATTATTTCCTTGGTTTCCTCGGAAATCAGGCAGATCTCGGTTCCGGGATTGATTTTTTCGGAATGGGACATGGTGATGGGGATCGGCCAGAATATGCCGTTGGTCATTTTCATGTCCTGGCAGACGCTTTTCCAGTCGTCATATCCCATGAAGCCGTCGAGAGGAGTAAAACCGCCTATGCCGAGCATGATCAGATCGCCGGTTTCGCGGGAGGAAATGGTAACTTTCGGCAATTTCTCCGCTTTTTTCAGTTCATCCTCTCTGGCCTTGCCCTCGAGTAGAAGCGTTTTGAGCGTTTTGCTTCCATGAGGGGATATTAATTTTGATTTCTCCATAGGCCTTCCTGTCACCTTGTTTGTTTAGCGAATTATCTCGATGCCTTAAATCCGATTATTCGATTGGTTCCGGCGGCGCGAAGGGCGGCGGAACAAGGGATTGGGCGGAAAGCGTTCTTGTTATTTTTTTCACAATGTATCATCAAAAAAATCCAGCTTGGCGCCGACATTCCCCAAAAAACCATTTTCGGGCCTAAATGTATTTTTTTTCACAAAGCCTGTCAAGAAAAAAAATGATTATTCAAATATAAGCAAAGCTGACCATAATCGGAATAAAAAATCGGATTATTGCTTGACATATGAAATTAGCATTTGTTAATTTGATTCGGCCATGTGAAATCAGCGAAATCCGGAGGTGATTTTTTTGCCCGTTTTTGTTAAATATTTCACAAATATCGGCACAGCCTACAATAATCGTAAACACCACTATTTGATATGGGAATAAGGGCTTAAGGAGAAATATATGACTCAAACTGTCCATGAAGATCAGCTGAAAAACGGTTCGATCATCAACGCGGATGCATTAATCGTGGGCGGCGGCATTTCAGGCATCACCGCAGCAATCGAACTGGCTGAGACGTTTCATCATGCGCTTCTAATAGAATCGCAGCCTTCTCTGGGCGGCCGGGTTGCGGCCACCAACCAATATTTCCCGAAACTCTGCCCCCCCACCTGCGGACTGGAAATCAACTTGAAAAGGATCAAGAACAGCAGCTATATCAAGGTCTTAACGATGGCGGAAATTCAAAAGGTCGAAGGCTCGCCGGGGGCGTACAAGGCGACAGTCAATATCAATCCGCGCTATGTCAACGAGAAATGCACCGCCTGCGGCAAATGCGCCGAGGCCTGCGAGGTGAGCATTCCGAATCCGTTCAACTACGGAATCGACAAAACCAAGGCGATTTATCTGCCCCACCTGATGGCTTATCCTTTCAGATACGTAATCGATCGGAATCATGTCAATGATCCGGCCGTCAGGAAATGTGCCGATGTTTGTGGGTATGGAGCGATCGATTTCGACATGAAGCAGATTCAGATCACCGTCAACACAAAGGCGATAATCTGGGCCACCGGCTGGCGTCCCTACGACGCCAATCGACTCGACAACCTCGGTTTCGGGAAATATCCCGACGTCATCACCAATGTCATGATGGAGAGGATCGCCTCGGAAAACGGCCCCTACGGCGGCAAGATCGTCAGGCTTTCGGACGGCAAGGAAATATCAAGCATTGGTTTCGTGCAATGCGCCGGTTCCCGCGACGAGAATCACCTGCCGTATTGTTCGGCCGTCTGCTGCTTAGCCTCGATGAAGCAGGCTTCTTATGTTAGAGCCTTGTATCCGGAAGCGGACATCCACATATTTTATATCGATATCAGATCCCCCGGTCGACTCGAGGATTTCTACGCCAAGGCGAAGCAGGACCCGAAACTGCATTTCCATCGCGGCAAGGTGGGCAGCATCACCCGGAATGATTCCAATGGAAACCTGGTGCTGGCCGCCGAAGACACGCTGACCGGAAGCACCGTCAGGTATGAAGTGGAAATGGCCGTGCTGGCGGTCGGCATGGTGCCCAATACCGCCGTGGATAAGCCGGTGATGAATATTGAACTTGACCCGTACGGATTTTTCGCCCCCCGGCAAAAATCGGGGATAATCGGAACCGGCACGGCACTGAGACCGGCGGATGTGGCTGATTCGGTAAGGGACGCCACCGGAGCGGCGCTCAAGGCAATCAACGTGACTGCGGGGAGGAAATAAAATGGAAACGAAAATCGGCGTTTATATATGTTGCGGCTGCGATATTGCAAAAGCAGTCGATATCGAAAAGCTCACCGCTGAAGCGGCCAAAGGCGGGAAAGCCGCCGTCTGCAAATCGCACCCCATTTTGTGCGCCAAAGAAGCGGTCGAATCGATAAAGCAAGACATCAAGGCCGAGAATCTCAACAGAGTGGCGATCGCCGCTTGTTCGGGGCGCGTCTTTTCGGAATTGTTCGATTTCGGCAAAGACGTCCTGACGGATCGGATCAGTCTACGCGAACAGGTCGCCTGGACCCACGCTCCCAACGATGAAGACACGCAGATGCTGGCCGAGGACTATATCAGGATGGGGATTGCCAGACTGCAGAATTCGGAACCGCCCGAGCCCTATATCGAGCCGACCAGCAAATCGATAATGGTGATCGGCGGTGGAATGAGCGGCCTGCAGGCGGCTTTGGCTGTCGCCGAGGCAGGTTATCAGGCCATTCTGATTGAAAAAGAGAAAGAACTCGGCGGTTGGGCGGCAAAAACGACGAAATCATATCCCAATGTCCCGCCTTACGCCGATCTTGACGATACCGGATTGCAAGACCTGATACAAAAAGTGAATTCAAACAAAAACGTTCAGGTTTTTACCTCGACGGTCGTCGAAAAGACAACCGGGCAACCGGGTAAGTTCGCCGTTACTTTGAAACATGAATCAGGCGGCAAGGAGATCGAAGTCGGGGCGATAATTCTGGCGGCCGGCTGGCGCGCTTACGACGCCGGCAAACTGACTCATCTCGGTTATGGAATATCCCCGGATGTCGTGACCAACGTCGATATCGAACGGATGATGCTAAACGGGGGAATTAAACGTCCATCGGACGGCAAGAAGCCCGCGAGTGTGGTTTTTATTCAATGCGCCGGTTCACGCGACGAAAATCATCTCCCCTATTGCTCGTCGGTTTGCTGCCTGGTATCGCTTAAACAGGCGATGTATATTAGGCAAAGCGATCCCGAGGCGAAAATCTACATTATCTACAAGGATATTCGGACGCCGGCCCAGCATGAGCTGTTTTACGCCCGGGTTCAGGACGATGACGCCATATTTTTTACCAAAGGCGAAATCCGGGAAGTGACCAGAGACGATTCCGGAAAGCTCCAAGTTACGGCGGCGGATACGCTTCTGGGAGAAAGCATATCGATCAAGGCCGATCTGGTGGTTCTGGCCACGGGAATGGTTCCGGCCACGAAGGTCGAAATCGATGAGACGGAAACCGGCGGCGAAATTTCGACGGAACAGGCGGCCACCACCGCCGACGGCAAAAAAGAAGCCGCCGGCGCCGAAAAAGGGGCGAAAATAATCAATCTGACCTATCGGCAGGGAACGGATCTGCCAACTCTCAAGTATGGATTTCCCGATTCTCATTATATTTGCTTTCCTTATGAAACGAGACGAACGGCGATCTATGCCTGCGGCGCGGTGCGGGCGCCGATGGGATTCGCCGAAAGCCGTGACGACGCCTACGGCGCGGCCTTGAAAGCGATTCAAGCCGTCGAGGCGGTTTCCCGGGGGCTGGCCGTGCATCCCCGGTCCGGTGATCCGAGTTTTCCCGAATTTTTCATGCAGAGATGTACTCAGTGCAAACGTTGCACCGAGGAATGTCCTTTCGGAACTCTCGACGAAGACGAAAAAGGGACTCCCCTGCCGAATCCGTTCCGTTGCCGGCGCTGCGGTGTCTGCATGGGGGCCTGCCCCGAAAGGATTATCTCGTTCAAGAATTACAATGTAAACATGATGTCGCAGATGATAAAATCGATCCATATCCCGGACGAGTTCGAGGAAAAGCCGCGGATTCTGGCCTTTATCTGCGAAAACGACGCTCTACCGTCGGTGGATATGGCCGGGCTGATGCGTTTACGGTATAATGCGATGATTCGGATAATCCCGTTGCGATGCCTCGGTTCGATGAATACGGTTTGGGTGAGCGACGCCTTGGCCAGCGGTTTCGACGGCGTGATGCTTATCGGCTGCAAGAAAGGCGATGATTATCAATGTCACTTTATCAGAGGAAGCGAATTGGCGGCCACGCGGATGTCGAATGTGCGCGAGAAATTGAAGCAGTTGGTGCTCGAAGAGGAACGGGTGAGTTTGCACGAGCTGGCTATCAGCGACTACCGGAAGATACCGGCGATTTTTGACGGATTTCTCGAGGAGATAAACAGGATCGGGCCTAATCCCTATAAGGGCATGTAGTTAGAACAGGAGTGTCGTTTTCGATGGCGGAGCTGGCCGAGCCGGAATAATAATATGACTTGTCCATGTTTAGTTGCTATAAACTAAGGTGAAACGCCGAGCATGGAAATATCGAATCCCATGAATGAGAACGGGCGTTTCGGCCGAAATAAGATAATGAAAAATTTCACAAATAGTTCTTGACTGTTGGAAACGGGTTGGCTATTTATAATCGGTCGGCAAACGGCCTGTCGACGAGTGGAACGGATTAGATGAAAGTTGGAATTCGTTCTCCAAAGAAAGAACATGGTCGTTGCCGGGTGCTGTTCGGGAAAAATCGGAAGAAATCAGAATCAACCATAACGGTGTAAGGAGAAACGATGGCCGATAATCATTACAAAACCCCAAAGCTTGACGAACTCGAAAAGGGCAGATGGCCGAGCTTCGTCAAGGAAATCAAGCTTGCCTCCCAGAAAAGCCCGATGGCGACAGATCTTCTCGGCCAGCTCGAGCAATCATATAACGAGCGGATCGGGCACTGGAAACACGGGGGAATAGTGGGCGTGATGGGATACGGCGGCGGGGTGATAGGCCGCTATTCCGATCTGCCGGAAAAATTCCCCAACATTTCGCATTTCCATACGATCCGAATAAATCAGCCGTCGGGTTGGTTTTACACCTCGGAAGCTTTGCGCACGCTGTGCAATATCTGGGAAAAGCACGGCTCGGGGTTGACCAACATGCACGGTTCGACCGGCGACATAATTTTCCTCGGCACCCAAACATCGGAACTGGAACCGATATTTTCCGAATTGACCCAAGCCGGGTTCGATCTGGGCGGTTCCGGGTCCGACGTCAGAACGCCGAGCTGCTGCGTCGGTCCTGCCCGCTGCGAATGGGCCTGCTACGACACATTGGCGCTTACCTACGACTTGACGATGACTTTCCAAGATGAGCTTCACCGACCTGCTTTCCCCTACAAGTTCAAAATGAAGATGTCGGGCTGTCCGAATGATTGTGTGGCCTCGATCGCCCGGGCCGACCTGTCGGTGATCGGAATCTGGCGCGACAATATTCAGGTCGACAAAGAGGCAGTCAAGGAATACGCCGCCAAGGGTATGGATATACGCTCCGAGGTGGTCGATAATTGCCCCGCCAAATGCATGAGCTGGGACGGCAAGGAGCTGCATATCGAAAACAGTTATTGCCGCCGCTGCATGCATTGCATAAACGTCATGCCCAAAGCCCTGCGGCCGGGCAAGGACAGAGGTGCGGCGCTGTTGTTGGGATCCAAAGCCCCGATTATCGAAGGCGCTCTTTTATCATCGGTGATCGTGCCCTTCATCAAAATCGAACCGCCCTACACGGAGATCAAGGACCTGCTGGCAAAAATTTGGGATCTCTGGAGCGAGGAAGGAAAGAACCGGGAACGCGTCGGCGAATTTATCCAGCGCGTCGGCATGGGGAATTTCCTCGAGGCGATAGAGATGGAGCCGGTCCCGGAAATGGTCGCTCATCCGCGCGAAAATCCCTACGTGTTCTACGAGGAATATTTCGAAGAGGATGAAAGCGAAGAAGAGAAATAATAACCAGAAGAAAAAGCAATAATAAATAATAGAGGTAAGCCATGGCAGAAACAGCACAGGCAAGAAAAACCGATATCGGACCGCCGCATTACGAAAAATTTTTGCCGCCGATAATCAAGAAAAACTACGGCAAATGGAGATATCACGAGGTGCTCAAGCCCGGGGTGATGGTTCATGTGGCCGAAAGCGGCGACAAGCTTTATTCCGTTCGGGTGGGATCACCCAGACTGCTGAGCGTCCAGAAAATCAGGATGTATGCCGATCTGGCGGATAAATATTGCGACGGCTATCTTCGTTTCACCAGCCGGCATAACGTGGAATTCCTGCTCACCAAACAGGAAAATATCGAGCCGTTGATCAAAGATATCAAGGCACTCGGCCACCCGGTGGGCGGCATTCAGAATTCCATTTCGAGTATCGTGCACACCCAAGGTTGGATTCATTGCCATTCGGCCGCCACCGACGCCTCGGGAATCGTAAAGGCGGTGATGGACGAATTGATCGACTATTTCGAAAACATGAAGTTGCCCGGCAAGCTCAGAATCGCTCTCGCCTGCTGTCTCAACATGTGCGGCGCAGTTCACTGCTCGGATATCGCCATTCTGGGGATCCACCGCCGGCCGCCGAAAATAGACCATGACAATCTGAAAAACCTCTGCGAAATTCCGAACGTTAGCGCCTCCTGCCCGACCGCGGCGATCAGACCGGCCACGGTCAACGGCAAACCATCGGTGGAAGTTATCGAGGAACGCTGCATGTTCTGCGCCAACTGCTACACCGTCTGTCCGGCGATGAAATTGAACGATCCGCTCAACGACGGCGTATCTATCTGGGTCGGCGGCAAAGTGTCCAATGCCAGACACGAACCGATGTTTTCGAAGCTGGCGATTCCGTTTTTGCCCAATAATCCTCCTCGTTGGCCCGAGGTCACCGAAGCGGTCAAAAACCTCGTCGAACTGTGGGCCAAGAACGCCAAGAAATACGAACGGATGGGCGAGTGGATCGAGCGAATCGGCTGGCCGCGCTTTTTCCGGATGGCCGGAATTGAATTCCGCAAAGAGCATATCGATGATTTCAAGCATGCCGGCCTGACCTATAAGCGTTCGACGCATTTAACTTTTTGAGGAGTAACTCAAGTGGCAAAAACCGTAAGCGAAATAGCCGATGCGATGTTCAAAATGGTCAAGGAATCGACCGGCCAGAAGAAACTAAAGGCCACCGATCTGACCAAGGCCATGATGGAGTTGTACGGCGATGAGGTCGACAAGCAGCTCTGCAAAGAAGCGATAAAGGAGCTGATGAATTCCGGCCGCTGCGTTTACACTTATTTCGGCGGCAGTTATATCGAATTGCCGCATAAAGAAGGCGCAGCCAACGATTAATTCCGGATCGTTCCGGAGGATTGCGTCGATGCGGTTCGATTTACCCCGGCTGGTGATCGCCGGTCTATCCGGTGATTCCGGTAAGACGATAGTATGTCTCAGTGTCGTGGCGGCCCTACGCCGCCGCGGCCTGAGAGTGGCCGTGTTCAAGAAAGGTCCGGATTATATCGATTCGGCTTGGTTGGGAAAGATCGCCGGGCGCAACTGTTTCAATCTCGACACGTTCATGGTTGAACCAAGACTGGTTTCACATTCTTTTTGGTCGAGGTCAGGCGACTCCGATATCGCCGTTGTCGAAGGCAATCGGGGAATATTCGACGGCCGCGATGAGTCGGGGGAAAACAGCACCGCCGAACTGGCCAAGCTTTTGCAGGCGCCGGTGATTCTGGTGGTCAACGCCGCCAAATCGACCAGAACAATCGCCGCCGTTCTGAAAGGTTGTCTGGAATTCGACAGCGAACTGCGAATCAAGGGTGTTATCCTCAATCGGGTGGCCGGCGCCAGACATAGGAAAGTAATCGAGGATTCGATCGCCGGTTATTGCGGAATCCCGGTGCTCGGCGCCGTTCCGTCATTCGCCGATGGCGATCGACTGATTCCGCAACGGCATCTGGGCCTGATACCTCCGGATGAGTTCGAAAAAATGGAGCAGCTTGAAAAGCAGACGGCGGAAATCGGCGGCAATTTTCTTGATATCGATGAGTTGATCAAGGCGGCCGCCCAAGCGGGGCCGATAGAAATCAGAGACAACCTGTCCGCTGAAATTCCGAATGATATTCAAGTGAAAGCAAGGATCGGTTACTTCGCCGATTCGTCTTTCACCTTTTATTATCCTGAAAACCTGGAAGCCCTCAGGCGTTCGGGGGCCGAACTAATTTCGATTTCGCCGCTCGGCGAGTCAGTTCTGCCCGAGATAGACGGCCTCTATATCGGGGGAGGGTTCCCTGAAACTCACGCCGCTCGACTTGCCTCGAACAAGAGCATGTTCGAATCGGTGCGTCAGGCGGCGGCAAGCGGGATGCCGATCTATGCCGAATGCGGCGGGCTGATTTATCTATCGAAGAGTCTGGAAATCGGAGATTCGAGTTATCCGATGGCCTCGGTTCTGAACATAAGACTCGGTATCGGCGCTAAACCGGCCGGCCACGGATATGTAGTGGCGGTCGTCGATGAAGACAATCCGTATTTCGAGCGGGGCGCGATTATCAAGGGACACGAATTTCATTACACTTATCCGGTAAACCTTTCCAAAAACGAGCACAAAACCTGCCTGAATCTGCAGACCGGAACCGGTATCGGCGGCAAACGTGACGGTATCGTATTCAGAAATTTGATGGCCGGCTATCTGCATATTCATGCCGACGGCGTTGGATCGTGGGCGCCGGCATTCGTTCAGAAGGCGATCGAACACAAGCAAAAGTCGGCGGTCAAAGACAACCCCGGGAACGAAAACAAACCTATGTTAAAAAAGGCATTATTATAAAGAGAGTTGACTATGGCCAAAATAGTTAAAAAAGCCAAGACCGGTTTGCGAAGTCTTTCGCGGTCATCGGGGACCTCAGGCGTTGAAACCTCGCCGCTTCGCCCCAAGCTGGTGGAAAAAATGCCGCCATGCATAAACACCTGTCCCAATCATAACAGAATCCGGGAAATGATCACGGCGATTTCACGAACCGAGGATTTCGGACTCAGTTTCGACGAAACTCTGGCAAAAGCGTTCTACATATTTCTCGAAACGACCCCCTTCCCTTCCGTTTGCGGCCGGGTATGTCCGCATCCGTGCGAGACGCAGTGCAACCGCAAGGACAAAGAAGGAGCGGTCGGGATCAACAATCTCGAACGTTTTATCGGCGACTACGGCTTATCCAAAAATCTCAAGCCGAAATTGATCAGCGAAACGAAAAGATCCGAAAAAATAGCCATAATCGGTTCCGGACCTGCCGGAATGTCCTGCGCTTATCAGCTTGCCCGCCGCGGCTATCCGGTTACTGTATTCGAGGCGTTTCCCAAAACCGGCGGCATGCTGCGCTACGGTATCCCCGATTATCGTTTGCCGCAGAACATCCTTGACGCCGAAATGCAGCGGATAATCGAACTGGGGGTAGAGCTTAAAACGAACACCATTGTCGGCAAGGATATCGCTTACGAGGATTTGAAAAAGGACTACAAGGCGATCTTCGTGGGAATCGGGGCTCATCAGGGGATAAAATTGCGGATCAAGGGCGAGGATGCGCCGAACGTCTTTACCGGAACGGCGTTCCTTCACCGGATAAACACCGGCGAAAGACTCGACGTCGGCGACCATGTGGTGGTAGTCGGCGGCGGCGACACGGCTATCGATGCCGCCCGCGTCGCCCGTAGGCTGGGAGCCAAGGCCACTATCCTTTATCGCCGCACCAGAGCGGAGATGCCGGCGATCTGCGAGGAGATCGAAGGAGCCGAAGAAGAGGGTGTCGCCATAGAATATTTGGCCGCTCCGATCGAAATCTATCAGGAAAACGGCAAAGCCGTCGGCGCCAAATGTCAGAGGATGCAGTTGGGCGAACCGGATTCCTCCGGACGCAGGCGGCCGGTGCCGATCGAAGGCGATACGTTCGATCTGAAATTCTCCACCCTCATTGCGGCCATAAGTCAGGAACCCGATTTCACTGGATTCGACAAGTTGATCGACGGAAAAGACTGGATAAAAATCGACGAGAAAGGCCAGACTAGGGATGCGGGAACATTTTCCGGCGGCGATGATATCGAATTGGGACTGGTAATCACCGCAATTTATCATGGGCGGATGGCGGCGCTGGCGATCGACGAATTGATCGCCAATCAGCCGATGCCCGTGCCCGAAAAGCTGGATTTGATAACGCTGGATAAGATGGCTCATACGTATTTCCCCGAGGCTCAGCCGGTCAAGGCGAAGCAGATGGCGGTCGAAGAAAGGCTGAAAAGTCTCGATGCGGAGATTACGAGCACGTTGACTTTTGAGGAGGCGGTGGCCGAATCAAAACGGTGCATGAGCTGCGGTCTGTGTTTCGATTGCGGCACCTGCTGGAGTTTGTGCCAGGACAATGCGATCGTAAAACCGCTGGTTCGGGGACAGGAATACAAATTCAAACTCGAGTTCTGCAACGGCTGCAAGAAGTGCGCGGAAAATTGCCCCTGCGGATATATAGAGATGCATTAGCCAACAATAAAATGATAATAAAATAAGCACGGAGGATTGGAAATGCCGATTTTCGAATCAGGTAATGTAAAAATCGAGGTTGACGAAGACGGGTTTATCCAGGAAATGGATAAATGGAACGAAGATGTCGCCAGAGCTCTTGCCGAGGCCGAGGGCGTTACCGAGATGACGGAAAACCACTGGAAGGTGGTTAATTATCTGCGCGATTATTATCAGAAATTCGGAATCGCGCCGATGATCCGCAAGCTCTGCAAGGAAACGGGATTTTCGCTGAAGGAAATCTACGAGCTGTTTCCATCGGGACCGGCCAAGGGGGCATGCAAGGTCGCCGGATTGGCAAAACCGACCGGCTGCGTTTGATCGTTTTTCGGATTTTACGGGGTTTTCGGGCTAATATCGGGTTGCCCGGAAACCCCATTTTAGCAGGTTGAAATCGGGCGGAAACGACGGTGTTTGAGCAATGTCGCTGATGGATTTGCTGCGTCAACGCCGCGAAGGGATTCTTGACAAATGGACCGACTGCGTCGTGGCCACTTATGAGCCGCGGGCATCGGCCCACCTCAAAAATCAAAGCGACCGCTTCCTCAATCCTGTCGGCTTTGCCATGAAAGAAAATCTGGCCGGCATATTCGACCGATTGCTGGATAACGATGGTCGAGACGCAAGATTGCCGAGCGATTTGATCAAAATCAGAGCAGTGCAGGATTTCGATCCGTCGAAGGCGCTCGCTTTTATATTTCAATTGAAAAAGATAATCGTTGAGGAGCTGGCAGACGATCTTGAAAAGGCCGAAATCCGGCAGGAATACGCCGGGGTCTGCGAACGGATCGACGGAATAGCGCTGAACTGTTTCGACATATATATGGAATGCCGGGAACAGCTCGGGCGGATAAAGATGAACGAATTCAAGCGCAGATATCAGAAACTGCTTGAAAGAACGTGTCTATTCGAAAGCAATGGTTCTCAAGATGAGGGATAACCGTATGGCTGAAATTCCTTTTCGCCGGCAAAGAGAGGTCGTCCGAAAATGAACGCTTTCATCTCTTTTCTGGCGGTCGGTGGATTGATCGCGATGGTCCTGATCGGGGCGGGGACATTGCAGTTGAAATCACTGTTCGGGGTGATAATCCCCTACGCGGCGATAGCGGCGTTCCTGGCCGGCGTGGTTTATCGGGTGATAGGGTGGGCCAAATCGCCGGTGCCGTTCAATATCGCCACCACCTGCGGCCAACAGAATTCTCTTCCCTGGATAAAATCGAATAAACTCGACAACCCGAGTTCGACGCTCGGGGTGATCGGCCGCATGGCGCTGGAGGTGTTGCTGTTCCGTTCGCTGTTCAGAAACACGAAAGCGGAATTGAGGACGGGACCGAGATTGACCTACACGGCGAATAAATGGCTCTGGCTGGGTGGACTGGTTTTTCACTGGTCGTTTCTGATCGTATTTTTGCGTCACTATCGCTATTTCGCCGAGCCGGTGCCCGGATTCGTTCGGCTGCTGCAGAATATCGATGGCTTCTTCCAGATCGGGGTTCCGATAATTTACATTACCAACATTACTATATTGGCAGCCTTGTCGTTTCTGTTTTTGCGCCGCCTCTTTTCGGCTCAATTGCGGTATTTTTCTCTGTTCGCCGATTACTTTCCCCTGCTTCTTATCGGGTCGATCGCGGCGACCGGCGTGTTAATGAGGTATTTTTTCAAGACCGATATCGTGGCGGTCAAAGAGCTGGCGATGGGGTTGGTGAGTTTCAATCCCGTCGTTCCGGACGGTCTGGGAATCTTGTTTTACGTTCACCTGTTTCTCGTCTGTGTTTTAGTGGCCTATTTCCCCTACGGCAAGTTGATGCATATGGGCGGAGTGCTACTTTCGCCCACGCGCAATCTGCCGAATAACAGCCGAAGCCGCCGGCATATCAATCCTTGGGATTACCCGGTGAAAGTGCATACTTACGAGGAGTGGGAGGAAGAATTCGCCGACAAGATAAAGGCCGCCGGATTGCCTATGGAAAAGGATAAGTGATGGCTGAAAAAACACCGAAACCCGAAGAGCTTGGCCGAATAGATTATCATCCGCCGAAACGGAGTTGGATGGATCCGGCGGTGGAATTCCGCCATGGAACATTCAATTATGCGGCGGTTCCCGAGCGCGCCGAATATCTCGGTTTGCCGAACGTCCGCAAATGGCAACCGACGGACGCCGACTGGAAATTACCGGAAAACTGGAAAGAAATAATCCTGAACGGATTGAAGGAGCGCCTTGAGAGATATCGCTCGTTGAAGATTTTTATGGACATTTGCGTGCGCTGCGGAGCCTGCGCCGATAAATGTCATTTCTTCATCGGCTCCGGCGACCCCAAAAACATGCCCGTCTTGCGCGCCGAACTGCTCCGTTCGGTCTATCGCAACGATTTCACCTTGGCCGGAAAAATAATGGGCAAAATGGCCGGCGCCAGGGAGTTGACCAAGGAAGTCGTCAAGGAATGGTTTTACTATTTCTATCAATGCACCGAGTGCCGGCGCTGTTCGGTTTTTTGCCCTTATGGAATCGACACGGCTGAAATCACGATGATGGTGCGTGAGCTGTTGAACCTGATCGGCTGCGGGATAGACTGGATCACCACGCCGGCGGCCAATTGTTTCCGCACCGGAAATCACCTCGGAATTCAGCCGCACGGATTCAAGGACAGCATCGAATTCGCCGTCGACGAACTCGAGGAATTGACGGGGATACGAGTGGACGCCCCTATCAATGAGAAGGGAAAAAATGTCCTTTTCGTGATTCCATCGGCGGATTATTTCGGCACGCCGCATTATTACACGCTGCTGGGATATCTGGCGCTGTTTCACGAAATCGGATTGAGCTATACATTCAGCGCCTACGCTTCGGAAGGCGGCAATTTCGGACTTTTTCACTCGGCGGAGATGATGAAACGGCTGAACAATAAAATATACGCCGAGGCCCGCCGCCTCAAGGTCAAATGGATAATCGGCGGAGAATGCGGGCATATGTGGCGGGTGTTGCATCAGTATATGGACACCATGAACGGTCCGGCCGATTTTCTCGAGCAGCCCGTTTCCCCCGTGACAGGCACAAGATTTGAAAACGCCAGATCGACGAAGATGGTGCATATATGCGAATTCACCGCCGACCTGATAAAACACGGCAAGCTGAAACTGGATCCTAGCCGCAACAACCATTGGAACGTCACATTTCACGATTCATGCAACCCTTCGCGGGCGATGGGATTGCTCGAGGAACCGCGATATATTTTGAAAAACGTCTGCAACAATTTTTGCGAGATGCCCGAGAACACGATTAGAGAACAGACGTTCTGTTGCGGTTCCGGCTCCGGCTTGGGCACCGACGAGAATCTCGAAATGCGTCTTCGCGGAGGACTGCCGAGAGCCAACGCCGTGAAATTCGTCAAAGAAAAACACGGGGTCAATCTGCTGACCTGTATTTGTGCGATTGACAAAGCCACGTTGCCGCCTTTGCTCGAATATTGGGTGCCCGGAGTCGAGGTCGCCGGAGTGCACGAGTTGGTCGGCAATGCGCTGATAATGAAAGGCGAAAAAAAGAGGGATGTCGATCTGCGGGGAACACCGCTTTCGACGGGGGAGGATCGGTAATCATGTACGATGCGGGTAAGATTTTGACGGGCCTGATCATATTTCTGGCTTTGATCACCGTGCCGTTCTGGTATAACGCCCTGATCAGCGGCCAGGCCGACTATCGCCCCGAACCGAAACTGGCGACATCGGAAAAGCAATGCGTGGCTCCGACCGATTACATGAAAGCGGCGCATATGGATTTTCTCAATCGCTGGCGCGATTCGGTTGTCCGCCGGGGGAACAGAATGTTCACCACGTTCACCGGAAAAGAGATCGAAATGAGCCTGAGCAATACATGTATGAGTTGTCATTCCAACAAAACTGATTTTTGCGACAAATGCCATACCTATGTCGGTGTCAGCCCCTATTGCTGGGACTGCCACCTCGAACCGCAGGAGGTGCGCAATGTCAGTCAATAGGCGGGAATTTTTGCGGCTTGCCGGTTCGGCGGCGGCATTCGGTTGCGCATTCAATTTCCCTTTGCGGGCGATTGCCGGTGAAGATTCGCTGACGGCCGAGGCGGCGCAGGCGACCGGACCGCTGAAGGCCGGGCGCTGGGCCATGGTCGTCGATTTCCAAAAATGCCGCGAAATCAACGATTGCCGCGATTGTATCGATGCCTGCCATGCCGTTCACAATGTGCCGCAATTCGATAATCCCAAAGATGAAATCAAATGGATCTGGAAAGAAAAATTCGAAGGGGCGTTCCCGGATATAGAACATCGGCATCTGGTTCATGAGGTTCTCGAAAAACCGGTTTTGGTGCTGTGCAATCATTGCGACAACCCGCCCTGTGTAGGCGTCTGCCCGACCAAAGCGACCTGGCGGCGCAAGGACGGTATCGTGATGATGGATTGGCATCGCTGTATCGGCTGCCGCTACTGCGTGGCCGCCTGTCCTTACGGATCGCGTAGTTTCAACTGGCGTGATCCGCGACCGTTTATCAAAGAACTGCATCGGGAATTCCCGACCCGAAGCCGCGGCGTGGTCGAAAAGTGCACTTTCTGCGAAGAGCGGTTGGCCAAGGGGTTGATTCCCGCCTGTGTCGAGGCGTGCAAGCATAAGGCGCTGTATTTCGGCGACTTGGAAAATCCGGATTCGGAGGTGAGACGGATTCTCAGCGAGAAATTCTCTATCCGGCGCAAAGCCGGACTCGGCACAAACCCGGAAGTCTATTATATAGTATGAGGTGAATATGCTGGAAAGAGCGCTGATAGGAGATCGAAGATACTGGCTGTGGATTATTTTGCTGTTGGTTTTGATATCGATCGGCTTTCTGTTTTATCTGAAACAGCTTGCCTATGGCTTGGGTATCACCGGTTTGAGCCGCGACGTAACCTGGGGGTTCTATATCGCGCAATTCACGTTCCTCGTCGGCGTGGCCGCCTCGGCGGTCATGGTGGTATTGCCCTATTATCTGCATAATTACAAAGCGTTCGGAAAAATAACGATTCTCGGCGAGTTTCTGGCCATAGCGGCGGTGATGATGTGTATGCTTTTCATCTTCGTTGATATGGGCCAGCCGATGCGCGTACCCAACGTCATGTTGTATCCGACGCCTCATTCGTTGATGTTCTGGGATTCGATAGCCTTAGGCGGCTACCTGTTGCTGAACGTGATAATCAGCAGGGTGACCTTAAACGCCGAGCGGAAGGCGATCGCCCCTCCCGCCTGGATAAAACCGATAATAATTTTGTCGATTCCATGGGCCATAAGTATCCATACGGTTACCGCCTTTCTCTATTCGGGTCTAGCCGCCCGCCCTTTCTGGCTGACTGCTATTTTGGCCCCGCGCTTTCTCGCATCGGCGTTCGCCTCGGGGCCGGCCCTGCTTATACTGATGTGTTTCATCATCAGGAAACTGACCAGATTCGACGCCGGACAGGAAGCCATAGGCAAACTGACCCAGATAGTGACCTACGCCATGTGCATCAACGTATTTTTCATCTTGATGGAGATATTCACGGCGTTCTACAGCAATATTCCGGAGCATCTCGAACATTTCCGTTATCTGTATTTCGGCCTCGAGGGTAAATCGCGGTTGGTGCCGTGGATGTGGACATCGGTATTGCTGGCAGTGCTTTCGCTGGTCATATTGATAGTGCCGAAACTGCGGCACACGAACGGGCTGTTGATAGCGGCCTGTTTGATGGTATTCGGTTCGATCTGGATCGATAAAGGACTGGGAATGGTGGTCGCTGGATTCGTGCCTTCGCCGATAGGCCATGTCACGGAATATTCGCCCACCCTGCCGGAATTGCTGATCTCTCTGGGCGTCTATGCGATCGGCTTCTTTTTGGTTACGATCTTCTATAAAATAGCCTTATCATATAAGGAAGAGGCGATGGCGTGAGATTGAGGGCGATCTTTTTTCGGCTGTCTGCCAGAAGAAACAAGCTGATTACAGCAGGAGGGTCCGGGTTTGCCGGACCTTTTTGCATTTGTTGCCTATTGTCGACCTTTCGATTGGAGGCGTTGTAATGCTGTCCGATGACCAATATTCGGATTTTGTAATCATAGGCGGGGTGGCCGCCGGAACGAAAGCCGCCTCGGTGCTGGCAAGGAGAATGCCGAAAGCGACTATCACGCTTTTCGAAAGATCGGAGCATATATCGTACGCCTCGTGCGGGCTGCCCTACTTCGCCTCGGGCGATATCGGCACATTCAAAGAACTGCTATTGACCCCGTATGGGGTGGAAAGGGATACCGCGTTTTTCCGAGACGTAAAAGGTTTCGCTGTTCATACGAACGTCGAGGCGGTCGCTATCGATAGGCCAGCGAAAAACGTAACCTTGAGATTAAAGGGTCAGAATCATCTCGTGCGCCATCGCTACGGCAAACTGGTTTTGGCGACCGGCGGCCTGCCGATTCACCCGCCTTTCCCGATCCCGGATATTGACACGGTTTCTTGCTTTACCAGACCGGAGGACGCCATTAAATTCCGGACCATGGCCGAATCGGGGAAAATAGAATCGGCCGTGATAATCGGCGGCGGTTTGATCGGCTGCGAATTGGCCGAAGCGGTGGGCGGGCTTTGGGGGATTCAAACGACGTTGATAGAAAAGGCCGATCGCTTGCTGCCGGCGATGCTTGATTCGGAAATGGCGGCGATCGTCGAACGGGAACTTGTCAGGAAAAAGGTGAAGGTGATAAAGGGGGCGAATGTCAACGGTGTTTTCAATCACGACGGCCGACCGAGCGTCTCTATCGAAGGCGGAGACAAAATCGACGCCGATTATTTGTTTTTGGCGCTGGGGATACGGCCGAACGTGGCTCTTGCTTCGGACGCGGGACTGGCTCTGGGGAAATCGGGAGCTGTTATGGTGGACAAGCGACTCAGGACATCCGATCCCGATATCTATGCCGGAGGCGATTGCGTGGAATCGGTGCATATGATAACCGGTGAACCCTGCCATCTGCCGATGGGATCGCTGGCCAACAAGCATGGCCGGATAATCGCCGAAAACTTGGCGGGCGGTTTCGCCGAAAATCCGCCGGTTTTGGGCAATATGGTGGTTAAGGTGTTCGATTTGAGCGCCGGCGCGGTCGGCCTGACTTACGATAAGGCGGTTGTCACCGGCTTTAATCCTGAATCTGTCTGGGGATCATTCGTCGATAAGCCGGATTATTACCCCGATAAAAAGAGTTTCGTTCTGAAAATGATTTATTCGAAGACCGACGATCGGCTACTGGGGCTTCAGGCGGCGGGCGACGGGGACATCTGCCGCCGTCTCGACGTCTTTTCGGCGCTGTTGCAAAAGCGGTCCACGGTCGAAGATCTGCTCGATTTCGAGCATGCTTATGCCCCACCGTTTTCCGAGGCCCTCGATCCGCTGTTTCAAATGGCATCGCTGGCCAAGGCGGGCAAACGGGGGATCCTTACGGTCAATCCTTCGGAAATCCCGGAGGATCATTCGGAAACCGTACTGCTTGACGTGCGCGAAACGGCGGAAAGTTCGGGACAGCCGATTCCGGAAACGCCAAGGCGGAAAATCATCAACCTGCCATTGGGTATATTGAGAGATGCAAATCTCGATATCGACCCGGCGGCCGAAATTTTCGTAATCTGCAAACGCGGCCCGAGGGCCTATCAGGCGGTCCATATTCTCCGGAAAAAGGGGTTTGGGAATTCGAAAATCATTGGCGGTGGCGTTCAGGCGGCATTAGATTGAATGGCGATATGATACGGTTCAAGGGAGTCCATGTCCGGTAGAATAAGTCTGATTGTCTGCGGGATTAATCACCGCTCCGGCGGCGTGGAGATACGCCAGCCGCTGCAGATATCGCGCGGGGATTTGCCGAAAGCGAACGTGATCTTGAGCAAGCGGGACGGCGTTTTGGAATCGGCGATCGTAGCCACCTGCAACAGAATAGAATTTTATATGGTGACCGACAACAGGCATGATCCTTTCTCGATAATTGAGCGTTTTTACATAGAATTCTCCGGCCTATCGGTCGACGAATGGAAAGGGTATTTTTACACAAAAAAAGACCGCCACGCCGCCGACCATCTGTTCCGCGTCGCCGCCGGAGTCGATTCGATGGTGCTGGGAGAAAATCATATACAGGGGCAAATCCGCGAGGCTTACACCTCGGCCTGCAATGTCAAAACCGCCGGTAAAATCCTGCACCGGCTTTTCCATCAGGCTTTCCGGGTGGGCAAACAGACCCGCACGGATACGGAGCTGGGACGGGGCTCTTGTTCGGTAAGCAGCGCCTCGGTCGATTTGCTCAAGAGCCGGTTGGCGGAAATACACAACCCGACAATCGTATTGATCGGCGTAAATCAAATGATAGCTCTGGCGGCGTCTTCGCTGAACCGGCTGGGATATTCGAATCTCATGTTCGCCAACAGGACAAAAACCAAAGCCGAGGCGCTGGCCAGACAATACGGGGGGACGGGATACCCGCTCGAAGATCTCGAGATTCTGCTACGGCAGGCCGACGTGGTCATCAGTTGCACATCGGCGAAAGAACCGCTGATAGACGTGCCAATGCTCGACAGGGTCAAACCCTTACGTGAGGGAAAGAAGTTGATGATGCTGGATATGGCCGTCCCGCGCGATATCGCCGTGCCGAAAGATTACGGACAAGAGGTGGAAATTCTGGATCTCGACGACGTCAGGGAGTTCATAAAGGCAGCCAACGAGGCGAAAATGCAGGCGGTGGTCAAGGCCGAGGAGATAATAGAAAGGCGATTGGACGAGTTTATCTACTGGTATGATCATGCCCGTCTCGAGCCGGCTTACAACGGTCTGGACGATCGAGCCGATGAGTTGATGCGAAGCGAGCTTTCGCCGCTTTTTTCCGGATTGCCGGAGCAATTGAGAACTGAAATTGAGGAAGCGATCAGGAAGTATTCGTTAAAACTGCTCAAGCTGAAATTAAACACCGGATCCTGATCGTTCTGAGGAAAAAAATGGCCCATAAATTCATGCCGGTGGGCATCTCGCTGGCAAGCAGACCGGTGCTGATAGTCGGGGGCGGGCAGGTCGCTCTTCGAAAGGTCGAAATCCTGATCGACTATTGTGAGGATATAACTTTGATCTCACCGACGTTCGTCGATAAAATCGAGTGGTTCGCCGCTAAGGAAAAAGTGAAATTGATTCGCCGCGGCTATATTTCGCCGGAGGCCGCCGCCTATGGATTCGTAATCGCCGCCAGTCAGGATTCCGAAGTCAACAAAGCGGTCAGCCATGATTGCCGGAAATCGGGGGTTCCGGTCAACGCCGTCGACGATCCCGATCGCTGCGACATCATTTTCCCGGCGATAATAAGACGCGACAATCTGTCGGTGGCGATTTCCACCGATGGGCAGGCGCCGTTTCTGGCCGGTCATCTGAAAATGGTGCTCGACGGCATATTCAAGCCGCATTGGTCGAAAATCGCTGCTCTGGCGGCGCGTTTCAGAATCATGACCCGGGATAGATGGGGAAACGATCAGGCGAACAAAACGGCCTGTTATGAAAGATTTCTTTCGGCCGACTGGAAATCGGCATTGGAATCGGGCGAAGACCGCAAAATCGAAGCCATGCTCAACGAAATGCTTGAACCGTCAACGAAAGCCGGCGAATCCGCGGAATGAATCTCCATGTCAGGGTCGGCACCCGTGCCAGCAGGCTGGCCATTGCCCAAACCAATCAGGTGATCGACCTGCTCAAGAACGTTTCGGACGGAATCAGATGGGAAATCGTTCAAATTTCCACCGAGGGCGACCTCGATACGGCGTCGCCGATCGATAAAATATCGGCGCCCGGCGTGTTCACCGGAAATATCGAAAGACAACTGATCGCCGGCAAAATCGATATGGCCGTTCATTCGGCCAAGGATCTGCCATCGCGGGAATACCCCGAACTCGTAATCGCCGCCATTCCCCCACGGGATAATTGCGAGGACGTCTTGATAAGTAAAGCAGGGTTGACGTTGGAGAATCTGCCAGCAAGAAGCAGGATAGGCACGGGTTCGGTTAGAAGGCGGGCGATGCTGTTAAACAGCCGCCCCGATTTGTCGATCGAAAAGATGCGGGGGAACGTCGAAACGAGATTGAGAAAATTCGACGACGGCCAGCTGCAGGCAATCGTCCTTTCGCGAATCGGGCTGGAGCGGCTAGGGCTGGAAAAGACGATCTCTCAAATTCTCGACCCGAGACAATTCGTTCCGGCCGCCGGTCAGGGAGCGTTGGCGATCCAAGTGCGGCGAGACGACCGCCGGTTGAGGGAATTGTTGTCGGCGATCGATGATCCGATTTCACGAAGGGCATATTCGTTGGAAAAGGCGGTGCTCAATATGCTGTCGGCCGGCTGCGATGCGGCTATCGGCGTTTATGCCAGACCGATCGGCGGCGAATTCGCAGTCACAATCGCCGCCCTCGATCGGAACGGCGGCAGGAGAGTCGATTTGGAAGAAAAGGTGCCGACAAGCACGCCGGACGCGGTGTTGTTGGACAGAATCGCCGCTAAACTACAGTCAAACGACGTGAAATCATTGCTTGGGGTCGGCAATGGGTAACGGCAAAGGAAAGGTTTACCTGATTGGAGCCGGACCGGGGGATCCGGAATTGATTACGGTCAAAGGGAAAGCGATTCTCGAGCGATGCGACGCCGTAATCTATGACTACTTGACCCCCTCGGAATTTATAATTTGTGCACCGCCGCATATCGAGATGCATTTCGCCGGCAAGCGTGCGGGGCATGTTTCCGCCGAGCAGGACGATATCAACGAACTTATGGTGAAACTCGCCCTAGAGGGCAAAATCGTGGCTCGATTGAAGGGAGGCGATCCTTTCCTGTTCGGTCGAGGCGGCGAGGAAGCCGAATATCTGCGGCGGCAAGGGATCGATTTCGAGGTGATCCCCGGGGTAACCGCCGGAACAGCCGTGCCCGCGTATGCCGGTATCCCGATCACCGATCGAAGGTATTCATCGTATACGGTACTGGCCACCGGTCACAAATCGAAGATTAAAGAAAAATCGGACGTCCCCTGGGGATGGCTGGCGAAGATGAAAGGCGGGACTCTGGTTATCTACATGGGAGTGGGGGAACTCGAACAATTGAGCCGGTCCTTGATCGAAAACGGCCTCTCGCCGGATACCCCCTCGGCTATTATCGAACGCGGAACGGAATCGACGCAGAGAATCGTCAGCGCACCCCTAAGTGAGCTCGCCGGGCGGGCGGTCGAAGCGGAAATCGGTCCGCCGGCGCTGATCGTTATCGGGAAAGTAGTCGATCTGCGGGCGAAGCTGGCCTGGTTCGAAAAGGTCCCCTTATTCGGCGTCAGGGTGATGGTGACCAGACCGGTAGAGCTGGCGATCCCGCTGTATCGAAGATTGAGAGAACTTGGCGCCGAGGTTCTCCCCTGCCCGACGATCGCCGCCACGGAGCATATCGACGAAGAGGCATGGGACAAAGTCACCGCCCTGCTCAAAAATCGGTCCGACGAACGGGACCGATGGCTTGCTTTTACCAGCCGGATCGGCGTTCGCTATTTTTTCGAGCAACTCAAGCGGAGACTCGATATCAGATTGCTTGCCGGGCTGCGGATTGCAGCGATCGGCGAAGGGACCGCCGGTGATCTGCGCAGAGCAGGACTGATTCCGGATTTCATTCCCGATAAAGCCACCGTGGCTGATCTGGCCGCGCAGTTGATCCGAAGTTTCGACATGAAAGAAGCCGAGGTGATAAGAGTAAGAGGAAACTTGAGCGAGCCGGTGCTGGAAAACGCCTGCGCCAAAGCCGGGGCAACGGTGATCCCGTTGCGCACCTATACGGTGTCGATTCCCCGCTGGCCCGACGGAATCAAAGAAAAATTGCTGGATAGGCCGCCTCAGGCGATTATATTCACCAGCAGCTCCACTGTCGATGGGTTGTTCGAGATACTGAGCGATGCCGAAATCAAGTCAATCAGCGGAAACGCAAAGATTTTCTCGATCGGACCTTCGACGGCGCAACGGTTAAGACAAAGGGGATTGCCGGTGGACCGCCAATGCGAAAGCTTTTCGATCGAAGCCTTAATCGATGAACTGCTGGCGGAGTTCGATCGGAAGGGCAGAAACGAAAGATGAATTATCCTAAAATCCGCCCTCGGCGTCTGCGGAAAAACAGGGCTTTGCGCAATCTATGTAAGCAAGTCGACCTCTCCCCCGCCAATCTGATATATCCTGTTTTTATCAGCGAAACTATCAGCAAGCCGCAACCGATCAAGGGGCTGCCCGGAATCAAAACAAATACGATCGACAGTGCTGCGGCGGAAGTCAGGGCTGCGGCAGATCTCGGTATCGGCGCGGTTTTGTTGTTCGGAATTCCCGCTAAGAAAGATGCAAGGGGAAGCTCATCGCTAAAAGACAACGGCATCGTTCAGAAGGCGCTGAAGCGAATCAAGGCCGCCTGTCCCGAGATCATTTTGATCACGGACGTCTGTCTCTGCCAGTACACCAATCACGGACATTGCGGGATATTGAAAAAAGACGAGGTCGACAACGACGCCACCTTGAAGGTACTTGCCAGACAGGCTGTCAGCCACGCCAGTTGCGGGGCGGATATCGTCGCGCCATCGGCCATGATGGACGGTCAGGTCGAGGCTATCCGTCGGGCGCTCGATTCGGCCGGTTTCAGCGATACCGCGATCATGTCATACTCGACGAAATTCGCCTCGGCGTTCTATGGACCGTTCCGGGAGGCGGCCAAATCGAGTCCGAAATCCGGCGACAGATGCGGCTATCAGCTCGACTATCGTCGGCCGGGCGATGCGTTAAGGGAGATCAAATTGGATATCGGCGAGGGAGCCGATATGGTGATGGTCAAGCCTGCTCTGGCCTATCTTGATATAATCTATCGGGCCAAGGAATCGGGAATAGACGTTCCGTTGGCGGCCTACAACACCAGCGGCGAATATACGATGGTCAAGATGCTGGCCGGTTCAGGTGCGGCCGACGAGAAGCAATTGGTGCTGGAGACAATTCACGCAATCAGGCGGGCCGGCGCCGATATTATCATCACCTATCATGCGCTCGATATCGCCCGCTGGAACGCCCAAGTAAAATAATCGCGAAATACGACCATGCGACGATCGGCCAAATCGAATGCGTTGTTCGGAAAAATGGCGCGGCTGATTCCCGGCGGCGTCAATTCTCCGGTCAGGGCTTTTACGGCGGTCGGCGGGAAACCATTTATCACGACCAAAGCGAAAGGCGCTTATATCTATGATATCGACGGCAACCGCTATGTCGATTACGTGATGTCCTGGGGACCGTTGTTAAGGGGGCATACCTTTCCGGCATCGATTGCGGCGATCAGACGGGCAGCCGGAAACGGCGTTTCATTCGGAACGGCGGCGGAAGCCGAATTCGAGCTTTGCGCTCTGGTGAAGAAGCGGCTGGCTTGGATCGACATGATCCGGCTCGTCAATTCCGGCACCGAGGCCTGCATGACGGCGATCAGGCTGGCGCGGGGATTCACCGGCAGAAAGATTATCGTCAAATTCGACGGCGGCTATCATGGCCATTCGGATTCCTTTCTTGTCCGGGCGGGGTCCGGTTTAGCCACCGGCGGTCTTCCGGCAAGCGCCGGCGTGCCCGCGGAATTGTCGGCGCTGACCATTTCGCTCCCCTTCAACGATCTTGAGGCGGTGGATCGCTGTTTCGATAGGCATGGCAGGAAAATCGCCGCGGTGATCGTCGAACCGGTGGCCGGCAATATGGGAGTGGTTCCGCCGGACGATGGATTTCTCGAATTGCTCAGAACCAAAACGGCCGAGCATGGGGCGCTGCTTGTTTTCGACGAGGTGATCACCGGTTTCAGGGTGGCGCCGGGCGGAGCGGTGGAATTATTCGGAATCGTTCCCGATCTTGCCTGCTATGGAAAAATCCTCGGCGGCGGCCTGCCTATAGGCGCGGTTGCCGGTAAAGCGCGGATAATGAAAATGCTGGCGCCGCTCGGACCGGTTTACCAGGCCGGCACCTTATCGGGGAATCCGGTTTCGGCGGCCTGCGGAGCGGCTTTGCTCAAGAGCTTAAACGGCCGGATCTACAAACAGATTGAAAATTATGCGATCGAACTCACGAAATCGCTTGAAGCGATCGCCGCCGAGAGAGGAATTCCGCTGACTGTCAACCGCGTGGCCGGCCTTTTCACCCCGTATTTTTCGGCCGAAAAAGTCACCGATTTCGAAACCGCCCGCAGATCGAACATGAAGCTTTATGCGGCCTTATTCCGGGTCATGTTGAACCACGGAGTCTTCGTACCGCCGTCGGGCTACGAGGCCTGGTTCATCAGCGATGCACACAGCCGGACGCATCTGAACAAGACGCTGCGGGCGTTCGAAAGATTCGCTGTCCTATATGGAAAATGAACTTGACAGGATAGCCGAAAGGATCAAAGCTTTCTGCGCCGCCCGCGACTGGGATAAGTTCCACAACCCGAAAAACTTGAGCATGGCGGTGGCGATCGAGGCGGCGGAATTGATGGAGATATTCCAATGGCTGACGCTCGAGGAATCGGCGGCCGCCGCCCTTTCTCAATCGGCCAAAAGAAAAGTAAGGGAAGAAACCGCGGATATCTTGATTTATGCGATCAGGATTTCTCAGGTGGTCGGATTCGACCTGCTGAAGGCAATTGAGGAAAAAATAGAGCTTAACGAACTCAAATATCCCGTAGAAAAAATAAAAGGCAAAGCCGGTTTCGATAGCGATCCGAATTAGCCTGAATTTTTTCCGCATACGCCAGCCGCGACCGCGGCCCGGAATCGGTCGGGAAATCGATTAGGCTTTGGTGATCACCTCCACTTGTCTGACGCCCTCCACCCGGGTAACCACATCTTTGATATCGTTTGTCCAGGTATCGGTTCCGACCAGCGGCGCCAAACCGCTGACCCTGACAATGCCCGATTGTGAGTCGCATTCGATCGAGACCTCGATCCCCTGCGTCCGCGGCGAGCGGGCAAGAGAGGCATTTATCACCGCCTTAAGACGGATATCTTTAAGTAATTTCAGCGAATTATCATCGAATTTGAATTCCGGCCGCTGGGCGATGGTTATAACCGCTTCGGCCATTGTTTCAAGACTCATTTTATCCCGATTGAGAATCAAATCGAAATTGGTCGGATCGTTGAATTCAACACCGTACAGGAACTTGGTCCAGCTGTTGCGCCGCGAATCTATTTCCTTTATCTGCGCCACCGCCGCTTCTTCGGTCAGATTTTGTTGTTTCATAAGGTGATTCACTCTTATCCGCATCGAGGCATCGACGCGCACTCTCAGCAATTTGGGAACGTCGGTCAATATGAACTGGGCCAAGTGACCATTGTAAACGGCATTGCCGTCAACCAATAAATCGAGAAGCGCCGCCTTAAGATAAATAAGATACTGCCGCCTCTGAGCGGCGTTTCTATCCCAAAAATGGGGCGGCTGTTTTTCCATTATGCCGCCAGCCAAGCCGGTTTCGTCTATCCCGTATTTCTTGGCGTGATTGAGGCCATCTTCTCTGGTAACCGACCGGCAGTTCAATTTTTTGGAAATAATCTCCGCCAGCTCACTGGTGGCCCCCAATGAACCACGGGTTATTACTATCAAGGGCATGTTCGCCTCCTTCCTTCATCGAAAAACGCCCTAAGCCATCAATCTCCGACACTAAGGGCAATTATATTATTAATGGCCAGCGATATCAATAATATGACAACCGCCGCCTGATCCTATCCATGGGAAACTACTGTTTTCCGGCTTCCCGGCCGATGCTGCGGGCATGCACCAAGGCGATCGAACGATAAAACATGTGGCCGAATTTGGAATAAGGCGCATACCAGAGCAGGAAAAACACCACCAACAGGTGAATGAAATATATCGAGTAGGCGGAAAGAGGCGATTCAGCCAAACGCAAAAATTGTGACAGAAGTCCCGTAAGAAATACCAACAGCAGCATTATCAGAAAAAGCCAGTCGGCATAGCCATTGGCTCCGACTTTATCCTTGCCGGTCAACCTTCGGCTGATCATGATCGTCAAACCGGCAACGCCGGCAAAACCCGAGGCGTTCCCCAGCCATTTTATCGGATGAGAAAGAGGAATCGGCGGATCAAGGTTGATCAAAATCATGGCCAGAAGCGCCAGACCGGCGGTGGCCATCGCTCCCAAGAACCCGAAAAACACCAGTATATGAGCATAGTAACGCGGCCGGTTCGCCTCGCACTTGGCAAAATTGGAGTGACTTATAATGCTTTTGACGGTGGCGACAAGACTCGATATAAAACCGTTGCGCCGAGGAACCGGAGAATTTTTTCCAAGCATATTCCAGAATCGCAGGAGGCCAATGAAAGCGAACGCGAATATCAAAACGTTGCCGCTGATGAATAGCCCCTCTATCCAGCCGTGGGGAATGAATTCCCCGAATCTGATTTCCCGATTCATAAAGCTGAAATCGGCGCCCGTATAGGCCAGCATCAGGGCGACGATGACCAGAGCGGGAACAAGCAGAAGCAAAGGCAAGGCCGCCGGGCTGGCCAGAGCTTTGCCCATGAAACGCGGAAATGAATAATGTCTGTATATGTAGGTTCTTATGGCGGCCAGCACGTCGCCGGGGCGGGCGCCGCGTGGGCAGCGTGTCGTGCAATCGTTGCACTGATAGCAAAGCCAGAGATCGGGATCGCCGACGAGTTTATCGATCTGGCCCCATTGAGCGTAAATCATCTCTTTTCTGGGGAACGGTCGATCCGCCGGCGATAGATTGCAGACAACCGAACAAGTGGCGCACTGGTAGCATTTTTTGAGGGTGGCGCCGCCTGATTTTTTAATTTCTTTTATGAAATTGAGATCAGGTTCCAAGATACAACTTTGAGCCACGGGCGATCTCCTTGTTGAAACGGTTACCCGGAATCGGCCGAAATCAATCGGCCACTCCAGAACGGATATTATTTTACGGCCAGCCGGAAGTCAATAGATTTCGTTATTTTTTTCACAATGAGATTGTCGTTACCGCAGGTGTTTTTCGCCCGAAGCCGAAAAGTAGTGTATATATTATAGGCGGCACATTCAGGGGAATCGGCCGAATCATACCGGAAAAGCCGGGCGTCCGGTTCGATGCAGGGCGGCCGATTACGACGAAATCATCGGTTTTAAATGAGGACCACTCTCAACCGATAGCCTGTTTGATTTTCTTCAGCAGCTCGTCGCGATCGAGCGGTTTTTCGATAAAGGCAAACGGTTTGGGCATGGTCGCATGATCGCGGGCGAACAGCTCCTTATATCTGGTGACTCCGCTGAGAATTATGACCGGTATTTTACTGAGCTCTTTTTCTTTGCAAAGCTCGCGATAGAATTTTACGCCCGTCTGATTCGGCATGATTATGTCCAAGGTAACGAGGTCGGGTTTCGTTGCTTTTGCTTTATCGAGAGCGATATCGCCGTCTTCGGCGGTCTCGGTTTGATAGCCGTTATCACTAAGGAAAACCGATAAGAATGTCCGGATATCAGCTTCGTCGTCGACAATCAATATTTTCTTGGCCATGATCCACCTCTCCTTTGCCAGTTGACAATCCGAAATTATCCTCTGGGTCGAGAAATTTCAAGCGATTTCGACCGGCCGACAATCTTTATCGTGAAAATCGGCGGAAATCCGGTTTTCTTCGGAAAAGGCACGGATAAAAAATTGTGAAAAAAATAACTTGACATCCATTACGGGAAAGATATATTTGAAGCGGAATCGATAAAACACATAAAATCCAGAAATCGAATGATGGCGGAAAGGATCCAAAAAGAATTCGTCACCACCGGACAGGCGGCCGAACTCTGCTCGGTCACCCCGGATGCGGTTTTGAAATGGGTCAAGGCGGGCAGGATTCCCGCCAGCCGCACGCCCGGCGGCCATTTCCGAATTCATCGTTCGGCGCTGCTTTCGATTATGGAGTCTGGCGAGCTTTCGGTATCGGCGGCCGAAGAAAAACCCGGACAGCCTTATAAGTTTTGCTGGGACTATTATTCCGTCGGCGGAAAGGTCAAGAAAGGGTGCTTGAAATGCATCGCTTTCCGTTCGCGGGCTTTACGTTGCTACGAAATGCGCGATTTGCCGAAAAACGCTGGTTTCGCCGGTTTGTTCTGCAACAAGGCCTGCGCCGATTGCGATTATTACCGGGTCGTCCATGGCCAGAGGCCGAATATCCTAGTGGTGACGGAGAGTCGGCAAATCAGAGAAGCGATTCAAAAATCCGAAAAGACGATCGACTTCAACCTCGCCTTGGCCAACAGCGAGTATCGTTGTTCGATGCTTATCGAGACGTTTCGCCCCGATTTCGTGGTGATCGATTCGGACTCGCCGTCGATCAATTGTCTTGATCTGGCAAGGCATATCGGAGAAGACCCGCGGATACCATTCGCCAAGATCATAATCAGCGGAACAAAGAAGAAGTTTCCCGACGAATGCGACAAGCGCATATTCGCTTTTATCGAGGGGGAATTCGATCCTCACGACCTGACTTATTTATTGAAAGGGTTAAAAGCAGACTGAATCAGGGCATTTCTGTCAAAGCTGTGGAGGCGCGCTCGATTTTTACATAAACGGGAAGAAGGGCAACAACATGGACGAATTCCTTAAGATTCTGGAAGACCAGGTGCAGATAGTCGCTCTGTCGATCATGGCGATAGTCTATATTTCGAAAGTAATCTGGATTATGCGATTCAAGCCTTTTGTCGAAAAAACCCCGGCCAAGGGGAGCCATAGAGCAGGTGTCGCTTATTCGTTTTCGACGATAGCGATGCCGTGGTCGATGGAAAGCAGTTCCAAGAAGCCGTACAAGTATGTTGAATTCGCGGTATTCCATCTCGGCGTATTGGCGGCGATCGTGATCTCGTTTATTATCCCCTACTGGCCGCAGGTGATGGAAAGCGCCGCCGCGGTAATTCTGGCAAGAACGATTATCGGTCTGGCTTTGATCGCCGGGCTGATAAGGATCGTGCGCCGGATAGCTTTCGCCTCGATGCGGGCTATCAGTTCTCCCGATGATTATTTCTCTTTGTTTTTGTTGGAAATCTGGCTGTTTTTCGCATTCTGGGCCGCTTCCAACGACAATTATTGGATGCTGGTCTGCTTTTTTGCGTTGACCGCCTTTTTCCTGATTTATGTGCCGTTCAGCAAGATTTCGCATTATCTGCTGTGGCCTTTTTCCCGTTATTATCTCGGAAAGCATCTGGGGCATCGCGGCGTATATCCCAAAATTCAAGACCGTCATGGCCTGCGGGTTACCAATCAAACCAATTAAGGAGCGACAACATGGCGTCTAAATCGGAATTGATAAAATCCGCCAAGGCTATCAAGGCGGTCGAACTTTTTCGGAAAAGGATGAACCGTCAGGCGATAATTTCTATGGGGGTCTGCGTGCATTGCGGAAATTGCACCGAAACCTGTCACTATTATCAGGCCACCAAGGATCCCAAAATGTCGCCGGCGTATAAAGCCGACAAGGTCAGGAAGGTATATAAGAAGCATTTCGACTGGCTGGGCAGAGTATTGCCGGGATGGGTCGGCGCGAAAGATATTTCGACCGATGAAGACCTCGAGGAACTGAAAGATATCTGTTTCGGCAGTTGCACCATGTGTCGCCGCTGCACTTTCAATTGCCCGATGGGCGTGGATAAGGCGCTGATAATCCGAACCGCCAGAGGAATACTGACCGAGCTGAAAATAGCCCCTCAAGGCATACTTGACGTCAATAAAGATCAGTGGGAAATCGGCAACCAGATGGGGGTTACCGATGAGGAATATCTCGAAACAATCGACTGGCTGTCGGAAGAGCTGCAAAACGAGCTGGGTGATCCGGATGCCCGAATGCCGATGGATATTCCGGATTGCAATATCGTTTATGCGATAAATCCGCGCGAGGTCAAATATGCGCCGATGAGCCTGCTGGCCTCGGCCAAGATTTTCTACGCCGTCGATGAAAGCTGGACGCTGCCCGCCAAAGGATGGGACAACACGAATTTCGGTTTGTTTTCGGGCGACAATGCTCTGGGCGGCCATATGGGCAAGCTCGTTTTCGAAAACGTCCGGCGGTTGAATGGAAGAATGCTGGTTACCTCCGAGTGCGGACACGGCTATCGATCGACCAAGTGGGAATCGCCGAACTGGTCGGGAATCTTCCTAAAGCAACCAATACTCAATTTTCTGGAAGTCGTCTGTGATTATGTGGAAAGCGGGCGGCTCAAGCTGGACAAAAGCCTGAATAAAGAACCGGTAACCTATCATGATCCCTGCAATTATGCGCGCAGCGGCGGGATTACCGAGGAGCCGCGGTATCTGCTTCGCCAAAGCGTCATAGATTTCCGGGAAATGTATCCCAACCGGGCCGATAACTGGTGCTGTTCCGGCGGCGGCGGTGCCATGTCGATGTCGGAATATTCGAAGCGGCGTCTGGAGGCCGCCAAAATAAAGGCGGAACAACTGAAAGCGACCGGGGCGAAAATAGTGGCCACCGCCTGTCACAATTGCGTCGATGCTCTGACCGACCTGATTCGTCACTATAAACTGAACATGAAAGTCTCGCTGGTCGGCGAACTGGTGGCCAATGCGGTGGTTATCGAGAAGAAGCCGAGAGTCGCGGTGCCTGCCGTAGGCGGCGATGCTTTCCTTAAAGGAAACACCATACTGGTCGTCGACGACGAGCCGGATATGGTGACATTTCTTTCGGCGGTGTTCGAGGACAACGGCGGAACGGTATTGAAAGCATCGAACGGAGATGAGGCGATCTCCGTTCTCAGGCGTCAGAAACCGCATCTGATGACTCTAGATCTTTCCATGCCCGGCAAAAGCGGCGTGGAAGTTTTCGAAGAAATACGGAAAGATCAAGAATTGACCAAGTTGCCCGTATTTGTTATCACCGGGCAACCGGAGTTGCGCAAATTGATCTATGATAATTCATATGCACCGCCCGAGGGTTATGCCAATAAGCCGATAGACGAAGAAAGACTGCTGCTGACGGTGCGCAAAATACTCAATATCCCGCATCAATCATGATGGGGCCGAATTTCCGGCGGTTGAAAGCATGGAATCGTATCAGCAATATTTCAAATCGATGCCTTGCTACATCACGGTGCAGGACCGCGACTTCCGTATAATCGAGGCCAACGACCGTTTCGTCCGCGAATTCGGCGAGTTCGAAGGTCGCCATTGTTTTCAAATGTATAAGAGGCGGCCGGACAAATGCGAAAGATGCCCTATCGAACGTACCTTCCGCGATGGTCAGCGTCATGAAAGCGAGGAGTTGGTCACCAATCTCGAAAACAGATCTATCTGGGTTTTGGTGAACACCACTCCGATATACGACGGTTCGGGCAATATTGCCGCCGTGATGGAGATGTCGACCGATATAACCGAGCTACATTCGCTTCAGAATCAACTCAGATTAAGTCAGGAGCGTTTGCGGCAGCTTTTCGAGGAGGTTCCCTGTTTCATATCGATTCAGGATCGCCAACTGCGGATAATAGAGGCGAACCGCCTGCACCGCGAAGCTTTCGGCAGCCATTACGGCGAAAAATGCTACAAGGTCTATAAGCATCGCCAGCGGGAATGCACGCCTTGCATGGTACAAGAAACATTCGCCGACGGCCTGCCGCATTCGAGCGAGGAAATAGTGACAGCGCAGGATGGTAAGCCGATGAATGTGCTGGTGGTGACGGCGCCGATCCGCAATCAATCCGGTGAAATCGAAAGCGTGATAGAAATGAGCACCGATATCACGATGATAAGGCAGCTTCAGGACAAGCTCACCCAGACCGGGCTGCTGATAAGCTCGATTTCGCATGGGATCCGCGGCTTATTGAACGGCCTTGACGGCGCGATTTATCTCGTCAACAAGGGCCTCGAAAAAAACAACGGCGAAAGAATCCGTCAGGGGTGGGAGATCGCTCAGAGGAATATATCCCGTATCCGCAGCATGGTGCTCGATATCCTCTACTACGCCAAGGATCGCGAGCCGGAATGGACGATCATCGATATCGGTTCACTGCTCGGCGAAATTGAATCGATAATCAAACCCAAAATGGCCGAACATCGAATAGAGCTGAAAATCGAAGCCGATTGCCGAACCGGCGACTTCGAGGCCGATCTCAAAGCCGTCCGATCGATGATGGTGAACCTGCTGGAAAACGCCCTCGACGCCTGCAGGGTGGACAAGTCTAAGGAAGTGCATGAGGTTACGATCAGGGTCGTCGACCAACAGGATCAGCTTCGGTTCGAGATAATCGACAACGGCATAGGGATGGACAGGGAAACCCGCGACAAGGCGTTCAGCCTCTTTTTCTCCGCCAAGGGGGCCGAGGGCACCGGTCTTGGGCTATTTATCGCCAACAAAATAGTCCAGGAACATGGGGGCACGATAAAAATCGAATCCGAGCTGGGCGTCGGCACAAAAATAATCGTCGATTTTTATCGCCGCCGACGGATCGCCTCGGCCAAGGCAAGCTGATCCAAGCAATCAGGCGGACGCATAGAGTCCGGTCTGAACACGGCGCAGCCGAAAATCCTCAATAACAAGACTTGACAGCGGTATTCGATTCGGTTATCAATTCATGGCCAATTCCGAATGAGAAGGACTGCCGGGATTGCCGATTGCAATGATTACTTTTCCCGTAAGCGGAGTCGAAACGTACTGGTGGCTGCCCGGGTTGGTGGCTTTGGCTATCTCATTCTTTACCTCGACCGGAGGTCTTTCCGGGGCTTTTTTGCTGTTGCCGTTCCAGGTGAGCATACTTGGATTCAATTCGCCTGCCGTCAGCCCCACCAATTTGATTTTCAACGTTTTTGCAATTCCCGGCGGCCTATATCGATATATCAAAGAAAAAAGAATGGTTTGGCCGATCGCCGCGGTTACCACGGTAGGGACGCTGCCGGGGCTGCTTATCGGGGCTTTCGTCCGGGTTTATCTGTTTTCGGATCCCCGCATATTCAAGTTGTTCGTCGGAATAGTGCTCGGTTACGTCGGCTTGCGATTAAGTCACGGGATAATGGCCAAACAGAAAACAATAAGCGGCATGCAGGAAGGCAAGAATCAGGAAGTCATAGTCAAGCGCGCCGATTGGAAAATGATCGTCTACGATTTTCAGGAGCGGGAGTATCGAATATCCTCCATCTCTTTATTTTTGCTTGCCTTAATCGTCGGCGTAATCGGCGGGGCCTACGGCATAGGCGGAGGAGCGATAATCTCGCCCTTTTTGGTGGCCATATTCGGGTTGCCCGTTTACACGGTTGCCGGGGCGGCGTTGATGGGCACGCTGGTTACATCCGCGGCGGGAATCCTGGTTTACCAATTTTTCATGCCGCTATTGACTCCGGATCATATCGCCGTCGCTCCCGATTGGCTGCTCGGTCTGTCGATGGGGATCGGCGGTCTGCTCGGGATATATCTGGGAGCGCGTCTGCAAAAGTTTCTGCCGGAAAAACTTATCAAGGTGATTCTGATAATCTCGGTCGGGATTGTCTCGATCAGGTATATATCTTCATTTTTTATCCGCTGAAGAGCGTCGTTTCTCGACGATTGACAATAGGCCGCATCGACTGTAATATAGACGCGACAAGGGTGTTATCGCGTTGGCGCCTGAACTCGGTGGAATCCGCATATGCAAGAAGAATCAAATAAAAAGAAATCGAAACGGTCCCCCGAACCGGACATATTTCTTTACGAGCGGAAGCATTATCGGGGATATAAATGGAAAAACATATCCCGACTGACATTGACCTACCTTGCGCCGTGGGTTCTATTGATGATTTTTTTCTTCTACCAGTACGATGCCATCACCACCGAGGGCAAAAATCTTCATCTGAGAGCGATCGCCGAAAACCAAGCCAATACGCTTAATCTTTTTCTGGCTGAAAGGTTGGTCAATCTCACCAATCTCATCGACGATCCGCGGTTCGAATTTCCTCCACGCCGCGAATCGATGCCGATCTACCTTGAAAGATTGAAAAGAAGCAGCGAAGCGTTCGTGGACATCGGCTATTTCGATCCCCGGGGAATACAGATCGAATACGCCGGCCCGTTTCCATCGCTGGAAAACCGCAATTACAGCAATGAGGCCTGGTACGAAACTCTCAAGACCGGCAAAGAGCGGTTCGTTATCACGGATATCTATCTCGGTTTCAGGCAGACTCCCCATTTTACTCTGGCCGTAAGCAAAATGATAGGAGACCAATTTGTAGTTCTTAGGGCAACCTTGAGTCCCGAGGAGATGTACAAATACATAAGTTCGCTCGAGGGTGCTGGTGAGGCGTATACATCGATCGTCAATCGCAACGGCTTTTACCAGTTGGTCACGCCGCATATCGGCACGCTTCTCGAATCGTCCTCGATTGTTCCTCCGCATTCGCCACCGCTCGGCATACAAAAAGTAACGATCGGCAAGAAAAAAATCACCTATGCCTATTCGTGGCTGAAAATAGCCGATTGGGCGTTGATAACGCAATGGGCCGGCGAAGGACGATCCAATCTTTTCAGCGGCCTTCCTCTGAAAATGATCGGATTGACCGGGCTGGTTTTACTTATAGGCGTTTCCATAATCTTGTTCCGGGCCGAGAAACTGGTCGATATCAAGATGGAGGCGGATCGGACAAAAGCCCAGCTCGAGCATGCTGCGAAACTGGCCTCAATCGGCGAACTGGCGGCGGGAATCGCCCATGAAATCAACAACCCGCTGGCGATAATCAGCGAGGAAGCCGGGCTTATCAAGGATTTAATGAGCGCGGAATACGGCCCGCCCGCCGAATTCAAGGTGTTGGCGACCCATCTCGACACGATCCATGAATCGGTGTTCCGCTGCCGGGATATCACTCACAAGTTGCTCGCCTTTGTCAGAAAGAGCGAAATGAACCTCGAACTACACGACGTGCGGACTCTTATCGACGGCGTAGTCGATGGCATATTGGGGCGCGAAATCGAGGTATCCGGCATTTCGATAGTAAGAAAATACGATCCCGATACGCCGAAAATAAAGACGGATGCCAATCAACTGCAACAGGTTTTGCTCAATATAATAAACAACGCGTGCGACGCCATCACGGAACGCCCGGGGACGATAACGATCACCACCTCATATGATGAAAAATCGGTAAGCATTGCAATCGCCGACTCGGGAAAAGGGATGTCCCGGGAAGAACTTGAAAAAATATTCATTCCTTTCTATACTACGAAAGAGGTCGGCAAGGGAACCGGGCTTGGACTGTCGGTAAGTTATGGCATAATCAAGAATCTCGGCGGCCAGATCAAGGTGAAAAGCAAACCGGGTCAGGGAAGCGAATTCACGTTGGTGCTGCCGCTGGGTTGAACGATGCTCCGGGTTTCGTGAAGCAGATTTATCGGTCGGTCGGAAACTGCGCATATAACAATTCGACCCCTTGGGAGGTCAGGATGGACAAGAAAACCGTGAGAGATCTTATGGTTCCTCTCGATAATTACGCAGTAGTCGATGAAAACGCCACCCTACTGCAAGCGGTCCTGACTCTGGACAAATCCCAGGAACATTTGGCCTCGGGCAAGCAGCCGCACCGGGCGATCCTGGTTCTCGATAAGGACGGAAAGGTGATCGGAAAAATCGGCCAGCTTGCCTTTTTGAGGGCGCTGGAACCGAAATATCAGGCGATCAGCGACCGCGGAGCGCTGGCGAAAGTCGGCATAAGCGCCGAATATTTGTCATCGATGATGGAAAGTTTCCGGTTGCACGAAGCTGATTTGGGGCAGCTATGCCGGCGGGCGGCCAATATCAAGGCAAAAGATATCATGAGCCCGATCAAGGAGAGTATCGAGGCCTCGGCCGGGCTGGGGGAAGCGATCCATCAGTTCATCCAAACTCAGGCGCTTTCGCTGCTTGTCGAGGACAAACGCAAAGTCGTCGGCCTGCTCAGGCTTTCCGATCTATTCGATGAAATAACCGGCACGATGAAAAGCCTGTCGGCCGAACAGGGAAAATAGGAGTTATTCTTTGCTTGACTGTGTGGATCAGGACGGCTTTATTGCCGAGGGGAATCATTCTGTACGAAAAGGATGGCGGACATGCCGGAAAAAATCAAATTGTTGATTGTCGATGACGAGATAAAGTTTCTCGATTCGGTTGCCCAGAGGCTCGAGCTGAGGGATTTTCAGGTGACCAAGGCAAGCAGCGGGGCTCAGGCTATCGAGGCGGCCCGGACCGGCTCATTCGATCTGGCTTTGCTGGATTTGAAAATGCCGGGAATCGACGGCAAACAGGTGCTGGAGATCCTCAAGAAGGAACACAAATATCTCGAGGTGATTATCCTGACCGGACACGGGTCGCTCGACTCGGCTGTCGAATGCACCAAGCTGGGTGCTTTCAGCTACCTGCCGAAACCATACGAGCTCGACAAACTTCTGGAAGTCCTGAAACAGGCATATGAAGCGAGGTTGAAGAAGAAATTCGAATTCGATCAGGAGAGGATTCAGAAAATCGCCAATTTGGCCACCGGTTCGAGCGCGATCGCCATACTCAGGGAATTGCGCAAGCTGGACGACGAGGTGAAGTAAGCGTTCGTTTTTGGGGTGGGATTGAGGGGAAATGGGAAGGACGATTTCAGGTTTTTCTAATTCCTTTCTGCTGGGTTGCGGGGGGTGAAGGGATTGGGAAGGGATGTTTTATTCTTCTTCAAAATAACCAGAATCAATCTTTTTGACGTCATAGCTGGTTATTCTGGACACTCCAACATCGTTTTCAATCATTAATTGGGCGAGGGTTTCACCATCAATCAGAATGACCTTATGCGGAATTGTTTTTACATAGTCTAAAGCGTCTTTGGAAAAATGCGAAGTTGTTATAAAGACTCCTTTATTGGCTTTCTGTCCGGCAAGACTTCCAACAAAATTTCGCACATCCGCAGAACCAACAGCATCTTCCCATCTTTTTGCTTGAATATAAATAATATCTAAACCAAGTTTATCCTCTTTAATAATTCCGTCGATACCACCATCGCCACTTTGACCAATTGCTTTTCCGGCATCTTTTAATGAACCGCCGTAACCCATTTTAATCAATAATTCCACCACTAATTTTTCAAAGAAGCGAGGCGATGTTTTCTTAACACGGTTCAGCAATTCGGAAGCCAAATCCTTATTGATTCTTTGAAAGCCATATTCAAGAAGCTCCTGCGGAGTTTGTGTTAGGTTTTCTTCTTCTTCTCCCGCTGTTTCTCTGCGAAGATTTCTAAATTCAATAAATTGGGGAAATTGTTCAAGATACTTTACATTAATTTCTTGAGGATTCTTCTGCAAAACTTCCAGCCCTAAATCGGTAATTTTGAAATAGGATCTTTTTGTCGATTCAAGCAGCCCGGCTTTTTTCAGATATGTCTTTGCCCAACCTACCCGATTATCAATTATGTATTGTCGGCCGCTTGGTAAGACTTCCCTTCGCTCTTTTTCATTGAGACCAAAAAAATCAGCTATATATTCAATAGTTTCTCTTATTGAATGCTCATTTTTATCTCCGGCAAATTTCAGGAGGGGAAGCATTATTGATTGATAATCTGGTATTGACATAAACTTATTCCTACCTCGTGTTATGACTGCAATAATTTTATAAATCAACCTCCGGAGAGGCCGGGATTCGAACCCGGGGGCCCCTTGTGAGGACCAACTGCTTAGCAGGCAGCTGCCTTCGGCCACTCGGCCACCTCTCCAGACTCCGCTATTATAATGCCGTTAGAGGTGTCTGACAATCTATTTTTCCGCATGATGGCCGACTGCGGCCGGCGCCCGGAACTCATTTCGATTGAAATACCCTGAGCGACGAAATATAATTTTGCGCGGCCGAAGACAATCAAGAGGCCGGCGGAACGGAATCGGCAAGTCCCAAAAGCACCTCCGCTCGATCCGGGGTCGTCCGATGAATTTCCGGACATGGAACGGGAAAACCAGAAGATTATCGCATGATTATCAAAAAGGAGAATTGCGATGGGAAAGATCTATCGTGAGTATGCAACCTACCGGGATCGCTTGAACCGCAAAATTCTGGAGACCGAAAACAACGTCATCAAGAGATTTTTCGCCCTCGATACTCTCACTTATCACGAAGGGGCGCTTCCGACGAAAACCAAGGAAATGCTCGGGTTGGCCTGCTCTATGGTGATGCGCTGTGACGACTGCATCAGATACCATATCAGCAAATGCAGAGAGCTGGGCGTCCCGAGAAACGAGCTTATCGAAATTTTCGGCGTGGCTTTGATCGTGGGCGGATCGATCGTGATTCCCCATATCAGAAGGGCGATCGAATTTCTGGACGATCTCGAGGACGAATTCCCGCCAAGCGGAAATTGAGCGATGCCCGCCATTCAACCGATTTTCGCCGGTGATCGCCGATGACCAAAATTCTTTTGACCGGTCAGCCCGGTTGCGGCAAGACGACCATAATCAAGCGGGCAATCGCAAAACTGAACCGACCGTACTGCGGATTTTGCACGAGTGAAATCAGAGATTCCGGCGAACGGCTGGGATTTGCGATTGATACGCTGTCGGAGCCGCGGCGATCCGGGATTTTGGCGCATGTCGATATGAAAGCCGCTCAGCGGGTGGGAAAATACGGCGTGAATATCGAGGAGTTCGAAAGGTTGGCCGTTCCCGAATTGATCGAAGGATTAAGCAAAGGGATTTTGCTTGTTATCGATGAAATCGGCAAGATGGAATTGTTTTCCACGACGTTCCGACAACTCGCCGAAAAGGCGCTATCGGGTGATAGCGACGTATTGGCCTCGATAATGCTCGGACCTCATCCGTTCTGCGACCGGTTGAAAAAGCTGCCCGGCATCAGGCTCAAGCGTATCGACCGCGGAAACCGCGAGGCCGTCTTGGACGAGGTTCTGGAGCTGTTAAGTCAACACGACTCGTGATTTTCCCGAGCGGCCGGCGCCGGCATCCGACAGGCAATCTCGATCGATCGAAACTGAACGAGCGGACTTTCGACCTGTTAGGTTTGCCGAACATTTCGTCGATTTAATCCGCTTGCCAAATGCCGATAAGATTGATATAATAGCGGGTTCGAAGCGGAAGATAGCCATTAATATACAAGGAGAATTCTATGGCGAAAGGGACAACGAAGCCCCAAAAAGGTATGGCGAAAAAGACAAAAGCGGCCGTTAAGGCAGGGGCTAAGTCATTGACAGCAAATAAAAAACAAAAGGCTACCGCCAAAATGGCCAAGGCTGAATCGGTCAAGGTGCCTTCCGGCAAGTATGTGTACTTATTCGGCGGCAAGAGGGCTGACGGCAACGGCAAGATGAAAGATTTGCTTGGAGGAAAAGGAGCCGGCCTGGCCGAAATGACAAATATCGGCATCCCCGTTCCTCCCGGATTCACGATTACGACCGAGGTCTGCAAGTTATATTATAAAAACAATATGAAGCTCCCCAAGGAGGTAATTCCCCAGATACAGAAGGGGATCGAGCATATAGAGAGACACACCGGTATGAAGTTCGGGGATATAAACAATCCGCTTTTGTTATCGGTTCGATCGGGGGCCAAGTTTTCGATGCCGGGGATGATGGACACGGTGTTGAATCTCGGTCTTACCGATCAGACTCTCGGAGGCTTGATAAAGAAAACGGACAACGAGCGGTTCGCCTATGACAGCTATCGGCGATTTATCCAGATGTTCGGCAACGTGGTGCTGGGCATCGACAAGCACGAATTCGAGGAGATTATCGAAGCCCGCAAGAAAAAAACCGGCGCAAAACTCGATACCGAGCTGATGGTCGATGATCTGAAATATATTATCAAAAAATACAAAGAAAAAATAATTGAAAAAACCGGGAACGAATTCCCCCAAAATCCGAAAACCCAGCTCGATATGGCGCGG
>Ga0209101_1000283_pt1 | contig 42669 bp, 28 predicted proteins | sample ConPoolayeCmetaG_FD_185481 | JGI IMG/M metagenome (GOLD analysis project Ga0209101, IMG submission 185481) | Hot spring microbial mat communities from California, USA to study Microbial Dark Matter (Phase II) - Cone Pool mat layer C metaG... ...
TCGCAAATCCTTGAGGAAGCTTACCGCACTGCCGCGGCTCATCTGGATAAGAGTTTCATTTCAGATGCAGAGCTGGCCGGCAAAATCGCGCTTGCGGCGCTGTGTCCAGCTAACCGCGCGGGCGCGCTTCCTGTTGGCGGCGACGCTTGCAAAGATCGATAATACTGCCGTGGACATCCGCAAGCCGTTCATACAGGCGTATCCCAGCGAAGAGAAAGCCGACGCATACGGTGGTCGCTACTACAACGAGCAATATGTGTTTCACTTCATTACCAAGTGGAAGCTGCCGTGTAGCGCCACTACAGCATTCTTGACGCCTGCTTTTCGCACTAAGAACATCGTCCTGGATATAAGGCAGAGCCTGCGGGGGCGGCCTGCTGAGTTGTACCAAGCGATCCTGGAAGTTCTCGATGCCATCCAGTCCGCAAAGGTCTCGGCCAGTGCGGTCCTCAACGAATTGGTACGTCTTCTGATCATAGAGCGCGATAAGCGTCAAGCGGACCTCCAAACCCTCAAGAAACGGCTTCAAGATGAAGCCGGCGACCTGCCGCTGTCATCGGAGGAGACCGTTCGCTTGGTCGAGCAGCACCTGGCCCTGAAACACTCTTCACGGCTTCCGGTACTGGTCGTCGCGGCAGCGTACCGGGCTGCTTCCGAAAGACTTGGGGAGAAGGTGCTGCGGCTTCGTGCACACACGGCTGCGGACCGACAGACTGGCGCGCTCGGGGATGTAGAAATCACACTGTTGGGCGACGACAAAGTGGTTACAACTTACGAGATGAAGGACAAGCCCGTCGCAACCGGCGATATCGACCTTGCAATCCAGAAGATCGTCAACGGAGCAGACATTCACAACTACATCTTCGTGACCACAGCGCCGATCGACCCGCCCGTCCGCGAGTATGCTGCTGGGCAATACAGAGAACTGGGCGGTGTTGAAATCGCCGTGCTCGACTGCATCGGATTTGTGCGCCATTTTCTCCATCTGTTCCATCGCCTCCGCATTGACTTTCTGGATGCATACCAAGAGCTGGTGCTTGCCGAACCAGAAAGTGCCGTGAATCATGCTTTGAAGGAGGCGTTTCTGGCCCTTCGGCGGGCCGCTCAAGCGGTCGAGTAGCCGCGCAACAGGCTGAATCAGATGCTTCAGGAGACGCATGCCGCCGGAGTGCACACCCGGCGGCTGGCGGCAACTCAGCTTGACCCCCGGCGGCGTTGTGCCCTGAGCCTGGCTTCCCGTTGCTGCTCGGCCGCTGCGGCGTCGAATGCTGCCTTGAGTTTCTCCACCACTTCGGGATGTTCGGCGGCTACGTTGCGTTGTTCGCGGGGGTCATCGACCAGATCGAACAGACTCATCGGCACAAACGGGTCTCCGGCTGTTTCGCCGGGATAGTCGGCCGGATGGTACTGGTTGCAGGGAGCGAGGATGCGCACTCCATCCGGGCCGCGCGGGTCGCGCCACGGTTCATCACGCTTGGCGAGCTTTTCTTTGGCAGGACCGGCCACCTTCACGTGCAATTTCCACCGGCCCATGCGCACAGTGGAAAGCGTGTTGCCGCGCATCGAGAAGATGGCCTCGTGGGGGCTTTTGGCCTGCGAAGTCAGCAACGGCATGATATCTTTGCCATCGATCACCCGGTCCTGGGGAAGGTCGATTCCGCAGGCTTTCAAGGCCGTGGTGAAGATGTCGCAGATCATGGCCGGCTCCCGGCTGACGTGCCCTGCGGGGATCTTCCCGGGCCAGCAAGCGATCAGCGGCACGCGGATGCCGCCTTCGGCGGTTCGCCCTTTCATGCCGCGCAGGCCCCCGGTGCTGCCGCCGTACCACGGGCCGTTGTCGCTGGTGAAGAAGATCAGTGTGCGCTGTTCGATGTCCAACTGGCGCAACTTCGCCCGCACCTGCCCTACCGACCAGTCCAGCTCAGCCATCACATTGGCATAAAGGCTGTTGGGGGTCTGTGGGGTGAAGAATTCCTCGCTGACGGCCAGCGGTTTGTGCGGCATCACATGGGCGAAATAGAGAAAGAAAGGCCGGTGGTGGTTGGTTTCGATGAACTTCAACGCGCGCTGGGTAAGCCGTTGCGTCAAAGTAGCCTGCACCACTGGATACTCGACTATCTGCTGGCCGTCGTACAACTGCACCGGATGCATGTCGTTGGAATAAAGCAACCCGAAGTAGTCGTCGAAACCGTGCCGCAGCGGATGAAACTGGCTCTGGTGGCCCAGGTGCCATTTGCCCACCATGCCAGTGGCGTATCCTGCCGCGCGGAAGACCTCGCTCAGCAGCAGTTCGTAGTCGTCGATACCCAGGTTGTCCGCCCCGGAAACTCCTCCCAGGTCGGTCTTGGGGAACGGGTTTTCGGCCATGCCGTTACGGAACGGATACCGCCCGGTCAACAACGCCGCACGCGATGGGGCGCAGTAGGGCGTGGTGACATAGAAGTCGGTCAAGCGTGCTCCGTCGGCCGCCATCTGGTCGAGCTGTGGGGTGCGGAACTTGTTGCCGAACACGCCCACATCGCCCCAGCCCAGGTCGTCGGCCAAAATGACGATTACGTTCGGCCGCTGGTCCGCTGCTTTGGATTCGGCCCCAGCAGCTTGCGCGCTGCCGTTTGGCATATGGGCTGCGGCGGCGGACTGGGCTTGCTGTGCGGTTTGCGGGTCGTCGTGTGCTGCCGGCGCGAGTCGTCCTGGACCCGTCCCCCACAGACAAAAAACCGCTGCATAGAACCAACTGCCTGTCGCCCAAAGAGTGCGAAGATTCCCTGGCGATTGCATCTGTAGTTCTCCCCAGAGTAATACTTGAGTTCTGCCCAGAGTAATACTTGCCAAGAATACCTTTGAGCAATACTTGCCAAGAAAACCGACGACGGCAGTCACCTACAGGCAACCGCTCTGCGAAACCGCCGCGAGCTTTCCCATTGCCATGCCGGGCAGCGCTGCGGGGTTTACTAGCAGCACCGGATAGCGTGCGAGAATATCACCCGCTGAACCGATGTCAAGGGCTACACAAACGGGTTAGAGGTGGTGGCATTTTTCGCTGCGTGCTAACGGCACGTGCGTTGAGGATAAAGCTGAAAATGGGTTCTTCCCACCCCGCCCCGCGTAAAGCTGCGAAAAAACTCAGCATCGGATTCGGCAAGACGCTGCTTCGCGGGTTCTTCGGCATCAAGTGCGAGGGGAAGTCGTTGCCTTGTCAGAACCAAGACATCGTTCTCGCTGCTGGTCAGCACAGGGGTACAGCCATGATAATCCACACTACCCGGCGGTTATTCCCCTCAGAAGCCTTGAATCACGATCGCACGCTCACGAAGATGAAGCAACTGGCCAGGTGTCATTGTGCTCTAACATGCAGCTTCACAGTCTGTCGTAATCAAACCTGGCTTTTCTGGTTTCGTGCTATCGAGCAGAACCCTTTTCCCACATAGGCCGGCCAAGGGCAAGATCAATTTCGTGGAGATATGGTACTGCGCAATTCTGGCCAGCTTCAACACGCTGAGCCAATAGGAGCAAACCGGCTATCATCATTGAAAAACCAGCACAAGTTGGCCGGTACCCGGATTATCGGCAGAGTGAGAAGACCACGTTGTCGCTTCATTGTTGGGTCATATCTTGTAGCTTCTAAGTTCCATAAGTATCCGCAGCGGCATCCGTTCATTAGGCTGAAACGAGGGGCGCGGCCGTTACCAATACCGCCAGCCGCGATCGACAGATGGCGTTTTGACGCTTTGAAGTATAAGACGTAGTTCGGCAGCTTTCCGCTGGTCTAACAGCAACAAGGTTTCGTAAACTCGCCAAGCATCCCTGGTCCTGCCAGCCGCGACGCAGGCGAGCCCGAGTCCGAAATGTGCATCCGCATTTGTTGGATCTAACATAATGGAGTTAGCAAAAGCCGAAGCGGCGTCCGCGTCGCGCCCCATCATAAGATAGGTGAAACCAAGCCCGCAATGCAGCGCCGGTATTGTCCGATCCAATTGAATGGCTTTTTGATAAGCCTTTACCGATTCCGGCAGCCGGCGTGCAAACCTGTACGCTGTTCCCAGGCCGCCATGTGCCCACGCGTTGGTTGGGTCCAAGCGAATGGCAGCATTGAACGCCATGATCGCATCCTTGGTCTCCTCTGTTTGGAGATGCATGAAACCCATTAACACGAACAACCATGCTGCCTCCGGGAGACCATCTTGTATCCTCTTGAATATCGAGACTGCGTCGGCGTATCGTCCTTCTTCGACTGCGGCCAGTGCTTCCAACAGTTGCTTGGTAACATCCTGTTCCAGGCGACCCACGCCTGAGCTTGCCAGGGAGTGTCCTTTGCTGGCATCGGCTCGGTCTAGCAGCGAACGCACGGTAGTGGCGGGAACGGCAAAATTCAGATTTTGTCCGTCCAGCCGAGTGAGCGTAGTCACCCCAACAACCTCTCCCCTGGCATTTATTAGCGGCCCGCCGCTGGACCCTGCGCTTATCGGGGCGGTAGTTTGAATCATTGGCGTTCCGGGAAGCAGCCCTAGGCGAATACCGCTTACCAAGCCTTCAGAGATGGTATTCTGAAAGCCTTTAGGGTTGCCAATTGCGTACACGCGCGTACCTGGCAGAGGCGCATCGCCAGAGCTTAGCGTTAAATAAGGAAGTTGTTCCCCTTTTACCTTAAGAACTGCCAAGTCAAACTCTTTCTCCAACGCAAGCACGCTATCGACAAAAAAGCTCGTACCGTCAGGGCAAACGATTGTAGCGAAATGAGCACCTTCCACGACGTGGTAATTCGTTACTAGCGTTCCCTCAGGGTTTATAAAGAAGCCGGATCCGAAGCCGCGGACTTTAAAAAACCTGTCGCGTGCTTCCACGAATACGACTGCACCCGAGACTTTACGAAACAGTTCTTCCGGTGAAAGTTCTTGGTTTACTCTCGTTGGGTAAGCGGTTTCATGGGTTTGTGGGTTGGACGCCATCACCTCTGGCTCGCCGGCGGTATCGGCGGCCCGCTCCGGACTAGCCCCAGGCGACCGCAAAACTGCTCCCTGAGATGTTTGTTCGGTCACTTGTCTTAAGGCTCCGCTGTCACCCTCAGCAGTAACGGATGCCAAGTTTGGTTTAGATTCCGGTTCCGGCTTGTGCTTAATTGCGACATTATTCTGGTTATCAATTGCTTCGCGTCCCGGTCGCCAGAACGCCGCCATGAGCAGAGCGCTTAAAACGAGCAGAAACACCAAGCAACTTGCGACAGCTATTGCAGTCCACAGAGTGGAACGATCTGTGGATATAGCTGAGATGGACTCACGCGCTAGCGGTGCCGTCCTTACCGGCGGGACACCGTGACCGGGTGAAGGTTCAACCGACCGATCAACAACCGCCCGAGCCCGAGAAGACTTGCGCTGGGGAACCGTCGCGGCAGTCGCGGGTTGGTCGCCCCCATCGCCAGAAGCTGGCTCAGTTCGACCGCCAGGTGCCGATTGATTCTGCGACAAAATGATCTTTACCTGCTGCCCACAGCCCCGGCAGGTAAACCGGACTGCGGCTGCGCCGCCGGGAATCTCAGGAAGATTCGCTATGCGCCCACACTTTGGACAGCGTGATGAACAACCCATGGCCTATCTCCTGCCACATAAAGCGACAGTAAGGCTGCAATGAAATTGCACGACCCACCGAGCGCGTAACCCGCGGGAATCGGAACTGAGTACAACGAACTCTATGATATTACTTACAGCTTGATTGTCAACCCACCGCATCTACTACATACCTACGGGTAATTTTCAGTCTCACCATAGGTTGGGCGAATAAGTGTCCCATGTGACAATACAGCATCGCGCACTGGCTGGCCATCCGGTTGACGCGGCGCAGTTACCACTTGGCGGCCGTCCGGCTGAATACGAGGGCGCCAAGTTACGAAAAAACGACGATTTCTTGGGCGGGGAAACGGCGACAGAACTACAACCGGTCATCCGCCAGATCGGAGCATTTGCGCTGTAGCAGGAAGCCGCCGAGAAAGCATTTGTTTACATGCCCCTTCGACTTGCCCGCTGCCGATCGCTCGTCCCTCGGCCAACCACTGTGGATAATTCAGACGCCCCCGATGCTTGCGCACGTCCTGCTGCAAGCGATCCACGCTCTCCTGCCGCTGGTTATTGCGAAGTGCGGCTGCAATAATATTCACATCTCGGGCGTTACGGGCATGGGGCGCTCGCGGCTTCTGGCCGCAGTGCCGTGCGGCATTCCGGTCCGGCGGAACTGGTGCGCATTTTGCGCGCATGTTTTCGGGTGAAATGGAGGGCCACGCTCCGTCGTGGCCTCTTCCGAGTATCCAGTGATACCGGACGCGACCGCAGCCCGTCCCTCCAAAATCGTTTGGTGGCGGCCGCGGGCCGCTTCGGCAAGGTGGGCAAGACTTACTCGCCAGTGGAAAGGCAACAGTCATGGGGCAAACAAGGTTTTCGCCGGGCTTTTTGGGGAAGTGGTTTTGGGCGTGCTGGGCTGTCGGGTTTTGGGCTTGCGCCACAGCATTGCTGGCCGCCGAATTGCTGGCCGCCGAAGGGGCCACACCTGCTCATCCCCGGGTGAATATGGCGATGTGCTACGAACTCGACGCGCAATGGCCGCAACGCCCGGCGGATGTCCAGTGGGGCGACATGCCCGGCATCGCCGTAAGCGACAAGGACGAAATCTATCTGTTCACCCGCGCAAACCCGCCAATTCAGGTTTACGATCGTCATGGCAGGTTTCTGCGTGCTTTTGGCCAGGGGCTGATCGGCTCGGCTCATTACATCCGCTTGGACCGGCAAGGCAATGTGTGGGTAGCCGACGTCAAAGACCACGTAGTGTTGCAACTGACCCCGGAAGGGAAGTTGCTTCGCACGCTGGGAACACGGGGTGAGCCGGGATGCGACCAGACGCACTTCGACAAGCCGACCGATATGGCCATCACCCCCGACGGCCAGGTATTCGTTACCGACGGCTACGGCAACAATCGCATCGTGCATTTCGACAAAGAGGGAAAGTTCGTCAAGCAATGGGGCGAATTGGGCACTGGGCCGGGACAGTTCAGCCTGCCGCACAGCATCGCCATCGACTCGCAGGGCCGGTTGTACGTCTGCGACCGCAACAACGCCCGGGTGCAGGTCTTCGATCAGCAAGGCAAGCTGCTCGATGAGTGGCGCAACCTGCTTGTGCCATGGGGAGTTTGGGTCACAAAGAACGACGAAATCTGGGTATGCGGCTCGTCGCCGATGGCCTGGCGCGAAACCGATGAGTTGCTCTCCTGCCCCCCGAAAGACCAAGTGTTGATGAAGTTCGCTCCGTCGGGCAAATTGCTTCAGCTTTGGACGCTGCCCTACGGGAAAGAAGGCGACACTCGCCCGGGCGAAGTCAGTTGGCTGCACGCGGTGGCCGTCGATTCCCACGGCTGCCTGTATGTGGGAGACATCAAGGGCCAAAAGGCCCAGAAGCTGGTGCCGCTGGGCAAGTAGCCGCGATGGAACCATTCGATCTCCGCCGCTATCGGGCGGGCCAGTACGAGGCGCTGCTCGAGCGACCGCTGGACGTACTGGTGGTCGGCGGCGGCATTGTCGGCGCCGGAGTCGCCCGCGACGCTGCCATGCGCGGGTTGCGCGTGGGGCTGGTCGAGCAGCACGATCTGGCCTTCGGAACCAGCAGCCGCAGCAGCCGCTTGCTCCACGGCGGCCTGCGTTATCTGGCGCAGGGTCGTATAGTGCTGGTCTATCAGGCCAGCCGGGAGAAGCTTGTTTTACGACGCATTGCGCCGCATCTGGTCCAGCCGCTGGCGTTCGTCTTCCCGGCGTATCGCGGCAAAAGCTGGCCTTTGTGGCAACTGCGCCTGGGGGTGAAACTGTACGACCTGCTGTGCGGCGGAAACAACTTCGGACCTTCTGAATACCTCAGCACTGAGAAAACACTGGATTGCTTGCCGGGGCTGGCCTCCTCCGGATTGACTGGCGCTGTGCGCTACTACGACGCGCTGACCAGCGACGCCCGACTGGTGATCGACACCCATCGCTCGGCCGCCCGGCATGGGGCGGTAATCTGCAATTACACCCGTCTGGAATCGGCGGAGCCAACGGCAGCCGGATGGCAGTGCGCGCTGTGCGATGTACTGTCCGGCACGCAACACCAGGTGCTGGCCCGCACGGTCGTAAACGCCACAGGACCTTGGGCCCAGTCGGTGCGGCCTTCGCGGATCAGACTTCGACTGACCAAAGGCGTGCATCTGGTGATCGACCGCCGGCGGTTGCCGCTGAGCGATGCCGTAGTGATGACCGAGGATCGCCGCATATTGTTTGCCATTCCCTGGTTGGACCGGGTGATCCTGGGCACGACCGACACCGACTATCACGGCGCGCCAGAGGCGGTGCGCACGGAAGCGGAAGACGTCGATTATGTGCTGGGGCTGGTCAATAGCTTTTTCCCCACTGCCAGGCTCGGCCCGGCCGATGTACTGAGCACCTGGGCGGGTTTGCGGGCGCTAGTAGGGGGGCAGTCGGGCCAGCCGTCCGACATCAGTCGTGCGCACCGCATCGAAATGCCCGAGCCAGGCTGGCTGAACGTCTTCGGCGGCAAACTGACTACCTACAGGCTCATCGGCCAGCAGGTCGCGGATGCTTTGGTGCGGTATCTCGGCCGCAGCAGTTTGCCTTGCCGGACGGCTGTGGTTCCGCTTTTGGCCGATTGCGAGCCTGGCTTCAGCGGCATCGCGCCGCCGGAAGTATCGGAGCAGGCCGTAGCTCACTTATGCCGTAACGAGTGGGCCGTACGCTTGGAAGACGTGATGATTCGTCGCACAGGGTGGCGCTATTGCCGCCCGGACGCCGGTGATGTGGCCGACCGTGTAGCCGGCTGGATGGCCAAGGTCTTCGGCTGGGACGCCGCCACCCGCGATGCAGAGCTAGCCCGGTACCGCTCTCTGCCCTGATGCCGGGGGGCCGCGATTCAACCCGCCTTCCCCCGGTGGCGGGGAAGCGGTAGAATTAGCTGCGCTGGTAGTGTAGTCCGCGCGGGCGGCAGAGGTGAGTTTTCGGAGCACCAGACGTCTCAGTGCAGCCAGCGCAAAGGATATAATGCCGACCCTAATGTGGCCTGCGTCTGCAACCAATCGGAGGGATGCACTGCGGTCGCGTAGGCTAGCGCTGGATATGCTAGCGCTGGATATACGCACTCGGCCGTGACGGAGCGCGGCCCTCGCTATCGCTTGATCGCCTGGAATCGCTGGATCACTTGGAAACATGCGCGCGGCACGCGCAAGTTCTCCCACAAAACTTTAGTCTTCGAGGAACAGATCAGCGAGAATTTTTGGGCAACGAAACATCAACAATTTTTGATCGACGGGACATCGAGCGTATGGAACGCGAGCTGATCGATCGAGCCGAGTCTATCCGCCACCGCATTATTCAATTGCGAGACTCCCTTTGACTACGCAGGCAAAAAGGCCCGCGAGGCACAACTGGAACAGCAAATGGCGGCGCCCGACTTCTGGCACGACCAGCAGCGCTCGCGTGCGGTAGTGGGCGAGCTGAAGTCTCTGCGGGCGATTCTCAAGCCGATGGATGCAGCCATCAAGGCGGCCGAAGACCTGGAGACGATGGTGGAAATGGCGCGTGAAGATCCCGAGTTCGCCGCCGAACTGCCCGAAGAACTCAAACGCCTGGAAAAGCTCGTCGAGGAGCTGGAGCTGAAGGGTTTGCTCAACGGGCCGCACGATGCCAGCGACGCACTGCTGACGATAAACGCCCGCGACGGCGGCACGGATGCCAACGACTGGGCCGAGATGCTGCTGCGGATGTACCTTGCCTGGGCCAAAGACCACGGCTACGAGACCGAGCTGATCGACCGGCAAGATAACGAGGAGGCAGGAATCAACAGCGCCACTATCGCCATCCGCGGGCCGATGGCTTACGGGTATCTTAAAGGCGAAAGCGGCATCCACCGGCTCGTGCGCATCAGCCCGTTCAACGCAGAAGGCAAGCGACAGACCAGTTTCGCCGCGGTGGACGTTTCGCCCGACCTGCCCGAAGAAGTCGAAATCGAATTACGCGACGAGGACATCGTCGAACAGGTGTATCGGGCCAGTGGCCCTGGTGGCCAGCACGTCAACAAGACTTCCAGTGCCGTACGATTGCTGCACGTGCCGACCGGAATAACCGTCTCGTGCCAAAGCGAGCGCAGCCAGCACCAGAATCGGGCCATGGCATTGAAGATGCTTCGCGCGCGGCTGGCCCGTATCGAAGAAGAAAAACGCGAAGCCGAGCAGGCCGCCAAGTACAAACAGATGCCCAAGACCGGCTTCGGCGCGCAGATTCGCAGCTACTTCCTCCATCCGGAACAGCGGGTGAAAGACACCCGCACCGGCCACATGGTCAGCAGCTTCCACAGCGTGCTGGACGGAAATATCCAGGATTTTCTGGATGCTTATTTGCGCTGGCGCGCTTCGGGGAATAAAAACTAGCGCGTGCAGTTTGCCACACTATGCCAGCGGGCGACAAAAACTGATGTCGATTCCTCCGATGCGCTTATGTGTCCAGACCGACATATGGCACAATTCCGCCAGCGTTACTTGGGGCGGCAAGTTACCGTGGACGCCAGCCGACCGGAACTGGCACGCATGGCAGGCAGGGTGGGCGTAGTGAAGGCCATCAACTGCAACGGCCGGGCGCTGGTGCAGTTCGACGGCCCGGACCGCTCGCGCTACGATATCGCTCCCGAGTTTCTCCGCCTAGTCGAACCAAATGTACAGAATGCCGACGCCTCGGCGTAGTCCGGCGTCGGTAATGAACTTTTTCACTTCTTCCCGATTGAAGCTGTAGCAATAGCGCCCAGGGGAACGTTTCTTGTCCCAGGGGAACTGAGTGGGGCACGGGGTACATTTCTTGCCCGTGCCATTGACTTTCCCCCGGCAAGCTTTCAAACTCAAACGCAACATAAGCCGCATTGTCACCCTCGATACCGGAGCATACAGCTATGCGCACCAGCACCGAGCGAGTTTTTAAGCGACGCAAGTGTGTTTTCAGGCGACGGGAGTTCTTCTATCTGGCCGCCGGTGCCGGCGCCGCCGGGTTTGCCGCGCCGTATGTAATAACCTCTGCCGCCCTGGGCGGGGAAGGCAAACCGCCGGCCAGCGAGCGGATCACTGTGGGATTCATCGGGCTGGGGGGCCACGGCATCGACCGCAACTTGCGCGGCTTTTTGGCGCAGCCGGATGCGGTGCCGGCCGCATTATGCGACCCGGACAAGAAACGGGTGGAAGCCGCACTGGCCGTGTGCCGTGAGAGTCGGGGTCAGCAGTTCACCTGCCCGGTGACTCAGAACTGGCTGGAGGTGATCGCCCGGCCAGACATCGACGCGGTGATGATCTCCACTCCCGACCACTGGCACACGCCCATGTCGCTGGCGGCCATCCGTGCGGGCAAGGACGTGATCTGCGAAAAGCCCACCTATTGCATCGCCGAAGGTCGCCTGCTGGCCGATACCGTCAAACGCTATGGGGCGGTGTTCCAGACCTCTACCGAAGACCGTTCCATCGGCATCTATCACCGCATGGCCGAACTGGTGCGCAACGGGCGGATCGGAAAATTGCAGCGGATACTGGTGACCTTGCCGGCCGGCCCGCACAATCCCGGCAATCCACAGCCCAAACCAGTACCGGAAGGGTTGGATTGGGACCTGTGGCTCGGGCCGGCGCCGTGGAAACCCTATCGCGACGGACTGCACATGTTCCACTGGCGGTGGAATCGCGACTACTCGGGAGGAAATCTGACCGATTGGGGCGCACATCAGCTCGATACCGCACAGTGGGCCAACGACACCGAACGTACCGGCCCGGTGGAAGTCGAGGGGACAGGCAAACGGCACCAGTCGGGATTGTACGACGTGTTCTACGAATATCATCTGGTGTATCGTTACGCCAATGGAGTGGAATTGCGCGTCGACAGCGGCGGCACTGGCTTGCGCTTCGAAGGGACAGAGGGCTGGCTAGGCAACGACGGCTGGTGCCAGCCGATCAAGGCCAGCAACGAAAAAATCCTTACCAGCGTGATCGGACCCGACGAAGTGCACCTGTTCACCTGCCCGGCCGGCGAACATCGCAACTTCCTCGATTGCGTCAAAAGCCGCCGCGATCCTTACTTTCCCGCCGAGTTCGGCCATCGCGTCTCCACTATCGCGCACATGGGGAACATCGCCATGGAACTGGGACGCAAGTTGCGCTGGGACCCGGAGAAGGAAGAGTTCATCGGCGACGACACGGCCAACCGCATGCGCGGCCGCACGCTCCGCGAACCCTGGCAGCTTTGAGTTGCAACCCGAGGTCGCACATCGCCTGGCGATTTGCATCACGGCGAGCCGGGAGCGCAAGCGACCGGCAGCGGCGTTACTCGGCACCCGGAGCGCAAGCGATCGGCAGCGCATACCGCTCGCTTACGCTCGCGGCTCGCCATGTTACACGTCAATCGCGCTTGCGGCTCCGTGCGCCACATTGCGCACGCGCCTGATCGCCGCGCGGTACATGGTGCTTACGCTGATGGGGCGGAGCCGATTTGGTTTACGGCGTGATACATCGCCAGGATGTTGGCCGTGGGCGTTATCGGCTGGAGATTGTGGCAGGGGGCGCAGATCCAGCGGGCGTTGCGATAGATTTCCACGCTCTGACGCACCTCTTGTATCACGTCCTCGACAGTCCCGAACGGCAACGTTTGCTGGTTGTCGATCGAACCGTGGAAGACCAGATGTCTGCCGAAGTCGCGCACCAAGGCTTCCCGATCCATGCCTGCTGCCCGCCACTGGATGGGATTGAGCACTTCGATGCCCACCTTGTCGATCAAATCGGGCAGGAACTGGCGAACCGCACCGTCGGAGTGGTACATTACGTGGATGCCGAAGCTGCGGGCCAGCTCGGCCATCTTGATCTGTCCCGGCAGCAGAAAACGGCGATACATTTGCAAACTCATCAGTGGGCCGCGCTGAGTGCCAAGGTCTTCGGCCACGTAAGTCAGGTCGATGCGTCCCCGGCCGGCTACGAACATCCGCCGGTGGTACTGGTAATGAAAATCGAAAATGCGTCCTAGGATGGCGTCTGCCAATTCAGGCCGCAGCACCAGGTCTTCCATCGCCCGCTGTAGCCCCCGCATGTAACCGTAAAGCAGAAACGGCTCGTAGCACCCGCAGTGGATGGGCCGGTATCCGTCGTCTTCTGCCGCAGCGCGGGCGACTGCCAAATAGTCGAACTGGTCTGGATCAGGCCAGCGGAAGGCGTGAACTTGGGCGGGCGAATCGGCCTCGGCAAGCGGATGGTAGCACGGCTCGTCGTACACGCCGGCGCCGTAATCGACCTTGCGATAGCGCACGCCCCACATGTCGGCCTGGGGATCATCGGGATGGTGCGGCAGCTTCCAGGGGGCCGAGATGAACCGCCGGGCGTCGATGTCCAGCTTGCGGTACAGGGATTCTTCATCCGGACAGTTCAGTTCCCGCAGCAGCCGGGCGGTGACCTCGGGCGTGGCCTGGTAGTCGGCAGGAACACGGTCGGCCTGCCGACCGGCCAGTAGCGCCAACCAGCGCTGGCGTGGGGTCATCTGCCGCGACATGTGCTCAGGCTTCCAGAGGTAGCTTTACGGGCCGTCCGCCCTGGGCGATCGACCGGTCGATGGCAATGCACACCTCGTGCGTCTTGTAAGCATCTGCCACACTGCAATGCGACTGGCGCTGCTGGAGGATGCAATCGACCAGGTGGCTCATCTGGGCGTCGAACGGATGGTGGTCCACTGCGCCCGAGTCGGGCAGGATGGTCTGCATGGTGCTCCAGCCGGTCTGGCCCGGCAGCAGCCGCTTGGACCAGATGCGGTTGTCGCGCAGTGTGCCTTCAGTGCCGGCCAGGTCGATGTTGAAGGTGTAGGGCATTTCCGCATCGAACAAGGCGGAAGTCTTGCCGATCGTGCCATCGGCGAAGCGCAAGATGGCCACCACATTGGCCGGATACTCGAACTTGCCCTTCTTGTTGTTGGCGAAGGCGGCCACCTCGGTCACTTCCAGCCCCGTCAGGTAGCGGATGGCGTCCACCGCGTGGCAGCCACCGGTGAGCATCGTGCTGGCGCCGCTGGCCAGCGTGTGGCCCCATTCCCAGCCAGTCCAAGATTCGCCAAGTCCGTGCCAGTAGTCGATCTCCACGTAGAACAACTCGCCGATGGCGCCGGCGGCCAGCAACGACTTGAGATTGATTACCAGCGGATTCCACCGCAGCACAAAGCTGACCACGCTGTACACGCCGGCCCGGGCCACTGCGTCGCGCAAGGCCATGTTCTCTTCCATCGAGATGCACATCGGCTTTTCGATCATCAGATGTTTGCCGGCCGCGGCGGCCGCGATGGCTTGCGGGGTGTGAACGTGGTTCGGGCCGCTGATGTTTACGATGTCCACGCGCGGATCGGCTAGCACCTCCTCGAAGCTCTCCGCCACGCGGCAATCGAGCTTCAGCGTGTCCACCAGCCGCTGAGCACTTTCGCGCCTGCGGCTGGAAACCGAAACGATGCGGCAATGGGGATTCTTCCGCCAGCTTGCGGCATGTGCGTATGCCACCTTGCCCACGCCGTGAATCGCCACGCCAAGCTTTCCGTCGATCATCGAACTGTCCCCTTCGCACTGGTTTGTTTTGGTTTTCGGGCTGGCCCTGTCCAGCAGCCTGCGCCGCTGCAAACCCCGCCTGCCAGCCACCGCAGCCAATGACCGCACAACGCGCCCGCTCGGAACCGCGCTCTGGCGGCCGCCGAGCTTTTCGCCCATGCCAGCAGCAATACCTAAACAGTAATACGCCGCAGTAATGCGCCTTTGATGTTGAGCGGTGGAGATATGATTGTCAACCGCCAGCAGCGGGACGAACTGGGTGTGTGCCGGAAAGCTCGTACCGGGCACGACTGCTACTGTCGCCGGCAACTTCCATTACCGGATTCGGTCTGGCACTTCTCTTGTGTCTTACTCCTTTTTGCAACCTCGGTTGCCTCTGGCCTCTTCTACATTCGCTCTGGCAACTTCCTGACGATTGTTTGCCAACTATTGCTAAATCGGTTGCGGCGGATTATCTTTCAAGTCGTCGGTTTTCCACGCACAGTCGAGATGCCCGCCGTAGCCCAGTCAACTCTCCCATGCCGCTGGCGGCGCAGAGGCAAGGGGCAATGCAGGACGAGGTGCCTATGAAACACCAATTCCATCCGATCGGCAGCAGTAGAGTTGTATCTCGACGCGGTTTTTGCCGCCGTGTTGCCGCGGCGATTGCGGCGCCTTATGTCATCACCGGCACGGCGCTGGGCGCGCCAGGACGTGCGCCGGCCAGCGAGCGGATCACCATGGGCACCATTGGCACCGGCCCGCGCGGGATGGACAACATAAACAACTTCCTGGCCAACCCGGATGTGCAGATGGTCGCCGTATGCGATGTGCGGGGCGAGCGGCGCAAGGCGGCCAAAGCCGCAGTGGACAGGTACTATGGCAACCAGGACTGCGCGGCATACATCGACCTGCGGGAGTTGCTCGACCGCAGCGATATTGATGCGGTCCACATTGCCACCGGCGACAACTGGCACACAATGGCTTCGATCCTGGCCGCCCGGGCCGGTAAAGACATCTATTGCGAAAAGCCGATGTCGGTCGTCTTGGGCGAGGGGCGTGTGCTGTGCGACACCATGGAGCGTTATCGGGTGATATTCCAATGCGGCACCCAGCGGCGCAGCATCGCCCGGTTCCGCTTCGCCGTGGAACTGGCACAAACGGGGAAACTGGGGCAACTGAAGACGCTCTACGCCGAGAAATCGCCCGACTGGTTCGGCGGCTTCCACGAAAAGACGCTTCCCCCAGAGCCGGAGCCGCCCCGCGAAGTCTTCGACTGGGACTTGTGGCTCGGCCCGGCCGCCTGGCGCCCCTATAACCGCAAGTACGCCGAGCGGAACTTCTGGGGCGGTCACCGCGACTTTTCCGGCGGCATGATAACCGAATGGGGAAGCCACACGGTGGACCTTTGCCAATGGGCCAACAACGCCGACGACACCACGCCGGTGGAGTTCGAGCCTGCACAGGGTACCATCGTCGCCCACTACGCCAACGGTGTGAAACTGGTCTTCGAGGAAGGCGTTTGGCCGCTGCACGTGCGATTTGTGGGCACGGAAGGCGAGATATACGTTGATGACGATGGCAACATGCAGTCCAAGCCTGCCTCGCTGCTGGCCGGCAAGAAGTTCGACAAAGGTTATCCCCAAGCCAACCATGTGCGCAACTTCCTGGATTGCGTCAAGTCGCGGCAGCGGCCCATCGCACCGGCCGAAGGCGCTCACCGCGCCAATTCCACCTGCCAGATCGCCAACATTTGCATGTTGCTGGGTCGGCCGTTGAAATTCGATCCTGCGAAAGAGAGGTTTATTAACGATCCGCAGGCCGATCGCATGCTGTGGCGTGCCTACCGCCCGCCCTGGCGCCTAGTGTGACCAACCGAGCATCGGCCCGCGCGACTGCCTGCCGTCAGCAAGCCATCAGCATCAGCACACCGAGGCACACAGCAATCCGGAGCTGCACCCTGTCCGGAAAATCACCGCCTGTGCGGCGTTTGCTGACAGGTGCAGCTTGTCGCAGTTCGATCGATCGATTGGTAAACGGGCCAGATCATGAAACCATCAGCGATGATCAAGCGACGCGATTTCTTCAGGCAAGCCGCCACAGTGGCAGGCGCCGCGCTGGCGGTGCCGTACTTCGTTCCTGCCGGCGCATTGGGCGCCGACGGCTGCCCCGCGCCCAGCGAGCGCGTAACCGTGGGCAAAATCGGTTGCGGCGGGCAGGGGAGCGGTTTGGGAGGGGTGGGCGGCCAGGTGGTGGCCGTCTGCGACGTGTGGAAAGACCGCCGCGAGCGCTGGGCCGAAAAGGCCAAGTGCAAGGCGTATGTGGACTTCCGCGAAATGCTCGCCCGCGACGACATCGACGCGGTGTGCGTAGCTTCCACCGACTGCTGGCACGTGCATCACACCGTGGCGGCAGCCAAAGCCGGCAAAGATGTTTATTGCGAGAAACCGCTGGGAGTGTGCATCCGCGAGGATCAGATCTGCCGCGATGTCATCCGCCGTTACGAGCGGGTGTTCCAGTACGGCACCCAGCAGCGCAGCAGCGCGCACTTCCGCTTCGGTTGCGAGCTGGTGCGTAACGGCTACATAGGCGAAATCAAGGAGCTGGTGGTTTACGCCCCAGACAGCCATCCCGGCGGCTCGCTTGCCCCGCAGCCGGTGCCCGAGGGGCTGGATTACGACATGTGGCTTGGGCCTGCCCCATGGCGTCCGTACTGCGGACAAGCCACCGGCGGCGACGCCTGGTGGCACGACTACGATTACGCCATCGGTTATATCGCCGGCTGGGGCGCGCACCCGTTGGACATACTGGTCTGGGGATACGACGTCCACAAGGCCGGTTTGTGGGAAGTAGAGGGCACGGCCGAGATACCTACCACAGGCCGGAATAACGTGGTGATGAAGTGGAACGTGACGATCCGCTTCGGCAACGGAGTGAAGATGACCTTCCGGCCCGGCAGCGACTACACGCAGTTCATCGGCACCGAAGGCTGGGTGGGCTTGTCGCGCGGGGGCGATCGGATCAAGGCCGATCCGCCCTCGCTGCTGACCGTAAAACTGAAAGATAGCGACCGGCGGCTGGTGGAAAGCCATAACCACGGGGGCAATTTCGCCGAGTCAGTCAAGGCGCGGCGCGATCCGGTAAGCAATATCGACGACGCGGTGCGCAGCGACATCATCAGCCACGTGTGCGACATTGCCATCCGCTGCCGTCGCAAGGTAATATGGGACCCGGTACAGGAGCAGTTCGTCGGCGACGACGAGGCCACCCGTATGATGACCCGCGCGTGGCGCGAACCGTGGAACCTGCTCAAGGCAGTATGAACCGCCGGCGCGCTGCGCCGCGCTGGGCGAGTAGGCGACGGCCGCAGTTGGCGGCCAAGTTTCTGGCGCCGCACTATGGGGTTAGACAGTACCAGGTGATCTATTGATCTTCGCGCAAGCTAGTGACCGGCTGACGAAAGCTTGTTTTAGTGGTACGTCTCGCCACGTATTGCGAAGGTCAGGAGTGCAGTGGTGGCCGATTGCGGAAGTCCTCCGGGGTATGTGAATATTGCGGTTTGCATGCTGGTTTTCCTCCGGTAATTGGCAACTGTCAACTTCAGATAAGGAGAACTCGCGATGTTCAGGCACCTTCTTGTATTGATTGGCGTGCTGGCAGTCCTATGCTGTGGAGCACCTGCGGCGTTGGCTGCCGATGACCCGCTGGAAAAGGCCTTCGAGGCACTGAAAACCTACGATTGGGGAAAGGAGCGAGCGCCCCTGCGGCCGCTGGAAGAAGCGGTAGCAGCCGCCGGCAAAGACCCGGCACTGGCCAAAGCACTGGAACAGAAACTCGTCGGGCTGCTGAAGGCCGACGTCTCGCAGGCGGCCAAAGACCAGATCTGCCGGCAGCTTAGCCTGGTAGGCTCTGCCGAGTGTGTGCCGGCGGTGGCCGAACTGCTCCCGGATGAAAAACTCTCGCACATGGCCCGCTACGTGCTGGAAAGAATTCCCGCCCCAGAAGCCACCAAAGCTTTGCGCGAGGCGCTGCCGAAAACCAAAGGTGTGCAGAAGGTGGGCGTGCTCAACTCGCTGGGCGTGAAGCGCGACGCCGAAAGCGTGCCAGCGTTGGTACCCCTGCTGGCCGACAGCGATCCACAGGTGGCTGCCGCTGCGGCTGCGGCCCTAGGCGCCATCGGCAATAGCGAAGCCGCCAAAGCCCTGGCCGACTTCCAGGCTAAAGCCCCAGCGGCGCTGAAGCTGGCCGCCGCCGATGCTTATCTGGCCTGTGCCGAGGCGCTGCTGGCCGCTGGCAAAAAGGCCGAAGCCCTGGCTATCTACAAAGAATTGACCAAGTCGGAAATCAGGCACGTCAAACTGGCCGCCACACGGGGTATGATGAACGTCATGGGCAAGAAGCAGTGACGCGCCGAGCGCGACGCTGCTTCGACCATGTCGGCGCCTGCACGCCCGGTCGGTCTAGGGATCGGACGGCGGATCGCTCTGTGTGTCGGGTGGCCAACCAATTTTCTGCTCACGGGGGCGGTGTCCCCGTATGCTACAATAGCCAAAAGGCCCTGCGCTGTGTGACCATTCGTCGTGGCACAGGCGCCACCCGTAGTGTGAACGGCCGTTCACTAGGTTTACAACTCGAAATCTTGCCTCGGCTTGCGTCTAGTAATGTTCTCCAGGCGTACAACTCGTAAACGGAGCAAATACCTTGAAACACTTTGCGATTGTGCTTATTGCGGGCATTGTCGGTTTGGCGGCTGGCTGCTGGGATGCCCGTACCTGCGCGGCGGCTGCGGCTGATGAAGAAGCGGTCGACTTGATCCTGAGCCTGCTGGGCGAAGAAGACCGCGACATGCGGGCTTTGGCATTTCAGCAAATCCGCGAAGAAGTGCCCGGCGCGGCGGCCACGAAAAAGTTCGTCGCCGCCCTGCCCAAGCTGCCGCCCGAAGTACAGGCCGGCCTGCTGGAAGCCCTGGGCGACCGCGGCGACCCTGTCGCCAGACCGGCAATCGTCGCCATGTTGGAGTCGAAGGAACCGGCGGTCCGGGCGTCGGCCTTGAAGGCGCTCGGCCCGTTGGGCACCGCCGAAGAAGTTCCCCTGCTGGCCCGCTGGGCTGCTGAAGGATCGGAGGCAGAGAAAAAAGCCGCCCGGCAAAGCCTGATTCGGCTTCGCGCCGAAGGGATGAACAAAGTTATCGTAGCGGCGATTGAGAAGGCACCGCCGGCGCAACGCGCGGCGCTGATAGCGGCTTTGGCCGGGCGCAACGCCACCGAGGCGCTGCCGGCAATAATCCATCATCTGCAAGATGACGAGGGGGCAGTCCGCCTGGCGGCCATCGGCGCGCTGCGAGCGTTGGCCGGCCCCGACGAGGCCGTCGCGCTGGTGTCAGCCGTATGCCGCGCCAAGGAAGCCGCCGAGCAGCATGCCGCCGAATTGGCGCTACTGTCGCTGGCCAGCCGCCAACGCGAGAAGATCGCAGGCAGCGTAATCGAGGGGCTGAAGACAGCTTCCCCGCAGGCCAAAGCGTCTTTGTTGCGAGTCTTGGCGCGTATCGGCAATGCACAGGCCCTGGAGGCGATCGTCCAGTGCCTGAAAGACCAGGAGCAGTCGGTGCGCGATGAAGCCGTTCGGCTCCTGGCCGTCTGGCCCGATCCGGCCGTTGTGCCCCATCTGATGGCCCTGGCCGCCAATAGCGACAACCTGCGCGATCAGGTGTTGGTCGTCCGGGCGCTGGTGCAGTTGGGCGGCCCGCCGAAAGGCAAACCCGCCGATCTGCAACTGCTGGCCGAAGCACTGCGACTGGCCAAACGTCCGCAAGAAAAACGGCTGGTTCTCGGTGCTCTGGGCCTTGCCGATGATCCAAAGGCGCTAAGCCTGATCGCCCCGCTGTTAGATCAGGACGAGTTGGTCGAAGAAGCAGCACTGGCCGCAGTGCAAGTGGCTGAAAGAATTAAGCAGGCCGACAAAGGCGAAGTCCGTGCGGTGCTGGAACGGGTGGTACAGAAATCTAAAAACGCCGAGGTGGTCCAGCGCGCCCAGAAACTCCTCAGCGCCCAGTAAGGTACTGGCGGCTGTTTTCGATATACTCAAGTTGTAATATCGGGCGATATGGAACATCGCCCCGTTAACCGGTAAATTGTGAAAGTGAAAGTACTTTTCTAAGGGTAACGCCGATATGTATCGCATCGGAGCATATTCCAGGGTTTTTTTGGCTCTACTGAGCGCATGCCTGCTCGCACTGGTAGCTGCTTGGCAGCTTGTCGGGCAAGCCGGCGAAGCGGCGCCACCCGAGAAAGCACCGGGCGGCAAGTTGGTACCGATCGATTTGGTACTGCCCCAGCCGGCGTTCCGTGGCACTCCCGTGCCGCTGAAGGAGCCTCATGTGGAAAAACCGACCGGCAAACCCCGGCCGCCGTTCTTGGCCCCGGTAGGGACTGTGAATCTTGCGCGGGGCAAGCCGGTCCGGGCAAGCGACCCTGCGCCGGCCGCCGGCGAGCTGGACTTCGTTACCGACGGCGATAAAGAGGCCTCCGATTTCGGCTATCTGGAACTGCGGCCCGGCAGCCAATGGGTGCAGATCGATCTGGGACAGCGCGCCACGATTTACGCCGTGGTGGTCTGGCACAATCATTCTGAAGCACGTGTGTACCGCGACGTGATTGTGCAGATCAGCGACGATCCGGATTTTCTGGAGTACGTCACGGTTTTCAACAACGATTACGACAATAGCTCCGGGCAAGGCATTGGGCGCGACCTGGGTTACGTCGAGACTTCCGAGGGCAAACTGATCGATTGCCGCGGCGTCGAAGGCCGTTACGTCCGACTGTGGAGCCGGGGAAACCACATCGACGACAAAAACCACTACGCTGAAGTAGAAGTGTACGGCCGGCCGGTGAAGTGACCCGGTAACGGCTCCGCCCGACTCGAATATCACACGGGCGACCACTTGCCTGCACCGCAAAGCGGCGCGCGGTGGTTCGCGCGGGCCGGCGCCGCTGGCAAGAGCTTTCGCAAGTCGATTGCTTGCCGGCCGCTGGCCGCGCAAGTTCTCCCATTTCCTGAACGCGGCGGTCTGTCCGCGGGAAACAGCGGTCTGTTTACGGGAAACAGCAGTTGAACCAGCACGGGACGTGGGGCGCCAGGTTGTTATTCGGCGCGGTGCTGTTGGCGGCGGCCGCGTTGCGCTTCGCCCATCTGCACAACCGCCCCATGCACGCCGACGAGGCCGTCCATGCCATCAAGTTCGGGCATTTGCTCGAGCAAGGCTGTTACCGCTACGATCCGCACGAGTTCCACGGCCCCACGCTCAATTACGCCACGCTGCCGGTTGCCTGGCTGTGCGGCAGCCGCACTCTGCTCGAGACCGCTGAGTGGCAACTCCGCATCGTGCCGGCTCTGTTCGGCTTGCTGCTGGTGTTGATGCCCCTGGCGCTGCGCAAACAGCTTGGCGACGTGGCGTGCTTTGCGGCGGTCGTGCTGACGGCGCTGTCGCCGGCGATGGTCTTCTACAGCCGCTACTACATCCAGGAGATGCTTCTTGTCGCGCTGGGCTTTGCGGCAATCGTCGCTTTGTGCCGATTTGCCGAGGAGAGCCATCGGTTGTCGCTCGAAGCGGAAACTCACTCCTCCCCGCGCACCGGCCCGATGCCACCGTGCCCTTGGGCCGAGTTGTTGCGCCCCCGGGCGATTGCCTGGCTTGCGGCCCTTGGCGTTCTGCTGGGGTTGATGCATGCCACGAAAGAGACTTGTTTGATTGCCGCCGTCAGCATGTGCGTAGCCGCTGCGGTGGCAAGGCCGCAACTGCGCAGGCTCGGGCTATTGCGCTTGATGGTAATAGCGGGCATTGTGTTGTTTGTCGCGGCAAGCATTTCAGCAATTCTGATTTCTGGATTCGGCCAGAATCCGCGCGGCGTTATCGATTCATACGCCACGTATCTGACATATTTGGGCCGTGCTGGCGGCGCCGGCAGCGAAGGTCAGCATGTTTACCCGTTCTATCAATACCTGCACTGGTTGTTCGCCTGGCGTGGCCCGGGCGGCACGCTTTGCAGCGAAGCGCTGATAGCCTGCCTGGCCGTGGTGGGCCTGGTAGCGGTGGTGCTGCGCTTCGGCCTGAGTCCTGCACAAGCATCCGCCGCGCGATTTTTCGCCATCTACAGCCTGCTTATGACATCCGTTTACGCGGCTATCCCTTACAAAACGCCCTGGTGCGCGCTGGGCTTTCTGCACGGTTTGATAATACTGGCCGGACTAGGGACTGCCGCCTTGCTCGGCTGCCTCCGCAACAAGCTGATCCGCTGCGCAGTCGTCGGGGCGTTGGTTGCTGCCGCGGTGCAGTTGGGCTGGCAGGCGCATCGGGCGAGCTTCATCTACGCGGCGCATCCAGATAACCCTTACGTTTACGCCCACACCAGCCCGCAGTTGCTGGAACTGGTTGCGGAGGTGCATCGCATCGCCGAGCGTTCGAGTTTGGGTTCTGAACTATACATGCAGGTGATTTGCGCCCAGGACGACTACTGGCCGCTGCCCTGGTATCTGCGCCACTATCGAAATATCGGCTGGTACGGTGGCCCTCCGGATGCCCCGCCCGGGCTGCTTGTTATCACTCAGCCCAAGCTGGAGGAGGAGGTGGTCGAGTACCTGTACACCTGGCCGAAGCCGGGTGAGCGGTTTCAGTACGTGGCTGCCGGTCCGGCCGGGCAGAAGCCGCACCAATGGGAGCTTCGCCCAAACGTATTTCTGCTTATGTACTTGCGTCGCGACATTTCGGAGCTGTGCCAGTGATTCCCGTTTAGCGAACCGAAAAGCGATGTTTAATGGCAATCATATTGGAATGGCAATCATATTGGTAAGGTATCGACAATTAGTCCCTTGCGGCGAAACTTCTACTGGTTTTGCGCTGATGTTAGGCGGCGATCTGGAGCGACTGCTGCGGATGTCGGGGCGAGGGCCGCGCTTTGTCGTGGCCGCACGAACCCGAGCGACCATGCACTGCTGACGGCCCAGCAGTGGTGCCGCCTGCACGCCTTCGATTGGAGCGTCACGCTCTGTCGTAGCGGTATGTCCAGTGCCAGCAGATGCCGCCGCAGCGTGCAATATGAACCTTTGTGCGCTACTGGTAATTAGCGATTGAATGCATTATCCTGATTGATGTGTGTGTCTAAGGCGAACGGTAACGGAGCACTCGCGTAAGTTTTGGAAGTCGGCGGTTCACGGCAGGCGCTGATCCAGCAGGTAGTCAGTCGCGAGCCACACCGCCGGTGGCTTAACGCCCTGCGGCCAGGATGCCCGCGAACCCTTCTTTAGGGAGGTGGCAATGGCCCGTAAACTGCTGAATCGTAAAGAATTGCGTGCAGAATCTGAAGCAGCTGAACGTGCGGAAAAGGCCAAAAAGAGCAAGGCATCCGAAGAGCCGGCCGCCGCCAAGGAAAGTTCCGCCAAGCCGAAGCGCAAAAGCCGCACAAAGGCGGCATCTGAGGTTCGCCTGAAGGCTTTCTGGGGGGTATTCAATCAGTCTCTCAAACGGGTAGCGCTGTTCGAGTACGCACAGCGTGCGCAAGCGGTCAAAAAGGCAGAAGAACTTACCCAGTCCAACAAGACCCCCCATTTTGTTCAGTTGGTCAAGGAGGTCATCCAGGAGCAGCAATCATGACATGCCCGATGCGGAATGCTCGCTGCTGGGGTGCTGGGTTTTGTGCGGTCAGCCCGATAGTCTTGTTTGCCCCGCTGCTTTTGATCGGGGTGATGGCCGCTGGCTGCAAGGAGCCTTCGCGCCAAATCGTTCCGGAAGAAAAACTACCGCAAGTCAAGCAAGAGCAGTTGCCCGAACTGGACGAACCGTTGGGCCCATACGATGAGGGCAGGGTGCAGATCGCCGCGCCAAAGGGATGGTACCGTGATCCCCGCAGCAGCGAGTATGTTGTTCGGTACCGGGTCGACCGCAAGCAGCGTCTGCCGGCGATTGTCGTTACTGCGGAGGACTTCGAACCGATACAAGACACCACAGAAGCCAACGTCAAGGAGTTTTGCAAGCACGTAACTGCTGCGCTGGAAAAGGCCGACAAGAGGAAGTTCCTCGACTCGGCCGTAGAGCCGCTGGTGCGCGAGCGTTTTGCCGGCGCAACTTACGCTCTGCGCAGCACATACGACGGGCAGGAGGTCCAGCGGCGGTTTATCGAGCTGGTGCATAAAGGCCGCAAGTACGCCGTAGAACTCCAGGCCACCAAGCAGACCGCCCGCAAATACTGGCCCTATCTGGTGGCGGTAGTGGAAGGGATGCAATTCGTATCACCCGGCCAGGGGACAGACGGCGAGACCACCTCGCAACAGCCGCCTGGCGAGTCGGGCGGTGCGCAGCCAAAGCCCTCCGATGAGCAGTAGGCCCGATCGGCAACCGGGGACCGTCAGGCTGCGAAATACCCCTACGTTTCGGCGGGCGTGTTTCGGCCTGCGGCAGACAACCGTACAAAGCACACCCGGAGATTCCGCCACCAGGCGCCAGGGGTGTCATCGGCCTAAGCTATCGCAGTGGCGACAGCGCAAGCAGGGTGCTGTAAGCGCCATGAGCAGGGTGTGGTAAATAGCGTAATCCGCGTCTTCTCAGCAGCGTAAGTAGTGCGCGGTCAACAGGATAAATAGTCGGTATTCTGCTTACACTGGTCGACCTATTACGGGTAAGCCGATGTATCTAGAATAAATGACGCAAATCTTCTAATACGACAGCGCTAAGTTAACAGAAAACCACTAAATTTTGTGATGGAAGCATCAACAGCATAACCACTGGTAGTTGCGAAACAGTAACTTAGCGCTGGTGTACTAATTGATGCGATGTGCTGAAGCAAGCTCATAAAGGAAGAAAGTGGATGAGTTGACTGGCTGGATGAGATGGCCAGCGCTATCGAGGCCATTTGACGATGGACGAACAAACCAAACAACGTGTCATGATCGCCCTGGTGGCGTTCAATCTGACGGTAATGATATATGCCCTGTACACGGTGCTGAGCCGCTCGGACCCGTGGAGCTTCGGCGCGTTTCTGGGCACCGCGGCTATAGCAATCATCCTTGGGCTGGTCGTTGGCGCCATAGCCTTTTTCGTTTCCGCCTTGTTCGGATAAGTGTGTGGCGCAGCCGACCGCTGGTGCGGCTGCTGGTGTTCAGCTTCTTGGTCGCCTTTCAGGGCAATCTTTGATTCATCCACGCCTTTGAAGGCAGTCTTAGATACAAGGAAGGCCCCCTGTTTGCCGTGGTTCTTGCTCGCACTGTTGTTTGTACTCCAAGGAATCAGGATTTCCACAATCATGTACCTGCCCACACTGATACTGCTGCTTGCCTCGAACATCTTCATGACCTTCGCGTGGTACGGTCACTTGAAGTACAAGGACTCGCCCGTGTGGGTGGCGATCGTAGCGAGCTGGTTGATCGCCTTTGTGGAGTACTGTTTTCAGGTGCCGGCAAATCGGTTGGGTCATCAGGCGGGCATAACGGCAGCCGAATTGAAGACCATCCAAGAGGTAATAACGCTCTGCGTGTTTTGCGTGTTTTCGGTGGTTTACTTGAACGAACCACTCAGGTGGAACTATTTGGCCGGCTTTGTGCTGATAGCGCTTGGCGCCTTGCTGGTATTCGCGCCGTGGCAGCAAGCCACCGCGATGTAGTACCCTCCCCTGCTGTTGGTAGTACGGATGTGTTTTGACGCAGCAAGTGGCCGCAACGAAATGGCGGTACCCGCTTGGGTTGCGGCCGCCAGCGCCGGACGGACGGTCACGCGGGCCGTAAACGCCTGGCGGCGCATTGCCGGCACAACATCCCGGGGAGTTCAAGACGGTGTAACTTCGCCGGCAGCGACCGACTGGTCCAGCCATTTCAGATACGCTTCCAGCCCGCTCAGTATCGGCACGGAAAGTATCTCCGGCGTCTGGTAACTGTGCGTCTGGCGGATGAGCTGCTCGAGATGGCGGTAAAGCTCCTGCCGGGTCTTCATCCACAGTTGCCATTCCTGGGCTGTTTCTACCTGCCCTTGCCAGCGGTAGATACTGGTGACCGGCCCGACGATCTGCACACAGGCCGCCAGACGTTTTTCGACCGCCTCGCGGGCGATCAGCTCAGCCGTCTCGCGCCGGTCGATGGTGGTAAGCACCTGGATGTACTCAGTCACGGCCGCCTCCACGGTCGTTGCTGCGAGCGCTGCTGTGCGCTGCCCGGGCTGAGGTGAGACGTTCCTTTATCCTTTGCTCCAAATGTTTATCCTTTGCTGCGAAAACGCTCGATTATTGCCCGGACGCACTATAAACGCCGCCGAAAAGCTTCCCTCGGCCAACCACGGTTCAATATAGACTAGAAATAGCAAGCGGGACAGCCGTATCGCCCCGGGCGTCTGCTGTCCCGCTCGATTTCCTGCTGGTGTCGCCGGCGTTGCCTGCGTGCGCGGCCGGCAGCCGAAGTTTGTCTGCCGAGTGCTACTTGTCCATTACTTTGCGCAAGTTCTCGCGGATTTCCTGCATCTCGCGGCGCAACTGTTCGACTTGCGCGCCAATATCGCGGACGGCCTCGAATAGTTGCTCTGGCCTGGGAGGGCCTTCCGGTCTGGGAGGACCTTCGCCGGCTTGCATCCTCTCGGCGATTCGGGCAAGTTGCTCGGCCTGCTCAGGCAGACCGGCGGCGCGGAGGTTCTCGATCGCCATGCGCAGGTGTTCCATGCGGCGGGCCATTTCCGGCGGAGGCGGTCGGCGGCCTTCGGGCGGACCGGCACGCAGCGCCTGCATCGCCCGGTGCAGTTCCATTTCCAGCCGCGCCACTTCGTCGGCCTGGCGAGCCTCGCGAGCCTGCGCTAGTCGCCGCTCCAGTTCGGCGATGTGCTGTTCGATACGGGCACGATCGATCCGCCGCTGGCCTTCCATTCCGGCTGGCCCCAGCTCCCGCAACTCGTGCATGATCTTTTCCAGCGCCTCGCGCAGTTCACGGCGTTCGGCAGGTTGCGATTCGCCGATCTGCTCTAACCGCTGCCGAATCTCCTGTGCCCTGGCTTCCAGCTCGCGGCGGCGATGGAGCACTGCCGGCGGAAACTCACGGATCTGCCCCTCGCGTGCCTGATCCCGAGGACGCTCCGGACGCTCGCGCTCGGGGTCCGGACGCTCGCGCGGCGCTTCACGCACTCGGGCCTCGGGGTCTGGCCGATGGGGTGCTGGATCACGCTGGCGCGCTTCAGGGTCTGGACGATCGCCCTTTGGGCCTTCATCGCGCGGACGCACCGGATCGCGCGCTTCTGCTCTTGGCCGGTCGCCTTCGGGCCGGTCCTGCCTTTGTGGCTCTTCTGCGGCCTCACGGCGCGGACCGGGCTGCTCTTTTCCGGCCACCGGGCCTTGGTCTTCTGCCAGCACAAATGCACTGGCCGATTGGTCTGCCGCTGGATAATCAACCAGCGCAGAATTGCTGCTGAGGCCCAAGACGCCCCAAAGCGCCGCGGCCATGATCGAACAGCGCCAAGACATTGCCATAACACTCATCGTCGATCCTCCTTCTGAAACGGGAACATGGGGTTGGACCCAACCGGTACTACATAGCGCCAACAACACGAACACCACAGGAAGGGCGAACCTGCCGCAGGCTAGCACCCGGTTGCTACCCTGCGGTGCCGTGCCATGCGCAACACCGCCGGACAACCGCAGCAACCGCTCCACGCGCTGGCCTAGCGAAGAACGAAAGCCCGTGCCGCCGGCCGACAACCATCCCAGCGGACGTCGTCCGGTCAGCCTTCGGCCGATGGCCACCAGGCAGAAGGCCAGCAGATCGGGGCCTTGCGGGACCAGCAGGCTGGCTTCGTCGGCGGCTGCTTCGCAGGCTGCCAGCAATCGCCGCCTGGACCACCACACAAGCGGATGCCACCACAGCGCCGCACAGCAGACCGTAGCCAGGGCTTGCCACAACGGATCGGCCGAGGCCAGATGCGCCAGCTCGTGCGCCAAGACGGCCTCTTGCTGCGGCGGAGAGAACTCCTCGGCAAAATGCTCCGGCACCACCACCTGCGGACGCAGCAAGCCGAACGCCACGGGGGCCGCCAGCCGGGGCGCGGTCTTAAGCGACACCGGGCGGCGCAAACGCAAGGCAGCGGCTATGCGCTGGGCCGACTGCTCCAGTCGCCGGTTGCGCAACGGCCGACAGCGGCGGCAAAACAGCGCCAAACCGAGCCAGCCCCAGCATAGCCGGGCAATCACCGCCGTAGCCCCGGCAGCCCATCCTGACAGCAACAGCACGTAAACCTCGCCCAGCTGCTCAACTGTCAACTGCGCACCGCTATCGGATAGAACCTGCGTGCCGGAACTGCAATAGTGCGCCGTGTTAGCGTGTACGCTGTGCGTTGCCTTGCCCAGACTGGCATGCGGCTTTACCGGCGTAGATGCGTCAGCAGTCGGCGGTTGTGGCCGCCCAGAGAAACTCCTAGTTCCAGGAGTTTTGTGGACACACTGCCCATCGTCGGCAGTGTGCGGCAGCCAGTTGTTTTCAAGGCGTGTCACGGGGGTTTGCCATACGGCGGCCGCTTCCCACTGTGCTGCAAGCGACGCAAGATGGGGAGAATCGGCGGCACCGCTTTCTGCGCAGCTTGCTGCGGCAAGAGAAGCTGCCGTTGCGACAGAATCGCTTTGAGCGACTGCGGCCGACAGTGCCACCGGCTGCAATGAGGTCTGGCTTTCGACCTGCTGCGTCGGGCTGTTTGGCGGAGCAGGTGGTGTGCCGGCCGAGTCGCCTGGCCGGCCGAAGCCGATCAGCTTCAAGCCAACGATTCGCAGGCCGCCGCCAACGCCGCTGGCTTCAAGCAGAACCAGCAGCAGCATTGCCGAGACGGCAGTCTGCCACACGGCCCGCTGCCAAACAGCCGAGACGACTGTCCGGGCAATTAGCGCCGCGGTGACAACGATCAGCGCTGCTCCGATGGCCAGCACCAGCATCGACCCGATGGGTGGGCCAATTTGCCAGTCGCCAATAATCGCCAGCAAACTGCAAGCCGCCATGATTCGGTCCTGTACAATTGCGCGGCCGAGCGGGAGCACCACAGGTGCGCTAACTCCGGCGTCCGCGGGTTAACTTTTGCGCTGTTTTCGTTGTTCGATCAGGCGTTCTAGTTGTTCCAGTTCGCTGCGGCTAACCTGACGGTAATCGAGCAGATGGCTTACCGCATCGGCAATGCTGCCGGCGAACAGCCGGTCCACCAGGTCAGAAGCGATGCTGCGCGTTACGTCCTCGACAGTCACCAGCGGCCGATACACGAATCGCCGCAGGTGCTGCGTGTGCTGGACCAGACCGCGGTCTTCCATCTTTCGCAGCATGGTGGCCACGGTGGTATAGGCCAGCGGCTGGCCGTCGAGTTTGGCCTGCACTTCGGCGACCGTTGAGGGGCCGTGCCGCCAGAGAACCTGGAGGATTCGCAACTGTAGATCGCCCAATCGGTATTTCCGGGGGCCTCGCATGGCCTTCGGCTCCATAGAACGTCGCGTGAACTGCGGCACAACTACCGAAGTAATACTACCATAGTAGTTAAACCGTGTCAAGCGTTTTGGAGCGGTTGTTTTTACCGGGCTTCGGAAGCTACTGGTCTTGGCAAGACCAAGGGACACCAACGTGGCCAAGAACCAAAAATTTCGTGTCTCTGCTCCCTGTCTCTGCGGCCTGCAAAGCTCAATATCAAGCCGATTGGGATCGGTGGCCAACAGTTGGTAGCTCAGTCGTTCGGCCCTGGGCTTGGCACGACGACGCGGCACACCGGTAGAAAGGAAAGATCAGGCCGACACGCGCAAGACGACACGCGGGCAAGGGCAAGAAAATAAAAAAGGCCCCCGCCGTTATGCCGTGGTGATGCTATTTCGAGAGCCCGTTATGCTAAAGGCGGTGACCTGGGTCGCGGTTTGTGTGATCCGCTGCCGGTGCACACGGTCAACGGCTATACACGCTGCCGAGACCTTTTAAGTTACAGGTACCCAACGGGCAAACGTATCGGCTCACCGGAAAATCGCATCCTCATCACGAACATGGCAGAAGGCCATATTCATGTTAGCAACCTGTGCCAGGCCGGGCAAGGCAAAATCGAGGTGAAAAAGGCCTGCTCGGCCGGCTACGGGGCACTTGCCGGATGCTTTATGGCGGTTGTGACGGTCGTATCGCTGTTGCAGATCGCCTTACGGATTACAGGCCCTGCAAACGATCGCCAACTGCGACACTCGAATACCCGGCGCTAACGAGCGACAGCGTCAATCTGCCGCCTGCTGTTGCAAGCTGTTTTGATACTGGCAGAACGCCTTGGGCAGGTAGCGGACAAGATCGCTGGCGATAAGCGACACCTCGCCCAGTTCGGCCGCAGCCAGGTCGCCAGCCAGTCCGTGCAGGTAAACGCCCAGCCGAGCCGCGTCGAAAGGTTCCAGCCCCTGGGCTGCCAGCGCGGCGACAAGTCCGGTCAGCACATCGCCGGAGCCGCCGGTGGCCATGCCTGGATTGCCTGTCGGGTTGACGGCTTGCCGTCGGCCGTCGGTTACCAGGGTCTGGAAGCCCTTCAGTGCCACAACCACACCGCAACGGAGGGCCAATTCGACTGCGGCGGCGCGCCGGGCTTCCGGTTCCAGCCGTCGGCCTATCAGTCGGGCGAACTCGCCGGGATGAGGCGTGAGGACGCGGGGGCCGGCTGGTTGGGCGAGCACGTCGGGATCGGCCGCCAGTGCGTTCAGACCGTCGGCGTCGACCACCATCGGCTTGGCCAATTCCTGATACAAACGACAGACAAGCTGATCCAGGTCCCAGCAGCGCCCTAGACCGGGACCGCAACCGACCACCGTTGCCGTTTCGGCCAAAGTCAGGATCTGCTCGTAGGCTTCGGCGGCGATTCGCCCGGCGCCGTCCGAAGGCAACGGTGCAGTCATGTAGGAAGGTTCGTAAGCGGCCACGGTTTGCAGGCAGACGTCGGGCACTGCCAGGCGCACCAGGCCTGCGCCGCCGCGCAAGGCCGCCATGCCGGCCAGCGTTATCGCCCCGGTCATCCCGCGCGAACCACCGATCAGCAGCACAGTGCCGAAGTCCCCTTTGTGGGCGTCGCGCCGGCGCGGCGGCAATCGGGGCAGGGGAATCGTGCTCCAGTCGGAATCGCTCACGGGAATCACCTAGGCATACTGCTTTCCAGCCGAGCGTTTCTGGCAGATGCGGTTCACAGCGCCGCGCCATCGGTTCGGCTAGCGGGCCGAGCAACAGCAAGGTTTGCTTGCACAACGGATAATCCTACGTCACCGCCGCCATCAATGGCAACAAGCCGCTTTACGGTGTAAGCGATTTACGGTTTACGCGATGGATTATTCGACGGCGCTGCTACGCGATGATGCATGTCGCTGATCTTCACACCTGGGGAGTCCTTGCCGCGGCGGCCCGTGCAGCGGCGACGTTGCGGGCGATCAGTCCGGCTACGTATCCGCCTTTGAACCCGGCGTCGATATTCACCACCATGACATTCGACGCGCAACTGTTGAGCATGCTCAGCAGCGCCGCCACGCCGCCGAAACTGGCGCCGTAGCCGATGCTGGTAGGCACGCCGATTACCGGGCAGGCCACGTAGCCGCCGACGACGCTGGGCAGAGCCCCTTCCATCCCCGCCACCACCACCACCGCATCGGCGCTTTCCAGCACCGGCAGATGGGCACGAAGGCGGTGCGGCCCGGCTACGCCGACATCCTGGATTAGTGTTACTTCGGCGCCGGTCCATAGTGCTGTTTCGCGGGCTTCTTCGGCCACTGGAAGATCGGTGGTGCCGGCGGTGACGACCACCACCCGACCGGTCGGCGTCGGCTTTTCACCTTCAGGCCCGGTCTGTGCCGCGACGACAAAGGTTCGGCCCAGAGCGTTGTAACGCCCCTGGGGAAACTTGGCCAGCAGTTCGTCGGCCTGCTGGGGCGATACCCGCGTAGCCAGCACGCTGTGACCGGCGCTGAGCAGTGCGGCGAAAATCTTTTCCATTGCCGCTACGGTCTTTCCTGGGGCGTAAACGACTTCCGGATACCCGCAGCGTTTGTGGCGGTCCAAATCCACCTGCGCATCGCCCACGTCGGCAATCGCCGGCGCGGCCGCTTGACGCACGAACTCCTCGACCGACATCGCGCCGGCAAGCAGTTGCCGGGCGAGACGTTCTAAAATCACTTGGTCCATGCCCTACATGTTAATCAGCACGGCGGGGCCGTTGCAACCGTCTGGAGGCAGCGGCGCATTTTTCACACGGGGGCGTGCCCCGTACCACACCGGTGCTCAGTAGTTCTTTGGCGGAGGAGTGGCCGGCGCAGTAGAACCACCATGCGATGCTGGTCTTCGGCTTCCCGACTGGCTGCGCGGCGCTGTGGGCACCACAGAACGCGGACGCCCGGCAGACCCAGACGAAGGTTTGCCCAGCATCGAATCCAAAATGGCTTGCACCCGGGCGGCATTGGCTTTTTTCAGGGGGATGATCGTAAGCTCGCGGGATGTATCTTCGCCGGCCGTCTGGTCCAGATGGCGTGCGAACTGCTCGATGTGGTCCAGCAGCGCAGTCGGACCGGTCACCAGCAGCGAATTGGTCAGCTCGTCGACCACGATCTCCGTGTTCAGCCAACTGGGACCGCTGCCCGCGCCGCGCGTGCCGCCGACACCACCGCTCAGATCGGATTTGAAAACGCTGCGAATGATCTGTTCGACCCGGGCCGCACTGGTGTTCTTTATGGGGATGGTCCGCGGCTTGCGCTGCTCAGCGTTGGGCAGCTCGCCCACATCGAGCAGCTTGAGCAGGTTTTCGATCGTCGCCCGGTCGGTCCGATTGGCCTGCACCAGCAGGGAGTTGGTTCTCTCGTCGGGGACAATGACCACGGAGCTAGTGGCACGCCCGGTGCGCATTGTGGTTCCGTCGGGCGTAGCTGGCTGAGCAGTCCGGAAGACCTGCTGCAAAGTGGCGGCCACTCGTGCGGCGCTGGTGTTCCGCAGCGGATAGACGGCGAAGTTCCGTCCCGGCGCCCCGCTGCGCTGCGACAAGGCTCGCAATAGCATTTCGAACTGGTCCAGCGCATCGAGGTCGTCGGAGGCAATCACAATGTTGCCATCGCTGATGGCGATCAGAATTGGCGCGCCGGGCTTCGACTGCGGCACGTCTTCTTCGGCGCCTTCAGCAGGCGGCTCCGGAGGCGGTTGCTGCGTTTGCGGTGCTTTCGGCTGCGGTTGCTGCGCTTGCGGTGCTTCTGGCTGCGGCTGCTGTGAACTGTCCGACGGCTTTTGTTGTGCCTGTGAGGATGGTTGCGGCTGTGATGGATGTGCTGGAGATGCTGGAGACGCTGGAGCCTGCTGTGGTTCGGATCGCCGCTGCTGCGGCGCATCTGGCACCTGGGGAGACGGCTGCCGGCCAACAGGCTCAGCAGCCAAGACACAACCGGCGCCACGGATAGCGGCGCCGCGGATAAACCAGCACACCAGCGCGGCGATCGGAAATCCGTTAGCTCGCGGCCCCATTGAGCCGGCAGCGCCCGAAGGCTCTTTGGCATCCTTGGTCGGTGGCGGTTGTTGGCGGCTTTCGGGCGGCGGCGGTTGTTGGGATGGGCCCGCAGGTGGCTGTTGGGGGTTTACCGGTGGCTGTTGTTGGGACTTTTCCGGTGGCGGTTGTTGGAGTTTTTCCGGTGGCGGCTGTTGGGGCTTTTCGGCCGGTGCCGTGCCGGGGCTATCTGGCTGAGGCGAATGTTGGGGCTTTTCGGCGCTGGGTTTTGACGGCGCATCCTCCAGCGTGTTGGGCGCCGGCGCGGCTTCGCGCGATTTGCGCAACAGGGGAGCAATGGCCGAAGGAGTGACAATGCGGATGGGATTATCGCGCAACTGCGGCCAGATGCGCTGCAACTGCTCGATCGCTTCCTGGGCATCGCCCTGGAACTGGATGGTGCGTATCGGTCCGGTGCCGCTGGGCTGTACGGCCAGCGAAGTCTCGCCCAGCTTCACCAGCAACTGGCGAATCCTGGCGATCTGCTCTTTGCTGCCGCGGATGAAAAGCTGTTGCGTGGCCGGATCGACCTGCACTTCCGGCGAGTTGAGCCGCTCGCCGGCGAACAGCCGGTTGATGGCCAGCGTGGCTGTGTTCGGATCGACGTTATCCAGGGCGATGATCTCCAATTGCCGCTCGTCGCTTTTCAATCGCTCCAGAGTCTGGGCTATCAGCTCGTGGTGTTCCGGCCGTGCAATGGCTATCAGTTGATTGCTGTAAGGCTCCACGGTCAGTTCGGCCTTGCCGCCCAGTTTGTCGAGCACTTTGGTGATCACGTCCACTGCGGCGGTCGAGTCGATGTCTCGGAGCGAGTAGAGCTGGAGCTTCGCCTGGTGGTCGGTGGCGGCTTTCTCCACTTGCTCGATCAGCGTACGAATCAGCTCGTGGTCCGCCGGCGGCGCCACGGCTATTATCGCGTCCCTGCTGGAGTCGGCGGCCAGTTGCACATCGGTGCGCTGCTTGAAAAGCGCCTGGAGCACGGGCAGCAGGCCAAGCGGATCGGCGCTGGCCAGCCGGTGCATTTGCAGCCTGGGCGAGTTCTCGGTCTCTTCGTCCAGTTGGCGGACCGCCTCGGCAATCTTCTGGTGTTCCTGTGGCAGAGCGCTGACGACCAGCGCGCGGTTTATCAAATCGACCCCGATTTGCGCATTGGGAACCAGCCTGGCGATAGCTGCCTGGGCGGCCTTCGGCTCGGCGCGACGGAAACGATATACACGCGCAACGGGTTCGTTTGCCTCCGGCATCTGCTTTTTGAATTGCTCGACTGCGCTGCGAATGGCCTCGTGCTGGCGCGGTTCCGCCCATACGATCAAACCGTCGCGCTCCGGGTCGGCCAGCACGCGGGCTTCGGCAAGCAGCTTGGGATCTAGCACCCCCAGCAGCGCTTGAGCGTCTTTGGCCTTCATCGGATAGACGGTCAGCACGCGGCGGCTGTCGGCCAGGCCCTCGCGTTCCATTTCCTCGACCGCGGCTTTGATGATTTGCTGGTCGGCCGGTCGAGCATAAGCAATCAACTGCGACGGGTCGGCGCCGACGGAGAATTGCGCCTCGGGCAGGGCTGCGGCCAGCGCTTTGGCAGCAGCAGCCGCACCGATGCTGCGAAGAGTGTACAGTCTGATCTGGGGCGCCGTCTCGGCCGGCTCGCGCTCCGACATCTTTTCTACGATCTCTGCGATCCGCTTGTGATCGGCCGGCCGGGCGTAGGCCACCAATTGACGCGGATTGCTGCCCACGCCGCAACGCGCCTCGGGCAGAATGAACTTCAGCGCCATCACAAATCCGGCGGCAGAGCCGCTGCGCAGGTTGTAAACTTCCACGCGGGGTGCTGACTCGTCCGGCCCTTGTTTGGCCAGTTGGGCCACCAGTTCGGCGATGACCTTGTGATCTTCCTCGCGCGCCCAGGCCACGATCTGCCTCGGTTCTGCACCCTCGGCGATGATTGCACCGGGTGCGGCTTCCTTCAGCAGGGCGATTGCCGCCGCTGGCGTGGCCGCCTCGATGCTGTAGGTGGCCGCTTTGAACGCCGTGCCCTCGCCCCCTTTGACTAGCCGATCGACAGCATCGCGGATCAATTCCTGCTCGCGTTTAGTGGCCAGGGCTACTACGGTTCGTGTCTTCGCATCGGCGGTGACGGTGGCTGTGGGCAGCAGCTTGGCAAGCATCGCCTGCACGGTGGCGGGGTCTGCGCTGCCGGTTCCGTAAGAGACCACCACCGGCCGATGTTCTTCGTCGGGCAGGTTCAGCCGCTCGATCACCTTGGCCAGCGCTTGCTGGTCGGCAGCGGTTCCCCGCGCTATGACGGCGCCGGTTTTCAGATCGGCCCCGAAGTACATATCGGGGAAGATCTGCTGGAGCATGCTGGCGATGGTCTTGGCGTCGCCTTTGTGGATGGTGTACACGGCCAGCGACTCGTCGGCATCGCCGGGCTGGCCGGAATCGAGCTGTTGCAGGAGTTTCTCGATACCGGGCTGATCGTCCAGCCGTGCCATGACCAGTATCCGCCGCCCTCGCCGATCGACGATGAATTGTGCGTTGGGATACAATTTGCCCGCCGCTTTGACCACGTTATCCAGGTCCGCGCTCTTGACCGGGTACACGCGCAGTTCGGGGTCGTTGGGGCCGGGTTTTTCGGGCTGAAGCTGTTCGAGCAGTTTGCGGATGCTCTGGTGGTCGGCCTCTGTGGCCACGGCTACCAGGGTTTGCGTGCGGCTGTCGACGGCCAGCTTCGCGGTGGGCAGCAGCGTTTGCAGCAGCGTAAGCACGGTTTGCGGATCGGCCTTGGTAAGCTGATAAGCAACCATCTGCCGACTGCCCGCCGCAGCGCCGCCAATACCCAGCTTGCTGATAGCTTCCTTTATCGTTTGATGGTCCTTCGGCGTTGCCCATACCACCAGCTTGCCGCTGTCGGCGTCGATGGTCAGCTTGGCCTCGGGAACCATCGGCGAAAGCATGTAGTACAAGCGTTCCCGGTTGGTGACATCTATGGGGTACACTTCCAGTCTGGGTTTCTTTTCCGGGTCGTTCTGGCCCGAAAGGTCCTCCAGCACCCGCTTGATCGTCTCGTGCTCTGCTTCTCGGGCCCAGGCTACCAGCGTCCCACCGTAATGATCCAACTGGAACCGTGCCCCGGGGACCAATTCCCGCAACACCTCCAACGCCACGGTGGCGCCGCCCTTGGGCAACTGATACGTTTGCACCTTATCCGGCCCTTCGCCGGCCGGGGGTCCCTTATCCAACTCCTCGATGGCCGACCGAATCGCCTCGTGCTCTTCTGCCTTGGCCGTTACCGCCAGCCGATTGGCCCGCCGATCGTGCACAAACTGTGCCCGGGGAAACATCTTCTGTAAGACCGTCAGCATGGTGGTGGCATCGGCCGATTTGAGCGGATAGCTGACCAGCTTATCCCGCTCGCCCTCGGCCGACTTCTCCAACTGCTCGACCGTCTGCTGAATGGCTTTCTGGTCAGCCTCGGAGGCATATACCACCACGCTCTTCGTTCCGCTGTCTACCGCCACCCGCGCGTTGGGTGCCACGTTTTGCAGGAGATTAACGAGACTTGCCGGATCGGTCTTGGTCAGCCGATAAACGGCCAATCGTTTGCTGCTCGCAGGCATTCCGCCGGCCTCCAGCTTGGCGATGGTCTGCTTGACCAGCTCGTGCTCTTTGCCGGTGCCCCAGACCACCAGCCGCTGGCCGGCGGTGTCCAGCGATAGCCTGGCGTTGGGAACGATCGCGGCCAGGGCGTTGTACAGCCGCTGGGCGGCGGTGACGTCGATGGGATAGACTTCCAGGGTGGGTTTTTTCTCCGGGTCGCTCTCGCCCGAAAGGTCCTCCAGCACCCGCTTGATCGTCTCGTGCTCGTGCTGGCGGGCCCAGGCGACGATGGTGTCGCCGTACTTGTCGGCCTGGAAGCGGGCCGTGGGTACCATTTCCCGCAGTACCTCCAGCGCCAGCGTGGTGCTGCCTTTAGGTGCGTGGTAGGTCACAACCTTTTCGGGGCCTTGCGGTTGTGCTGGCCCCGAGTCCAAATCCTCGATGGCGGCCTTGATGGCCTCTTGATCGGCCGGAGCAGCCAGCACGGCCAGTTTGCCACTGCGACGATCGGATACGAACTTCGCGCCCGGGAAGAGCTTTTCCAGCATTTCCACCACCACAGCAGGATCGGCTGACTTCAGCGTGTATGCAGCCAGCCGTTTGTCATCCGCCGGTGCAGCCTGCTGGAGCCGTTCCAGGGCGTCGCGGATGCGTTTCTGATCCTGTGGTATCGCCAAAGCGATGATGCTGCCGGTCTGCGGGTCGAGCGACAGCTTGGCGCCGGGCATCATTTCCTGCAAGAGATTGATCGCTGCTTTGGGGTCGCCACGGGTGAGCCGGTACACTTCGATTTCCGCTTCTTCGTCGGCGGCCGCGCCCCGGGTGAGCTTGCCCAGTGCCGCCTTGAGCCGATCGTGCTCCGCAGCGGTGGCCCAGGCCACCAGGTTTCCGGTCTTCGGATCGGTACTCAACTTCGCGCCCGGCACTAGCGTCTGCAAGGTGCTCAGCAACTGGTATCCGCCTGCCCCGCCGGTTTGATACACCTCGAAACGGGCTTGTCCTTCCTGGCCGCTTTGCTGGCGGATCTGTTCCAGCGAGGCTTTGATTTGTTCGTGCTCGGCCGGCTTGGTCCATGCCAGAATGCGGTTAGTCTTGGCGTCCAGCAGCAGCTTGGTGTTGGGAAACAGGCTCTGGAGGATGCTCAAAGCGTTGTTCGGATCGGCTCCCTCGACCGAATAGCCCACCAGTTGAAAACGCTCCTCCGGCGGCACGTCGCGGCGAAGTTCTTTCAGGATTTCGGCCACCATCTCGTGCTGCTGAGGCTTTGCCCAGACGGCCAACTCGCCCGGCTCGGCATCGACGATCACCTGAATGCCGGCCGCCTGCGCCTTCAGCGAGTTCAGTACCGCCAGGAAGCGTTTTCGTTCGGCCGGGGTGACCGGGTAGATAACAAGTCTGCTGCGTCCTTCCAGCCCGGCAACCTTCTCCAGCCGTTCGATGGCCGCCTTGATCCGCTCGTGCTCCCGCGGCGTTGCCACGGCCACGATGCGGTCGGCCGTGTTGTCCATAGCTATGCTGGCATCGGGAACCTGGCGTTTCAGTATCGCCAGCGCCTCGGGCGGTATGCCGAAGGCCAGCGGATAGAAACGCAACTCGGCCGGCTCTTCGCCCGGCTTCTCAGGCGCTAGCAACTGGAGCGTCTGTCTGATCGTCTGATGATCGGCCGGCACGGCCAGCGCCACCAGCATCTTGGTTTGCGGGTCGATGGCCAGCTTCGCATCGGGCAGAATACGCTGGAGAGTCTCCAGCGTGGTCTGGGGATCGATGCGACTGATGCGATAGACTTCCAGTTGCCGGGTGCGGCCAGGTGCGCGCTCCGCGTCCAACTTCTCGATAGTCTTCTTGATCAACTCGTGCTGCTCGGTGCTCGCCCAGGCAACCAGCCGATTGCCCGACTGGTCGAAAGTTACCCGGGCCTCTGGCACGGCCAGCTTCAGCGTGTCGATGACCTGCTGGGCTGCGGCTTCCGCCACCGGATAGACTTCCAGTTGAGGTTGTTTGTCGGGGCTACGGGCGGCTTGAATATCGGCCAGCACCTTCTTGACCATCTCTTGCTCGCTGGCTGTGGCGGAAACGTGCAGTTGCCCGGTCTCTTCGTCGACGACGATCTTGGCCGTGGGCAACAAGGTGCTGAGCACTTTCAGCGCCGTCTTGGCCTGGGCAGGCGGAAGCGGATAATTGGCCAGTACGGGTTGGCCTGTGGGAACCGGCGCGGGAACCCCTTCCGGCTCGGGAATCGACGCGATTATCGCCTGTACCGAACGCATCACCCCGGCAGCATCGGTGACCAACACCTGCTGGGCCGCAGCCAGCGGCACGATCTTCCCGTGCGGCCCGAGCAACGGTTTGATCTCCGCAACAACCGTACTTACCGGTCGGCGGCCGATGGGAAACTGAACCGTCACCAGCTCGAACTTGCCGTGCCGGTCCAAATCGCCCAGTTCCACCCGCGGCACCAGTCCTTCCGGTACGCCGTCCTTCAGGTCCACCAGCAGTAGCATCCGCCCCCGCCGCACCAGCGTAAAGCCCTTCGTCAGCAGCACGCCATTGAGCAGATCGATGGCCTCGGCGGGAGTGTACTCGCGGGTATCGGCGTAGTTGAACGTGCCCGGCGGCGGAGCATCCAGCACCAGCGACATGTCGGCTTGCTCAGCAAACCATTGCAGCACGTCGATCCATCGCGCATAGCGGAAGTTGAACTTCAGCTTCGGCTCCACCCGCAGTTGCGACCATTTCTCGCGCTGCTGGGCAGTCAGCACCCTCGACAAGCGACGCTCGAAGTAGTCGATCACTTGCTGGCGTTCAGCGGCCGAAACGCGCGCAAGCCGTTGCTCACGCTCTGCCAGTAAAGCGGCTATGTGCGATCTTTGTTCGGCAGTCAGTTCGATCTGCTTGGAAAGCTCCGGGTCCAGCAGCCGCGAGAAACTCGGGCCGCGCAGTTGGCTCAAATCGTCTTCGGGCGTTTCGGCAGTGGAAGTCTGCGCAGGACTGTCGGGCGGTGGCTGTACGACCGGCTGCGGCGCAGCAGGCTGCGACGATTCGCCCTGCGACGCGTTGTTCTGCGAGGCTTTGCCTTGCGCCGTGTTTCCTTGCGCCGTGTTGCCTTGCGACGTGTTGCCCTGTGACGTGTTGCCCTGTGACGTGTTGCCTTGTGACGTGTTGCCCTGTGGCACGGCCGGTTTGGCCAAAGGGGTTTCGCCGGCCGGTTGCCCAGGCGATTTGTCCGGCACCGCCTTTTCCGGCTCGGGTTGCGATGGCGCTCCGGCGGAAGACCCCGGTCCGGCCGGTTTGTCCGGTGCGGCTTGGCCGCCTAGACCGGGTTGCCCAGGCTCCGCTTGGGTTCGTGCGGCTGGGTCGGGTTTGGCAGGGTCAGCGGAGGGCGGGTTGGCCGAGTCTGCCTTCGCCTGTGGCATGTCGGCGGCGAACACCCAACTCGGCTGCGCTGCAATGCCGACGCCAGGCAACTCCAACGCCACCAAAATGGGCAAGAAACTTCGCAGACGCATAAGACCCAACAACTTGCGCGGCGGCCTCAGATACATTTGCATCGCGGCGAGCCAGTAGCGGTTCATGCTGTTGCTCCTGCGCAGGGGAGCGGGGAGGGCAAATGGTGCAGGTAATGGGTATATTGTTTAGGGTATACCGAGCACCGCAAGGCGTAAACATTTTTGGCCGGTTTTTTTCGCCAAGCCCTACGGATGGACGTTGTTGGCATACCACTCTAATACATGGCATTGCGCTTGCCGAGTAACAGTACTGTGATACTATTGCTATGGCGGGTCAGTCCAATAGCAGGAGCTGTCCGATGCGCGCTGGACTGTCGTTTGCGGCTGTGCTGGCAGGGGCTGTCGCTCTGGCAGCGATTTGTCTTGTGTGGGCGGCTCCGTCGACGGCCCAGGAGGCTCAGCGTCCGACCGTGCGCGGTCTGTTTGGCGATCGGGCGCTTGGCCAGCCGCTGCAAGCGAAGGCCGGTACGCGCTTCGGCACGGTGAGCCAGCGCGGGTCGGTCGGTGCGCCAACCCAAAGCGGCGCCAGCGGCGCGATGTTCGCCACGCCGTGGCGGCGGGGGGAGCCGGCCTCGTTGCAAATGCTCTGGGGCGCGCCGTTACAGTTCGGACAGGTGGAATCCGTCGCGACGGGTGTGCCGGCACAAATGCAGTCTGCCGCGGCACCAATGCAGTATCCCGCTCTACCCGCTGCCATGCCGCAAGCCGGCCAATCATTTCAGCATGGGCAGTATGGGCAGCTTCCGCAAAACATCGAGCCTTTGCAGCAGCCCGCAGCGACGACGCAGCAACCTCGATTGCCGTCGGGTGCAGGCGGCAACGGGACTGTGGTCTCCCCTGGAATGGAAGGGGCCGTCGCGCCCGCGGCAGAAGGCGCGATTGCAGTCCCACCAACATCCGGCGCGGCGCCAGCAGTGGTGCGACCTATGTTGATCGGTTGGGCGATGGCCGGCGAGCAAGCCAGCGGATCGGCCAGCGCTGCCGCTGTTGTTCCGCCAAAGCCCCAGCCGGCGCCGGAACTGTCGGCTAAGATTACTCGCCTTGCCCGCGCCGGCGGAGTGCACTCGCCCACCGGCATCGAGGTGACCATGGTGGGCATAACGGCCGTAGTGCGCGGAACCGTCGGCAGCGAGCATCATCGGGCGTTGGTGGCCAATCTGCTGCGGCTTGAACCGGGCGTGTGGCAAGTGGAAAACAAGCTCACCGTTGCCGCCAGCGTGCAGCCTCGATCGCCGTGACGCGCTCCGGTACCCGTGCCGCTCTCCCGTCCAATCGCTTCCGTGGTTGCTTCGGGGTAATTCTGCGTATGCCGGATGTGTAGCGTTGTGCCGCTGGGGCGGTTACAATTCCCCGTGTTCGGCGCGCAGCCAGCGTGCGGCTTCATGTGTCCCTGCTGCACGGGCCGCGGTGGCTCGGTGCGCCTTGCCCTTGCCTCCCGTTCGGCTTTCCCACTGATGGTTCAAGCTCCCGGAG